>QGNH01000710.1_pt1 | contig 27469 bp, 41 predicted proteins | sample 1735481 | NCBI WGS metagenome assembly QGNH01 (sample SAMN09239004, study PRJNA386568) | Viral metagenome, whole genome shotgun sequencing project.
AAAAAGTATTAAGACTTGGAAAAATATTTGCAAAATAATTTGGTTATGTCAAATATTCTTAGTACCTTTGTATCAACCCTAAATAAATAATATGAAAAAATTATCATTTATTGTAATCTTGCTGGTATCTTTAGTTAATTTAAAAGCTCAAGATACCATCATAACCCAATATGATGGGTTTTTTAAAGATGGTAAGCCATATCTAATACTATGTAAGATAGAAAGACTTACTGGTAGAAAGATTTTTTATATAGAAAATCATAAGCACAAATCTGATTATTTGGGTAATGTAAATTATCACTCAAAATTTACCCAAAGCGTACAGGTTACCCAAAGAACACCTGTAGATACACTTAAAAAACTAAGAAGGTTAAAAAAAATAGTATTAGATACAACTAAAATTACAAAATTATCAGATACTAATAAGGTAGTTAAATTTGTAAATGTGGTAGATGAATTAAATTTTTTAAAAAATAATTTATCTAAATCACATAGTGAATACAAAACTGGTTTAAAAATATCATTAGCTGGATTAGGAGTAATTGGTGCTGGTGCGTTAATAAGTACTTTTAAGAATGTTACTCATAACAATTATAAAACCATGATGTCAACAACAATAGAAATGAATCAAATAGGTGCTGGAGTTATTTGTTTTGGTATACTAGGAGAACTGGTTGGTAGAGTTATTATGATAGATTCACACAAATGGCTTGGACGAGCTAGTGTTGGTATTGGTGGTAAAGGAGTTACAGTAAAATATACACTATAAAATAATAAGGAGTACCCCGAAAATCCTTTAAAGAGTAGGGAAAATTAAAACAATAAACTATGAAAAAATTAATGATGCTAGTTATGATTACAGGATTTTTAGCGTGTAAAAGTCCAGTTCAAAAAATGCAAGATGATGCTGAAAGTTTTTTAACGACACGAGTTAAAGACCCTTCTTCTTATGAAAGGATAACAAGTACAGTACTTGATACTGTAAAAGATTTGGCTATGCAAATGGGGAGACTCGAACAAGTTAATTTACTTAATACAATATTTGCAACAAATAAAAAAGATTCTATTGAGCAAGAAAATAAAAGACACAAAGACTCAACCGATATTTTAATTATTATAAGTGATTTGAAAGCACACCCTGAAAAGAATCAACCAAATTATATTGAAATAAGTTTTGAATTTAGAGCAAAGAATGGATTTGGTGCTTTAACAAATGGAAGTGCAGTTGTGTGGTGTTTTTTGAAACCATTGCCAAATGGTAATAAATTTGTGGTGGATTATATTAATTAAACTATTTTTACAGTCTAAATTAAAAATATGGGGAAAATGCGTGATTTTAGGGTTGGTGAAAATGGTATTTCTAATCCTAACAATAAAAAAGTATTAAGACTTGGAAAAATATTTGCAAAATAATTTGGTAATATCAAAAATGTTTCGTACCTTTGTACTATAAATAAAACAAACAAATATGGAAATTGATGTAAACGGGGTTAAAATAACCCTCACCTTCACCCAAAGTCAACTCGAAGAAATTTCAAGACAAACAAGCAGGTTTAAATCATATAAGGATATTAAAACGTTTGAAGATGCTTGTGATGTTTTAAATATTAACCAAGAGTTGTTATTTTTAGTAAGCGATAATAAAAATGAAATAGCTTATAAAAAACTTAAAACCATTATTAAAGCTTTGAATGAAGGTTGGTATCCAAATTGGGAAAACCAAAATGAACGCAAGTATTATAACTATTTCACAATGAGAGGTGGTTGTTCGTATTGTACTACTTATTACAACTATGCTGATACGGCTGTTCCATCGGCCCTTTGCTTAAAAAGCAATGAATTGGCTGAATATGCAGCTAAAATAGCTTTTAAAGAATATAACGAATATTATAAATAAAAACAAACAAATATTATGTCATTAAAGAAACCAAAATCATTCGGAAAATCAGTATGTAAACACAAAGGTTACAATGTTCGTATTCTTTTGAAAACAGCTGGAAAAAATGAACCATCTGGAAAATATGCAATATTTGCTGGTAAAAATAAGGTTGAAGGTCAACATGAAGTAACATCTGTTGATGCTGGTATTCAAGCAATTGAAGCTATTGTGAAGAGTAAGGTTAAATAATGGCCCTATAGTGTTAAGGTAGCACGATGTGACTCTAAATCCATTAGGTGTCGGTTCAAGTCCGACTAGGGNNCTCAGATTAGTTGACTTTTTGAACAATTAGTATATATTTATATAAAACAACAAAACAAATGAAATAGATTAACGAAAAACTCAGAGTAGTCACCAGACGTGACTTATCCCTACCAGTACAGGCTGTTCAATCAGCCCATGCCTCAATAGACTTTCAACACCAATATCCAGTTGAAGCCAAAGAATGGCAAACTACATCAAATTATTTAGCATTTTTAACTGTCGCTGACGAAGCCGAATTAATTAAATTAATTACGAAGGCTATCCTCACTGGCATCAAACACACTGTATTTCGTGAACCTGACATAAACAACGAAATAACTGCTGTGGCGTTTGAACCTAGCGAACAATCAAGAAAACTTACAAGCTCATGTCCTTTATTAGGAAAGGAATTATTATGTGTATAAATATAAACGCCTATTAGCTCAATTGGTTAGAGCACTTATCTCTAAAATAAACGGTTGTGGATTCGAGTTCCACATAGGTGGCAAGGTTCATTCTCACTTGACTTCGGTGAAGGATTGCAATTAGTATCCGAAGAAGAGTTAGGTAGAGAAGCGTTGGTATAACGATATCATTATTTCAACGTAAGAGGTTCGATTCCTTTATGAACCACAAATGATGGTTGCTAGTGGGGCAAATTTATTGGAGAATGCGGTTGTAATACCGTTACTACTGTGACGACAGTTCAAGATAAAACTAAACTTGATAATAGACGACATATTTCGAAGTATGAACCATCGCAAAAATAAATAACAATAATTTAAAATATATCTATATGAAATAGAAGAACAAACATCCACCTTAAGTTTATTTTAACATGGACAGTTGCTTGGACATTTTGTCCAAGTATTACAAAAATAAAATAACAATAAATAAATTTAAGTAAAATGAAAACTAAAACAAAACAAGAATTAGAAAAACAAATAGAAAACTATTTGGAAAAAGCCTCTAAACATGTGTATGTAATTAAAGGTGGTAATTATTATAAAATAATTCCATTGTATAATGAAGGAAAGCTTTATGTTGCTACAATCATAATGGGTAAAGGCAAAGTAACGATGAATGTAAGATTAGCAATGCCAGAAAGAGATTTTATAGCTTATGGTAATGATACAGCTAACATATTTAAACGTAATATGTTTCCAGTATATTACAAAGCCAAATCAATTCCTTATTTTAAAAGGATGAGAAAACTAATAGAGGATATCACACCACTTATCAATGTTGATAATAAACTTAATGAGGGTGTAGTTAAAGCTATAACAACTAGATTAGGAGAGTTAGAATTGGTAGTTAAATAAAAAGGGGCCAAATGGCCCTTTTTTATTATTGTTAAATATTAGGTGGTGTGGATTATTTTTAGTACCTTTGTATATAAAACAATATATGATAAAAATAAACACCAACGAAAAAGAAATATCTAATCCTAATAATAAGGAAACATTTAATAAGTATTTAACTGAAATAACTAAATACACCCCTTTTTCAAGAGAGGAAGAAGTCGCCTTATTCAAAAGAATAGAAGCCAATGGAGATGAACAAGCAATAGATATGATATGCAAACATAATTTAAGATTTGTTATATCAGTGGCAAAAAAGTATGCTAAGTTATTTCCACAAAGTGTTTTGACTTTAGAAGATTTGGTAAATGAAGGAAATATTGGTTTATGGTTATCAATTAAGAAATTTGATTATAAAACAGGTAATAAATTTATTTCATATGCTGTATGGTTGATTAGAAGTAAAATGCTAACTTATATTCAGCATAATTTAAAATCAATAGCCATTCCCATTAACGCTGTAACGTTATTGAGTAAATCTAGAATTGTAGAATCAAAATTGGAGCAGATATTAGAAAGAAATCCAACTACAGATGAAGTTCTAGATATCATGATTGAAAATGGTGATACGCGTAAGAATAACACCGTTAAAAATTTAGAAGAATTAATGTCGGTAAATAAATTTGAAGATAGATTGAATCGCTTTATTGGTGAGGATGATTCAATGGAATTAGGTGACCTAATAAAAAGTGAAGAACTAGAACCACAAGAGTGTTTGCTTAGTAAAGAACGAAAAGAGCTTATGGTTAAAATGTTTGAATCAGTGCCACAACATATAATGAGTCATATTAGTGATTTTTATGGGCTTGATGGTAATGACCCATTAAACTTAAAAGAAATAGGGGAAAAACACGGTGTGTCATCAAATACTATTAAACTAAGAATTGATAAAACACTTAGACGCATAAGATATAAGAATCGCAAGAATAGAGAAATCTTTTTTTGTGACAACAAAGATATTTATTAAAAATGAAGAATGTAATAAAACAAATATTAAGAGAGGGTCTTATAACAGAAGAACGCATAAAGTTTAGTATGAATGTACCAGAGGACATCGTACAGATTAAAGATGTGTTTAAGGCTAATAATTTCGTGTTATATCTAGTTGGAGGTTGTGTTCGTGATGCTATATTAAATATACAACCAAAAGACTATGATTTAGTGACTGATGCCAATCCAGATAAGGTAGAAGAATTAATGAAAGGTGCTGGTTATAAAACTCTCCCAACAGGTAAGTCTTTTGGTGTGATTAATGTGTTTACTGATAAAGGTGAATATGAAATTGCAACTATGCGTGAAGATGTGGGAAAGGGAAGACGACCAGACTCTGTTGTTTTTAGTGATATAAATACAGATTCTCAAAGGCGTGACCTCACATCAAATGCGCTCTACTATGATATAGATAAATTTGAAATCATTGATTTAGTTGGAGGAGTTAATGATGTTAAAAACGGTATTGTAAGAACAGTAGGCGACCCCCAAAACAGATTTGAAGAAGACCGCCTTAGAATTTTAAGAGTTTGTAGGTTTGCTGGAAGATTTGGAAGTGAATTAGACCCAGCTACTGATGCTGCTTTACAAAAAGATGCTAGCCTTGATGGTATATCTGGAGAACGCATACGTGATGAATTTATAAAAGGAATCAAATCAGCCAAATCAGTAAAACACTTTTTAGAGTTGATTAATAAATACGGGTTGTTCAAGTGGATATTTCCAGACCTTAATATCAATCTCAAATTTATTGAGAACACAGACCCTATCATTGTTATAGCATCACTGCTAAAGGATAATTCTTTGGATTCACTGGGAAAAAAATTAAACTCTTTAAAATATAAGGATGATGAAGCCAAGGCGATTAGATTTCTTATTGGATTGCTAAACTTGTCAGTAAACACTGCTGTTGTTCTTAAAAGAGCACAACAACACTCTACAGTAACACCAGAACAAATAAAAGACTTCGGGAGATACGAGCATATTGACTCTAAATTATTGACTGCTTTTCTTAGTTTTAACTTGAGTGTAAGCGGTGAAGAACTAATGGCTAGGACTGGAATCAAAGCTGGTCCTGAATTGGGTAAAGAGATTCAACGGTTAGAAACTGATAACTTTAAAAAATTATTGTAAGGTTGCTATATATTTATGGTAAAATAGCGTTATGGCAAAACACATCGCAATCTATAGCGATACCCTAGGTGATATTGAAATCAATGGATTTCTATTAATGACAGATAAAGAAATAAAAGATTTTGAAGACCTAGCATCAAGCATTACATGGCCATTTCTTTATCCGCTGGGTGAAAGTGAAGAAGAACTAGAATTCTCAAGTGGTGAAGACCTTTTAACAAAAATAGATTTCAGGGAAATAACCAATGAAGAATATAAAATTCTTAAAAAATTATTTGATACTGCATTTGGAACGTTTATTACTGAAGATTATCTATATGTAGTGGTGGGTGAAGAAGGTGATACTGATGAAGAGGAAGAAAAAGATGAGGAAACTGATGAATATTTTTAATATTTTAGCGTTTATTAAAAATAAATACGATTTTACTTGACAAATTGAAAAATAGTTCGTACCTTTGTATTCTATTTAACAAAAACAGTATATTTATATAATAACAATGAGGAACATTAGCATACATATGATATCGATTAATTGGAGACGTAATAGTCATTCAAACAGGTCAGGTGTATCCAACCCTCAAGTAAGTTAATAAAAATAACTTCACAAGAACTTAGGAACCCTGACCATAAAAAGTCGGGGTTTTTCTTTTAATGTTATCCCAGAAAATTCTGATAATAAATCAGTCTTTATTGAGATAATAACAGAATATCTTAAAAATATTTAATTATGGTAAATAAAATATGTTGTACATGTAAAATAGAAAAAGATATTACTTTGTTTAATAAGCATAAAGTAACGAAAGATGGTTATAATTGTTTGTGTAGGGAATGTTCATTAGCATATAATAGAAAATGGGTTAAAAATAATAAACTTAAAAATAATGAATACCATAAAAAATATAGCGATAAAAATAAGAAAAAAATTAAAATTTATAGAAATCAATATAAAAAAGATAATAAAGAAAAAATAAAAATGTCTAATAAAAAATATTATTTAGACAATAAAGAATTTTTTTTAGAATCTAGTAAAAACTATAGGGAAAATAATCCAGATAAAGTTAAAGAATTAAGTTCTAATTGGAAAATAGAAANNAAATTAAGAAATATTCTAAATATTATAATAAAAATAATAGAAAAAGGATTCAAAAACGTAAAAACGAGTATAATAATAACCGAAAGAAAAACGACCCAGTATATAATTTAAGATGTAGTTTAGCTAGAAGTATATCAGATACATTACGAGAGAAAAAGTTTAGTAAAAAATCTAAAACTTGTGATATATTGGGTTGTTCGTTTCAAGAGTTAAAAGAATATTTAGAAACTAAATTTGAATCGTGGATGAATTGGTCAAATAAAGGTAACCCTAAAGATGGTATTATTGAATTAAATAAGACATGGGATGTTGACCATATTATACCTTTATCAACAGCAAAAACAGAAGAAGATATAATTAGATTAAATCACTATACAAACCTTCAACCGTTATGTAGTTATGTAAATAGATATATAAAACGAGCTAAATATGTTGCTTAGAAAACTAGGTTCTGAAAAGATAAAAACTCTAAATGCAGACTTCGATAACATATACGAAGCCTACAAAAAGAAAGCAAAGGATAGTGGTTATGATGGTGAATTGAAATTTATTAGGGAGCATGGTTTGATTTTGATTTACGTTGTTATTTGACATATTGAGAAATACAGGATACAGGCTTGGTGTCGGTGAGAACTCCAAATTCTACACGTAGTCGCTTCGATTGCGGCATCCTGTGAGCTGTCTAAGTTAACTAACTTCCACGTAGTGACGGCTGGAAACATTATTGAAAGATAATGGCTAATGGGTTAACAAATTAATATGGAGGTGGTCTGGCTGGACGAAGACCCAATCTTGAAAATTGGTGCTCCAGTAATGGGGTCGGGGGTTCGAGTCCCTTCGCCTCCGAGTAACCTAAGTCAAATCGCTTCCACGTAGCGGTTACTGGAAACATCAGAAATGATGGCTAGGAATTTGACAATATTCACCGCAAAAATAAGGCGAATGAATGATTTATTATCCGCATGGATAATAAGGTTTAAACGCCTACGAGTTTCCTCATCATAAAACTCTGGCCAAAGTCCTCTAACTGGAAACGGGAACAGGCAAACATGGTGATTGTAGCTCAATCGGTAGAGTGCCTGACTGTGAATCAGGAGGTAGTAGGGTTCAAAACCCACCTTTCACCCAAAAATAACAATCGGTAATATATTACCGAAAGTGAAAAGTAAAATTATTAAATAAACAAAGGTTTTAATAAAAAACTTTAAAATAATAATAAAAATAAAAACTAAAATCGGTAATATATTACCGAAACAAAAAAAAATGAAAAAACAATTTGATATGCATTGAAGTCTACTAAACAATAGACAACAATGCAAATGAGTAAAAAACTAAACAGACAAAGACTCAAAAAAGCAGAAGACGGTAGAAGCTATCGAATCCTCTGGTTAAAAATGGAATTCCCACCTTATTGGGATGAAGGGGTTAGAACATATCCTAGATATAGGAGAGGTTATAAAAATCCTAATAAGTATCTGTACAGCTTTCAAGTAAGAATGTATAAGACTTGGAAATATAACAGAAAAACTCAGTGGAAAGAGTAAAAAGAAATTCTGTGCCACTATTGAATCAAGCGATTCAAACTCCCAGATGGGATGCTCAGTGAATGAATAGCTGAGGGTGGCTTGGAGATAAGATAAACTGGCAAGTAACCACCCAATCTGATACGTTGGAGCAAGGTAATCGGTTGCAAATAAGGGTTCGATTCCCATCTTGCCAACAAAAATTGTGACGTGGCCGAATGGTCTTAGGCACCAGTCTGATACACTGGAAACGAAAGTTTATACGTGGGTTCGATTCCTACCGTCACAACAAAAAAATATATTTATGAAAAATAAAGATAAAGGTGAATTAGTTGAACAAATAGTAATAACAGAGTTTATGAAATTAGGTATACCAGTTTCAAAACCAATAGGGGATAATCAACCTTATGATATAATAATAGATTTAAACGGTAAATTATTAAAAATTCAAGTTAGAACTTGTTGGAGAGGTGAAAATATGAATTCGTTAAAAATACCATTTATGAATTCTAGAATGAATGCTAAGATAGCATATAAAACAACTAGTAAAGATAAAATAGATTATTATGTGGCATATTCTTTTGATACTGGTAAATGTTATTTAATAAATGTTACTGAAACTGATAATACAAATTGTATTTATTTACAATTAAATGAAAAATGTAAAAATGGTGGAAAATTAAATTACGCTAAAAATTTTGAATTAAATATTAATCGTTTAAAATAAAATATGCTAGTGTGGCGCAATGGTTAGCGCAAGATGCTTATATCATCGAGGTTGGGGGTTCGAGTCCCTTCACTAGTACATGGGTTATAAATTTTAGTATTTTTGTGTCCCAATAGACAAAATCACAAAAATACAAATGGATTGGTAACTCAGAGGCAGAGTAATCGGCTGTTAACCGATAAGTCGAGATTTCGAAATTCTCTCAATCCGCAATATTTGACTTTTCGAACCTTTTTAGTATATTTATATAAAACAGTAATACTATGAATGAAGGTCTTAAAGAAAAAATTATTAAGCTAAGATTAGCTGGTAAAACATATAATGAAATAGTTGAAAAACTAAAATGTAGTAAAAGTGTTGTGTCTTATCATAGCACAAATAATGGTGTAGAAGATATTGGGTATAATAATATTAAAATTTCTAATGACACAATAAATGAAATTAATAAATATTATTTAACACACACAGTAGTAGAAACAGCTAAACATTTTAAATTATCAACACCAACAATAATTAAATATACAGTTAATAAAAGGAAAATATTAACTAAAGAAGAAAGAAAAAATAGAAATGTTAAAGCTGTAAGAGAAAGACGTAGGAAATTAAAATTGATGGCTGTTGAATATAAGGGTGGTTGTTGTGAAAATAAAAAGTGTGGGTACAATAAATGTGTTGATGTGTTAGAATTTCATCACTTAGACCCCAATGAAAAAGATTTTGGTATTGCTAGTGATGGTTTAACTAGGTCTTGGGAAAAGATAAAAGAAGAATTGGATAAGTGTATAATGCTTTGTGCTAATTGTCATAGAGAAGAACATAGTAAATTAAATTCAGAGGTAGCCTAGAGGCCAGGCAACAGACTGTTAATCTGTGGAAGCAATTCCTACGTGGGTTCGACTCCCACTGGACCCGCAAAAGGATTGGTAACTCAGAGGCAGAGTATTCGCCTGTTAAGCGAAAAGTCGAGATTTCAAAATTCTCCCAATCCGCAAATAATATTGCGTGAGTTAGTGGTAAACAACTATCTCTCATAAGGATGGTCAAGCGATTTCGATTATCGCACACGCAACTTTAACACAGGTGTAGTCAGCTTAGTCTTCGAAACTAAAAACTGTAACGGAACGAAATGAGAGTTCGAATCCTATTAGGGGTACGGATAAGGTTCACACTACACCAAGATAGGGAAGTGTAATGGTTTTATAGTTTAATTATTTTAGTATTATATAAAGGTTCGAATTATGAAAGAATATACTAAAGATGAATTAGAAAATGTTATTAAAGATTGTAAGACATTACGTCAAGTTTTGTTAAAATTTGGTAGGAATGAATCATCTAAGTCTTATAAAAAATTAAGAGATAAAATAAAAGAATTTAATTTAAATATTGACCATTTTTTAACACCATCACAAACCATTAAACTCAATTTTATTAATGGTGTTTTAATAAAAAAAGAAAATAATATAATTTTTACTAAAGATAGTGTAATTGGTAGGTCAACAGTAAAAAAAAGAATAATATCTGAAAATTTAATCGAATATAAATGTAAATTTTGTCAAAATGATGGTAATTGGTTGGATAAGAAATTTTCATTAATATTGGACCATGAAAATGGTGTTCCAAATGATAATAGAATTGAAAATCTAAGATTCTTATGCCCTAATTGTAATGCAACACTTAATACTCATTGTGTTGGTAAAAAAGCTTTTATAAAAAAAGAGAAAAAAATTGATAAACGAACAATAAGAAATGATAGGTTAGAAATAAGAAAAGTTAAATGGCCAACAAAAGAAGAATTAACTAAATTATTATTTGAAACATCATACAGTGCTATTGGAAGGAAATATGGTGTTAGTGATAATGCTGTTAGAAAATGGTTTAAAAAATATAATATGCCAATGTAACCGTTCCAAGCTACGAACTTGGGAGACGTAAATGGAGTTGCAAATGTGGGTTCGAATCCTATCATTGGTACAAATGGTTCCTTAGTTTAGATGGATAAAACTCATCACTCCTAACGATAAGACCTCAGTTCGACTCTGAGAGGGACTACAAAATAAATGGGCGTATAATCGAGTTTCTCTTCTAAAGAAATAATCGTAATTGGAATGGAAGATGTGGGTTCGACTCCCACTGCGCCCTCAAAATAAATATAACTCTATTCACGATTCGAAGTGATTTTTCGCAAAATTACGGATATTTATAATAAACGAAAAATTATGAGACCATTATTTACAGAAAATGAGTTTAATATTGCAAGAGCAACAGATAAATTACCTTGTTCATGTTATGTGTGTAACAAAACATACTATAAAATTAAATATAAAATCAAACAACTTTTAAAGAAAAACCAATCAACAAAATATTGTTCTAATAAATGTTATTTATTGGGTGTGAAAGCAGAAAAAAAGGAAACTAATTGTGTTTATTGCAATAAAAAAACACTTAATCCCAAATTTTGCTCTAAAAGTTGTTCAGCTAGTTTTTCCAATAAGAACAAACCGAAAAGAAAACTTACTAGAATTTGTTGTGTAGAAAATTGTGTAAGTTTAGTAAAATCTAGTAGATATAGACATTGTGAAACACATTATAAAGAAAATGTTTTAAATAAAATAAAAAATAAAACTATTGGTGAATATAGAAATAAAGAATCAGTAAAGGGAAAACACCCATCATGGTTACATTCACTTGTAAGAGGATTATGTAGGTCATGGTTGAAACATTTAACAAAAATACCTTGTGCTAATTGTGGTTATGAAAAACACGTTGAGTTATGTCACATAAAATCAGTAGCGTCTTTTGGTGATGAAACAATATTATCAGTGGTTAATTCAGAAGATAATGTAATACAATTATGTAGGAATTGTCATTGGGAGTTAGACCATGGAATATTAGATATTAATACAATAAATGGATAGTTATGCAGTATGGTACTGTCTTTATTTGCTAAATAAAAGGAGGTGAAAGCCTTGGAGTTCAATTCTTCAACTATCCGCAATTTTCCAATATTCTAGGATATTTATTAGTATGAAAAAACTACTAATTTTATCGTTTTTATCGCTTATTTTATTTGCTTGTTGCAAAACCACAAAAACATCCGTAGAAATGACTAGTGGAAGTGGCCGTGGAGCATCTATTACTAGTGATTCATTTAAAATTAGTAAATTAGGTGAAACCTATGAATTTAATAGTTTGGATGATAACGTAGAAGAGAAAAGAACGCTTCTTGAAACTACTAAGCCACTAGTATCTTCTAAAAAATCAGCGATAAAGATAATTACAGTTCCCAACACTAAAATTCTAACAACTACAGCTAATCAAGGTTTCGTAGCTTATAAGATACCAACAGAAATGAGTATCAGAAGCTTGTATCAAGTAGTAGTTAGAATATCTAAATCCAAAATCAATATTTATGAGAATCTTAATGGTGAGGTAAGAACCAGCACCATTCCAGTTACAGAAACGATGGAGGTTAAACTTATTGACCCAAGTCCATCTGACGCAAAGAAATTTGATATAGTAGCTGATAATGATTCTATTCAACTTGTGGAAAACGGTGAAAGTATAACACAATGGAGTTGGAACGTAACACCAATAAGAATAGGAAAGGCAAGTCTTAAGATAATGGTTTCAGTCATCACCAATGGAAACAAGAAAGAAACAGTTTATGAAGATACAGTAAGTGTTAAACTAGATATTATTAAAGAACTTATATTTCTTATTAGCGAATATTGGCGATGGATGATTAGTACACTTATTATACCTTTTGTTATTTGGTTATATAGAAAACATAAGAAAGAAAAAGAAGAGGAAGAAGTTGTATGAAAGCATTAATTAAAGAATTATTAACCAAAGCAATGAATGAACTTTTCTTCATGGGTCACTCCATTGATAGAATCAAGGAAAGGTTTAATATTTTCTCCAATGAAGATTTATCACCTAATGTTAAATCAGCAATATTAACCAATATTAATTTAATTGAAGCGGTAGATTTCCCAAAGAATAAATCTTATGGTATAATGCTTGGTAGTTTCTATCCAAATCCTAAGTCTAGTTTTTATCATGAGGTTGAAAGGGGTAGAGGTTATTATCAGATAATGGATGATTCTGTTATTACAGATTCTACTGGTGACCAATTTTGGATTGTGGTAAGAGATAATCAAGTAACAACTTTTATGCTTAGAAAGAAAATACAAACAGACGATACCAAACATAATTTAGAGAAGCTAAGAGTTGATTATATAATAAAGAACATAAGTGATTACATAGCAAAAGAAAAAGCTAAAAAACAACCACAAGCTGAGCCATTTAAAAGAGTAACACTTAAAACTGGTGAAATGGTTAAGTATTTTGATAAAGAAAATAAATTTGAAGACCTTAATGGTAGTGAAATAAATACAGATAGTTTATTTGATAAGTTAACACCTGAAATGCAAGAAATTGTATTTTCAAAAATACAACAATAAATGAAAAAAGAGTTATTATTAATAAAAGAAGAAGCTAACAGAATGTTAGAAATTTCTGGTATTAATGAATGTTTTAAAGAAGTTGAAATAGCTTTAGATGCTTTGAATAAACCATATGGCGTTTTAACTAAATTTACATATTAATATGAAAGATTTTATAAAAAATAGATTAAATGAAGGGCTGGTATTTGAACTTATTCAAACCATGATGGATGAAGAGTATCCATCAACATTTAACATGGAACATTTTAAAACGCTAAGAAAGTTTGCTGAGAGAGTAAGGTATTGTGAAGAACACCTGAAAAGAATTTCATCAGGTACGGCAAGAATTGTTTATATGGTTGACAATACCAAGGTTTTAAAACTAGCCAAGAATGAAAAAGGGCTTGCACAATGTGGGGTAGAAATTGAATATGGACAGTATCATGATTTGGATGGTGTTGTTGCTAAAATATTTGAATATGATGAAAAAAATTTATGGGTTGAAATGCAATTAGCTAGAAAACTGACACCAACATTATTTAAACAAATTAGTGGTTTTTCATTTGAAGATTTTCAAAAAGCAGTTAATGATTATGGCATGGACTCAGGAAATGGTGGTAGTGGTTATAAGTCAAATATAAACCCACAAATAATGGAACAAATGTGGGAAAATGAATTTACATATGGAATTTTTCAATTTATTGGTAATTATGGGGTTCCTGTTGGTGATTTAAAGAGGTTAAACTCTTACGGTATTGTTTCTGAAAATGGTGAAAACAGTATTGTTATTATTGACTATGGTTTAACAAGTGATGTTTATACTTCTTATTATGCTTAATTAACATCTTCAATTTTGAAACGCTTATATTTTATTTGTTTTAAACTTGCTTTGTATTAAAATAATTAGTATTTTTGCATAATGGAAATATTAATTACAGACATAGAAACAACTGGATTCAACGAATATTCAGATGCTATTGTGGAGATAGGTATAGTACTTGTCGATACAGAAACCAAAAAAACAGAACTTGTTTTTGATAAAGTGGTAAAACATAAGAATTTTAAATTTGAAAAACATAAAGATGCTTGGGTATTTCAGAATACTAGTCTTAACGCAATAGATGTTGAAAACGCTAAGCTTTTGACTGAATATCAACCTGAGATACAAGACTTGTTCAATAAGTATCCAATGACAGCCTATAACAAATCTTTTGATATACGTTTTATGGCTCATGCTGGGTTTAAAATGGTTGATACCAAATGTCTATTGAAATCATCTCATCAATATTCGTTATTGAAAGATAAAAGAGGAAATAAGAAAAAGCCATCAGTACAAGAAATCTATAATCAATTTTTTATTAAAGAAGGTGAGAAACGATATGTTGAAAAACATAGAGCTGGAGCTGATGCAATGGATGAGGCTAGGATTCTATTACATTTGGTAGAACTCAAGGATTCAGGTGCTTTGGTTGTTGAAAATACAGCTAAAGATAAAGAGAAGAAAGAATATAAACCTCTGGGGTTAAATGATGAACTTAGATTTGGAAAATACAAGGAAATGACAATAGCTGATGTTATTAAGAAAAATGTAGGTTATCTACATTGGTGTTTGGAAAACATCAAGACGTTTAAGATAACAGATGAGGTAAAAGAAGCTATTGAGGCTAAAAAAGCTGTTGTTGTTAATTAATCCAAAGAATATTTGGATATAAGCTAAATTATTTGTACCTTTGTTGATATGAAAAATAGTTTGAATATAGAAATAACTAGACCTTATCAGATGTTATATATCATGAGAGGGATAAGTGGTAGTGGCAAATCAACCAAAGCTAGGTCTATTGTATCTAAAGAACGAATTTTTTCAACAGATGATGTAATTCAATCAATGGGTGATTATAGAGAATTTTTTATAAAAATGGTTTCAAGTGGAGATTTTACTCCACTACATAAAGCACACCAAATTAATTTAAGTAATGCTAAGAAAGCTATGATTGAGGGTGGTTCTATAGTAATTGATAACACCAACTTAAGGGCTAACGAACCTAAGAGTTATGTTATTGCTGCGTTAGAAATAGGGTTTGATGATAATAATATTAAAATTATTGATGTTGGAACAGGTGGTTTGACGGCAGAAGAATTAGTCGAAAGAAATATTCATAATTTATCTCTTGACGCTATAAGAAAAATGATACAAAGACACGCATCAATAGGGGTATTAACAATAGAAAAAATTTTAAACAGTAAAGATATGTATTAATGTGTGTTTTTTAATGTCTCTATTTGTATGAGAGCATAGTGGTTGTAAATTACTATAATGACATAATTTTAATAATTCTTTTTCTGTCTTAGCCGATGATTTTGGAATAATATGGTCAAAATCCCAACCATAATATAATTTACCGTTATACTTTCCATAGTTATCCCAATTCATCCATACCTGACCGTTTTCATTAAGGTTATGTGGAAGTGACCATTGTGATTCTATGTGTTGTAAAAAGAATTCATATGAACAGCCAAGTATTTCATATGTATGAGATTTTTTATTATACCCACCACGTCTAAGTGAACTATTAATATTATTTCTAATATCACACTTTAATTTATATAAAGGATTAATTAATTTACGATTTTTATCCCACTTTTTTTGCGTTTCATTTATCTTATCTTTATTTTCTTTTCGGTATTTTGTTCGTTGTTTTTTGACTTTTTCTTTATTTTCTTTTCGGTATTCTTTGTGTTTAAAGTCAATGTTTTCTTTATTATTTTTATAGTATTCTTGTTTGTGTTTTTTAATTTTATTTTTATTTATAATCTGCCATTCAATATTTTTACGTTTTATTTCTTCTTTATTTTTTAAATAATTTAATCTATTTCGTTCTCTCTTTTTTTCTTTACGTTCTTGTTCTGTCATAATTATTTATTTTTAAAATAATCCACTAATAAATTCTCAATAAATTTGGATTTATTGCTGGTTATTGCTTCTATCTTATCTTTAATCTCTCTGGATATGGTAATACCCAATTTGGTCTTTTTGTCTTGTGTTTTTAGTTTAGGTCTTGCCATAATGTGTTTGTTTAATATAAATATATGGAAATATTGAAAAAGACGGATTATTATCAGATTTATTTGTTTATTTCATTTTTAATGCGTACCTTTGTGTATATTTATAGGTAATATGAAAATAGGTAAAATTATGGAAGATATGCACAAAAATTCAAATGTTCTTTATTCAGCTGTTGTATTGGATGCTGCATCCAGAACCAAATTATTAGATGTGATGGGTGATAAGATACCTAATGGGTGGAAATTATTTGCACATCATCTAACTATTGCATTTGGTAAAGGAGTTGAGAATAAAAATATAATAGGAAGAGAAGCCAATATGTTTATAACTGATTGGGCTATATCTGACAAGGTAATTGCGGTTAAGGTAAGTTCATATCCAAATTGGCTTCAGGTTGAAAACGCAATACCACATATCACTGTAGCCGTTAACACAGAAAATGGTGGAAAGCCAGTAAACTCTAATGACTTAACCAAGTGGCAACCACTTAAACAATTTGTTTTAGATGGTGTGGTAACTGAAGTAAAAAAGAACAAATGAAAGTAACTTGGAAATCTCCAAAATACAAAGAAACCATTGATAATCATTGGGAAGACCAGTGTTTTGTTGATGGCGTTCTTGCGTTTAAAATTTTCTGTAGAAAATCAGATTGTAAATGTTTTGTAGAGGATATTAAAAACAATAATCTATTAGAGTTTAATGGTGGTAAAGCTACTGCTTTAAAAATAATAAAAGCATCATTAGTAAAGCTGGAACCAAAGGTTGAAACATTTGAGGATAAATTACAAAAGTGTTATACTGAGATATGGAAAAAGATGATGTACCCTATCTCTATGAGAAAGCAAGATAAGGCAGATGATATTTTGAAAAAGGCGTTCCCGTTTTTAACTTGTAATACTTGGGAAGAAAATCATAAATGAAAACAATAGAGGAATGCAAGGATGAAATAGCCAAGAAATATAATTACGATAGTTTTTATCAAATGCTGTTGGATGGTGGAACTCCGATGTCAGCAATAAATAAAAGAATAGATGAAGCAATGATACTTTACGCAAATCAATTTAAAAATAAATGAAAACAGCACAAGTAGTTTTATTTAATGAAGAAGGACTGGTTCTTGGAGTATCAAGAAAGACAGACCATACCTCGTTTGGTTTAGCTGGGGGTAAAATGGATGATATTGATAATGGTGACCCTATGGCTACAGCTATTCGTGAGGCTAAAGAAGAAACTGGATTAGAAGTTAGTGATTTGGAACTTATTTTTGTTATTCATAAATATGGTAATATGAGTTATACCTATTTAGGTAAATACACTGGTGAAATAAACCATAATGAACCTCATGTTGTAAAGTGGGTACCATTCAGTAAATTAATAGAAGGTTCTTTCGGTAAATATAATAAATTGGTATCTGAATCATTAGATGATATGGGTATAAAATACGTTAAATAAATATATGGATAGAAAACTAGATTTGAGTAGCAAATTCTTACAAATGGGAAATGCTTTAATGAAGGAAGGAGAAGAAATAAAAGATTTCTCAATTATCCAATCAGGAACGTTACTAATTTTAGTGGGTAGTTTACTATTGGATAATAATGATATGATGGAGTTTATGAATCTGTGTTCAATGTATACATCAAAAAAAATATTAGATGATATTGAAAGTGATGCTAAGAGTAATATAGCCAATTATATAAAAAATCATAAACCCAAAGAGAGTTATGATGATTTCATAAAAAGAATCGATAAGCTCAGAGGGGAATAGCTAAAAATCCTTCATTTAATTATTTAATCGATAGTTAATCTAGTTTCGTCTAATTTAATAACTTTTCTACTTTTAAACCGTATAATATGGATATTTATAGGTGCTATGTTTTTAAAATTAAAAATATTAATTATATCATTTTTCCTGTGTTTTTCATGGGTTAAAGACTCATATTCACAAGCAAGGCTAATGTTGGGTGCAACACCAACATATATGAATATTTCTAATGGCGCATTAGGAACACCAATATATCTTGTAATAGGTAACCCAGCAAATAATGGAATAACTAGAACAGCTGGGTGGGTTATTTCTGAAGGACAATATAATTATATTAAATGGTTGGGGACAACACCAGTATCTTATACAATTCCTTTTGGTTATGGTGCAACCGATTATTTGCCATTAACTTTTAATAAAACACTTGGAACATCTGATTTAACATCATCAACATGGGGAACACCAAGCAATAACACTCCATGGGCTGGTATAAGCGATGTTGCAGCGGTTGCTAATATGACAAATAGTTCTTTTGTTGACGCATCAACAGAAGATGTTATTGATAGGTGGTGGATAATAAACACATCAGTTGTATCAACAGCTAGTATTTCATTTACATATAGAGGTCAAGAAAACACACTAACATCACCTACCAATGTTTTAGCGGTTCAACACTGGGATGGAACAATGTGGAATGATGGTAATAGTGGCCCAAATGGTTCGAAGATAACAACAGGAACAGCTGGGTCAAATGTTGCTGGACCACATACAGTTACAGGGGTGGCAAGCTTTAATCAGTTTTCACCATATGTGTTGGTAGATTTAAGTTCTCCTCTTCCAATAACTTGGTTAGGAATTTCAGCTGAATGTAATCAAGGAAAAATAATAATAAAATGGAGCACAGCTTCTGAACAAAATTCTGATTATTTTACATTAGAAAAAAGTTTAGACGGAATTAATTTTACATCAACAAAAACAATACCAGCGTCAATTAATTCTAATACAATAAAAAATTATTCAGCGATGGATAATGATGTGGTATTAAAGACAATGTTTTATCGTGTATCAGAAACAGATTATGATGGTAAAACCACTTATTCATCTATTATATCAATAAGCGAATGTTCATATGATAATATAGTAGTTTATGCTGATAATGGAATTAATATAAGTATAACAACCACTTCAGATGAAACATATAATATAGATGTGTATGATATGTTAGGTCAAAAAATTTCATCACAAATTAATAATGTATATGTGGGTAACAATCAAATAAAATTGAATAATAATCTTGCATCTTCAATGTATCTAATAAAGGTTTATAATAAAACAAACACAACAACAACAAAAATAATAACACGATGAAAAAGACATTAACCTTTGTAATTTTTTGTTTAAGTTTTATCTTAAGCAATGCTCAAAACATTTCAGTTAACACAACTGGTGCCGCAAACTCAACATCTAGTATGTTTGAAGTATTACAACCAAGCGTAACAAATAACACCATTGGCATATTTGCTAGACATAGCGGAGCAGCTACCAATGCATATGCTATTTGGGGCGAAGCAACAGCTGGAACAAATAGAACAGGTGTAATTGGTGTAGGAAATGCTGTTCCAGTAGTATTAGGTGGCGGTGGCGGTGGACAATTTTTCAGTGGCAACGTTGGTGCTTATGGTTATGGAGACGCTACAGCAGCTAGTTATGGAGTTTATGGAAAATCTGTTTCAACGTCTGGAACAGGTGTAGAAGGGTTAAATACAGCGGTTACAGGAGGTGGTAGTGGTATTGGTGGTTTCTTCTCTAGTTTACAAACAGCTGGATGTGGAGCTGGTGGTAGTTTACTAGGTTCTTGGTATTTTGGTGGTGCTGGTGTTTCAGGTGTCACAGTAGGGTCTGCTGGCTTTTATGGTACTATTGGACAAACAACTGCAACTGGTGCAGGTACAGGTTATGGTGTTGCTGCGGCAAGTAATTGTGGTGTTGTAGGACAAGAACTTGGAAATTTTACTTATTCATTTGGAATGGCTGGATTATCAACCTCAACATCAAACAGAGTTGGTGGAGTTTTAGGTTTGGGACCAATTGTAGGTACTTGGGGAATTTGTGGATATAGAAGTAGTGGTGGTGTTTTATATGGAGTATATACTACTTCTGTATTGGGTGGACCAGGCGGTGGAAGATTAGCATCAGGAAATTCAATTACAAATAGTAATGGTATTGGAAACGGAAGTTATGGAAGCGTAATGGGTGGTTGGACTAAAGGTGATGTTCTTGGATTTACATCATCTGGCAAATTATACGCTTCTTATAATATAGGAAACGTTTATACATCAGGAGTATCAGCTGATATTATTACAACAAAAGAAAAAAGAATTGCTGTTTATTCAGTTACATCAAACAAAGTGAAAGTATATGCTGATGGAATATCAAAACTAATTAATGGTAAGATAAGAATTACATTTGATAAAGATTTTATTGCTGTTATAAATACCAATAAACCAACTATAACAATAACACCTAATGGTGAGTGTAATGGATTATATATTTCTTCAATAGAAAAAGATGGGTTTACTGTTACTGAACTTAAAAGTGGAAAATCAAATATTGAATTTTCATGGATTGCAATAGGGACAAGAATTGATGGTTCAACATCATTACCAGTAGAAATATCAGATATGAATTTTGATATTAATATGCAAGGTGTTATGTTCAATGAAAATAACACAAAAGATAACTCAACACCAATATGGTGGGATGGTAAAACATTACATTTTACTGAGATTCCACAAAGCAATGTTAATCAAACACAATCAGTAACACCTATTCAAAAAGAAACAATAAAATAAATTTGGTAGTCTCATTTATTATGCATACCTTTGTATCTAAAACTAATTTACATGTTAGCGATACAAAAATACATATTCGAACACGGCATTGACAAAACAATCGCTGATTTTAAGTTAAAGACTAGAATCTACGATAATAAGATTTTGCTCAAATACGACCAATTGGTTTCTCCAACTCTTATGGGTTTGCCAGAAATGCAAGACTGTCGTGGTCTTATCCTTGAAAGAGGTACTTGGAAAGTCATGTCTATGGCTTTCAGAAAATTCTTCAACTCTGAAGAAGGCAACGCACATAAAATAGATTGGAACACTGCTCATGTACTTGAAAAAGTGGATGGGTCTATGATGCAAGTATATTGGGACTGGCATAAGAACCAATGGTTTGCTGCAACAAGCGGTACAGCTGAAGGTGAAGGTGAAGTAAACAACAAAATGGGTACTACATTCAACGATTTATTCTGGAAGACAGCTAAAGAAAAATATAACTTGAATGTAGAACAAATGGGAAAAAACCATTGCTTTATATTTGAATTAACAACACCTTATAACATAGTGGTTAAGCCACATGGTGAATCTGGGGTTACTCTTTTAACTGTTCGAAATTTAGAAACACTTAAAGAAGTAACACGTGATGAATTATTGAACATAGGGTCAATATTAAACGTTCCAGTAGTTAAGTCTTATGATTTAAACGCTAAAGATGTTGGTGCTTTATTGCGTACTTTTGAAAACATGATATGGCATGACGAAGGTTATGTTGTAGTTGATGCTAACTTCAATCGTATCAAGATAAAGAATCCAGCTTATGTTGCTGTACACCACTTGAAGGGTAAATCTGCTGAACATAACATACTTACTATTGTTAAGTCTAATGAGATAGAAGAATTTGGTGCGACATTTCCAGATAGAAAAGAAGAACTGTTAAGACTTAAGGAAAACTATGATAAGTTATTGGCTAAGTTGAACTTGATATGGGAAGATTTGAAATTGAAGAAGCCAAAGAACATAACACCAGAGGAAAAGAAAAAATATGCAAAGGCTGTTTTTGAAGTTTGTAGTAGAGACGGTTTGAAAAGTTTTACTGGTTTATATTTTGGGTTATATGATGGTAAAGTATCATCTGTAGAAGAGTATATGTTGAATTACGATGATAAAGCATTGTACAAAATCCTTTAAGTTAAAAACTTAAGGGATTTTTATTTGCATATGTCAAAATTAGTTAGTATCTTTGCAAATATGAACAAATATGAACAAATATGAACAAAGATGAAATAACAGCAGACTGGGCCAGAAAAACTTCAAAAGAGATTCTAGGTCAAAAAGTGCAATCTCAAATTAATCAATGTCTTGTAGCAATAGAACATGCTGTTTCAATTAATAGGAATGAATGCAATGTTGATATTTGGGTTGAAACTCTCACCAAACAAGATTTAGAAAAACGTGGATTTAAAGTAATTCAACACAGCGACCAAAGAAATGGTGATTTTTTACAAATAAGTTGGTAATATTTGGTTTATTCAATTATTATTCGTACCTTTGTACCATGAAAGAAAATTATGATAAAATGAGGATTGCCTTACGCTATTGGTTAATAGGTAGAGGTTATTTTAAAGCGGTAGAAGCTATGGCTTTTGCTGAAAAATATCATAACGGAAAACGCAAAGATGGTGCTCATGAATTCTCTCATCAAGTATCACAAGCTAATCTGGCTAGAACACTAATACATCACTTTGATAATAAAGAAGAAATTTTTATAGTTATTTTTTTACATGATATTTGTGAGGATAAGGGTATATCATATGAAGAAATTGAAAAAAGATTTGGTCCTTTGGTTACAAAAGCTGTAAGACTTATGACCAAAGTTTACCAAGGTATTAAAATACCAAATGACCAATATTATGCAGCAATGGCTGAGTGTGAAATCACTAGTGTTTGTAAAGGCTTTGACCGAGTACATAATCTTATGTCAATGCTTGGTGGTTTTGGTCCAGAAAAAAGAATAACTTACATTCAAGAAACAAAAGACTACACCATTCCAATGCTTAAAACAGCTAGACGTAATTTCCCTCACCAAGAAGCTGCTTATGAAAACATTAAATTTATAATGACAAATCAAATACAATTATACACTGCATTAAACGAAAAACACAAATAAATTATGAGTATTAAAAAAATCTTTGAAGAAATTGCTGCTGAATCCAGCACCAACGAGAAAATGAACATCCTTAAAAAGTATAAGGATAACGAACTATTAAAACGTGTCCTATACTTGGCTAATTCCAAGCGGATTAAATTCTACATCAAACAAATCCCAGAATATACATCACAAGTTAATCCTGTGATGGAATTAAAGCTTGAAGCTGCGTTGAGTGATTTAAGCGGTTTATATGAAAGACGTGTCACAGGACATGATGCTATTTCAGTACTTAAAAATATATTAACACTCTTAAGTCCAGATGATGCTTATGTTATTGAGCGCATCATTGAAAAGGATTGTAAGATTGGTATGGGAACTGCTAATATAAATAAAATATTTACAGATTTAGTTGAGAAAACCCCATATATGGGAGCCAAGGCTTATAATATAAAACTAATCAATAAATTATTTGAAGAAAATAAAAAAGTGTTCAGTGAACTTAAGGCTGATGGTCGTTATTGTAACGCTATTATTCGTAGTGGTGATGTAGAACTTGAAAGTAGACAGGGTGAGCCAACAATCGTGACTGGTGCTAAATTTTTAGGAGAATTGAAAAAGTTTGATGACTGTGTTTTAAATGGTGAGTTAATTATGTCTGGTGTTTCACGTTACGAAAGCAACGGGATTATTTCATCTATTATTAGTATTAGTAAGAAAAAAAATGATGGGGAGGATGTTACTAAAGAAATAATTAAGTTTGAAAATAAACACATGGGGTTTCAAGATGCTTTGGATGCTATTAAGTATGTTTGTTGGGATACAATAAGTGTGTATGAATATTTTGATAAAAAATCCAACAAACCATATTTTGATAGATTAGATATGTTAGAAGTTTTAATTTATAATGCGAAAGCGTCAATGATTTCTGTGATTGAATGGAAGTTAGTTTCTTCGGTTGATGAAGCTATGAGTCATTTTCAAGAAGCTTTGAAAAGATGTGAAGAAGGTACTATAGTTAAATCATATGATGGTGTGTGGAAAGATGGAAAACCAACCCATCAAGTAAAACTTAAAAAAGAAATTAATCTTGATTTAAGGATTGTAGGTTTTAATTATGGTACTGGTAAAAACTCTAAATTAATTTCATCAGTAAATGTTGAATCATCAGATGGGTTATTAAAAACAAGCCCTACTGGCATGAACGAAGATATTATGGATATGGTTACCAAAAATCAAGATAAATTATTGAACGCAATACTTGAAATCAAATGTTCTGGTATATCACACGATAGTGATGATAATTATTCGGTTTTACATCCTGTGTATAAAGAATTGAGAACAGATAAGAACACAGCTAATTCTTTAAAAGAATGTGTTGAAATAGATAAAGCTTCAACTTTCCTCTAATGTCATAATATTACAAATATACTCATTTTATATGAATAAGTCAAACATTATTTGCACATATCAAAAATAATTCGTACCTTTGTATTAAACTATTTAACAAACATGAAAAAAAACCTTTTAGTTTTATTATTTTTATTCAGCACAAAAATTGCTTTCACTCAAGACAACACCATAAAATATTTTGGTGGAATTTACGAAAATAAACTTTACTTCAATTGGGTTATACACAACAAAGATAGTTGTTATTATTCTATAGAGATTTCAGATGATGGAGAAGAATATTATGAAATACAACGTGATTCTATTAGACCAATGCCAATTCCAATAATGCATAGTATACAACTTCCAGCTTGTAGTGCAGAGTTATGTGTTAGAGTGGTAGCAAAAATTAATGGAAACATCCTAGAATATCCAGCAGAAACTTTTAAAGAGAGGACATATACTTATATTGCGGATGTAAGACCAAGAGGTAGACCAATTCACGGTAATTTTTAATTATATAATATGAAAAAATTGATTTCTTTCCCGTCTATAGACCAATTTAAAACACTGGTTTCTAATATAAATAGGCAATACAACTATGTGGGTCTTGATGACAAAGGTGAAGCTATATATGACCATAGCAAACCTAAACCTTACCTAACACTGATGGGTACTGTAAAATTACATGGTAGCAACTTTTCAGTATGTTTTAATAATATAGATGGGTTTTGGGTTCAATCTCGTAGTAATATTATTACACCACAAAGTGATAACGCTGGGTCTGCTTTTTTCGCTGAATCCAAGAAAGATATTTTATTGTCTATTATTAATGAGATAGCAACCAAATATAATATTGATTTAAACACCAACACAATTACCGTCTATTCAGAATGGGCTGGAAAAGGAATTCAGAAGGGTGTTGGTATTACTAATGTTGAAAAAAGCATGTTTATCTTCGCTGTTAAAATATCACCTATTATTGATGCTAATGATGTTGAAGCTATTAAGAATAACCCAGCGTATTGGGTAAATTCTGCTGGCTTCAGAAGCGTAGATAATAGGATATACAATATAGAAGATTTTAAAACATATTCCATAGAAGTAGATTTTAACACCCCACAATTATCTCAAAATAAAATTATTGAAATGACGCTTGAGGTAGAAGAAGAATGTCCTGTAGCAAAATCGTTTGGGTTTCCTAATACTATCGGTGAGGGGATTGTTTTTAGTTTATTAAAACCAACTGGAGAAAGGCTTTTCATGAAGTCTAAAGGTGAAAAACATGCTGGTAAATCTAAGGTTAAGACACTTCATGCTGTTGATGATGAAAAGATTAAAAAACAAATTGAAATTGCCGAGAAGGTCACCCCAACGTGGCGTTTAGAACAAATGCTTACAGAATCATGTGATTTATTGAATGGTGGTAGTGTTGATAATACAAAGTTAGGTGGTTTTATTAGACTTGTGATTAACGATGTGCTTAAAGAGGAATTAAGTGTTATATCAGAAGCTGGACTATATCCAAAAGAAATTAATAAACACATCTCGGATATATCAAGAAAATATTTCTTTATGAAACAGAATGAAGAGGTGGGGTTAAAATGATTAAAACAAAAATAAATATGAAACAAATAAAAAACGGAGTATACAGATTAAAAAAAGCTGTAGAGATAACCAAGGGTATATCACTTCCAGCTGGGCAAGAATTAGAAATTGTTAGTGGTGTTATTTATATAAACGGAAATATTCTTCAACAAGAAACACAATCCTTATTCTATTCATTCATAATCAACAATCCAACCTTATTTATTAACGATACAAGAACTTGGTAATGGCAAAAGAAAAATGTGATTGTGGTAAATTAGCTGTATGGACATATCATTATGATTGGTTTATATGCGATGATTGCGTTTCCTCAATAGATGATATTGGTTGTACTTGCAACTGGCGTGGCTTTGAATTTGATGAACAACCAGAAGGTGTTGAAGGTAAGGATTGGAAACGAGTGATAGGTAAAAATGCTGATTATGAAATAACCAGAGAAGATAATCGCTGGCAAAAAGTAGATAAACGTGGAAGAGCTTATCCATGTTGTGAATATGAACACGATGAAAATGGTTTTGATATACCAACATGGTGGTCAGACATAAAATGGAATGTATTATTCAAATGGTTTTTATTCAAAGAAGCGTTTGGTAGATGGTGGGAACGTAATATTTGCGCTGACTATCCATCAAATAAAAATAATTAAATAATAAAAATAAATGGTAACTACGTATTTGACGACACCAACTATAAAATGAATCGTATTGATAATCAACAAGTTACGTAAAATCATTAAAAATAGTGTAACCAAAGTCAATTAGTTATCGTAATAGTAGTATATTTGAATAACGAAATAATCAACAATCACAAAAACCTATCAAAATGAAAACAGTAATGATTCAACAAAACAAGTTCAACTGCGAGGGCAGAGCCACTACGCAAGAGGACAACTTCGGGCAAATCCTTAACAGATGGGATTTGTTTCACATTTACAGTAATGCAAATAACGGAAATGCAAGTGCTACTAAAAGTGGACATCTTGTTAAGTACATGGATGGAAGTTATGCGGTCTTTCACGGAATGATTCGCTACGATTTACCAAAAGAACAAATTCAATTTTTCAAATAATAATTAAAAACCTATCACATGAAAAACAAAAATGAAATTAAAAAGTTTTGCGAAAAACATGGCATAACCGAAAAACAATTTTCAGGAAAAGAAAAAGTTGGCGGTTCTTTGGATTTGAGGTCGCTCACCTCCAT
>QGNH01000185.1_pt2 | contig 27462 bp, 27 predicted proteins | sample 1735481 | NCBI WGS metagenome assembly QGNH01 (sample SAMN09239004, study PRJNA386568) | Viral metagenome, whole genome shotgun sequencing project.
ATCCGCCCGACCGAGCATAGATTCATTCCATCGCGATCCGTTGCAGTCGGACCGCTAGCCATCGTGAACGGCCCCCAGGCCCTCGGACTGATTCCGCGAGGATGAAGACTGCGCCGAGATTCCCCTGGGGGCTTTTTGTTTGGAGACGCCAAGTGACCTACCAATCCTTCCTCCAAAGGAAGACCCAGGAGGGGCGCGATCCGGACGACGAGAAACACGTCCACCCGCTCCAACTCGACGTGATCGACCGCGTGGTCCAGATGCGATCCAATGCCGGGGAAACGGTCCTCACGCCATTCATGGGGGTGGGCTCCGAGGTCTATTCCGCTGTCCGCGCTGGTCGCCGGGGGATCGGATTCGAGCTGAAGGCATCTTATTTCCGGCAGGCTGTGAAGAACCTGGAAGCGGCGGAAGAGGAGTCCATGGAAAGCGCCGAGCAGACCTCGATTTTCGATGAGGCTGAACTGTGACCCGCCAGCAGATCTTCCCGACGATCCTCATGGCGCTAGACCTTTGCGCCGCCGTGCCGTACTTCGCGGATGGGAACTGGCGCCGCGGGTTCTACTGGATCTTTGCATGCGGGTTGACCGCAGTGGTTTCCTGGTGATCCCCACCGAGCACCAGGAGCAGGCGAGCCTATTCGCGGAGGCAATGCTCCGATCCCACCTGGATCCGCGCTGGGGACTCCTCCTGGCGATCCCGAACGGAGGGATGCGCTCCAAGGCCACGGCGGGGAAGCTCAAGGCGGAAGGGGTGCGGGCGGGCGTGCCGGACCTGTTCCTTCCTATCGCGGTTGGCGGGCACCACGGGCTCTGGGTCGAGATGAAGACGCGGACTGGTGGACGCCTGTCGCCGGATCAGGTCTCATGGATCGCGCATCTGCGGCTCCAGGGGTACCGCGTCGAGGTCTGCCCCGGCGTGGACCACGGGATCCGAGCGATCCGCGACTACCTCGCCGGTTCGCTCGCGCGGGACGGGGCGGGGAAGTAGATTGGGGGGAGCGGTCTGATGGGAAAACAGGTAAATCCGCCTGCCGAAATTCGGGGGGAGGTTGCGGGTTCGATTCCCGCCAGAACGCCTTGACGCCGTACACCGGCTGGCACCTCGGGAAGACGGGGAACACATCACACAGACAGAGGCGAAATGGACCGATGCAATTGCTGCAATCAAGAGGCGAGGAAGATTCGCCCCTTTCAGCGAATTTGGATGGATGAATCATCCGAGGTGGGGCTCTGCTCGAATTGCTTCACCGAAGCGGTCCAGGTTGGGCAGGAGATCCGGGATCTTTCCGGGTCCATCTCCCTGGAGATCGCCAAGGGGGAGAAGTCACTCGGATACCAGCTTCAGGATGGGCGTCGGGTATTGATCCAAATCCTTGAGGCGAAATGAGCTTCAAAGCACTCACTTGGTCATGGGGAATCAATACCGAGACAGCGGGCCGAAAGCTTGTCCTGGTGGCTTTGGCTCAATTCTCCGATGAATACAATAGGTGCTGGCCTTCCCAGAGAATGCTTTCCGAAAGGACACACCAATCCGAAAGGACAATCCGCGACCATTTGGATTGGTTGGAAGAAAATGGATTTATCAAAGGCGAAAAAAGAGCTGGTCACCCGGACACGTTCACTCTTCTTTTGGGGAAGACTACCCCGGCGAAAATTGCCGCACTACCCCGGCGAAAATTGCCGGGGTCAGAAGCGGTAACCCCGGCGAAAATTGCCGGAGGTACCCCGGCAGATTTCTCCAAAACCGCTGCGAAAATTGCCGGGGTGGTAATTATGTCTCCACATCAATCTCCAGAACAAAGGGGGGTAAACACCCAAACAGCCCCATCCAAGCCAGAGCCACAGAAGCGCCCCGAGCGCCCCACCGTCGAGCAATGGGTGGAATACGCAAAAGCGAAATACCCGTGGTGGCCTTCTGAGGACGCCGAAAACTCCTGGCATCACTACAATGGGAATGGATGGAGAACAAAAACAGGACCCGTAAAGGTTTGGCAATCAACGGTCGCCACCTGCCACGGTTTCTTTCGGAAAGACCATCCAACCGCCGAAAAGGAATGGAAGCGCCGGATTCCTGTTGACGCACCAATCCGAAACTCAAACGGACAGAAACCATTGACTAGGGATCAATATCTCGCAATGAATAAAGGAGAATCACTTGAGCTTTGATAATACCGACCATATGCGGTCGGATGTTTGCGAACGCGCAATCCTTGGAATCATGATTCGATTCCCAGGGGCAGCAAGACGGACGAAACTTTGTGATTCCGACTTCTACCCCGAACGTCACCGAGTCATTTTCTCCGCCATCATGGAAATGGTCTATTCCGGCGTGGAGGTCAACCTCGTGACGCTCGGGGTGACGCTCCGACGCAAGGCGAGGATCGAGGCCATCGGAGGGGACGCCTACCTGATGGACCTTTGCGACGAGGCGGTTTCCGACGCAGGCTGGAGCGACATCGAACGCACGCTGCGCGACAAGGCGACAATCCGCAGGGCGTTCGAGGCGATGCGCCAGATCCAGGCGAAGGCGTTGGAATGCGATGCCGAAGCCAGCGCCATCGTCTCGGATCTCCTGACGGCGGTCACCGAGATCGCAGGGACCAACGCGGACGGCGTGGTGACGCTCCAAAGCCTCACCGAGGCGGTTTGCTTCGCGGACAAGTCCCCGCAGGTGCTGACCGGGTTTTATTGGCTGGACGACATCCTCCACGTCCGGGCTGGCAATGTCGTGGTCATCGCGGGACGACCCAGCGAAGGCAAGAGCGCCCTGGCCACCGGGATCGCGCAGCACGTTTCGGAGGACGGTGAGGTCCTGTTCTGCACCCTGGAGATGAGCCCGCAAGAACAGGCCGAACGAATCGCGTCCAGATTGACGGGAATCTTCTATTCGCACATTGCCAGAAAATCATTTGATCGCCCCGCACATGATGTCTCTAGCATTACAAATGCACTCAAATCGCACGAAATCACCTTTTGCCAATCGCCGACACCGAGCGCATTACGAGCGGAAGTCCTTTCCAGGAAAGCGCACGGAAGATTGCGAATGGTGGTAATCGACTACATGCAATTGATGCAGCCGGACAAGCGATCCAGCAACCGAGCGACGGACGTTGCTGATATTTCCAGGGCGCTCAAGCTGTTGGCCGGGGAAACAAGGGTCCCGATCATCGTCCTGTCCCAACTCAACCGCGAAGGCGACGAGGAACCACAACTCCGGCACCTCCGGGAATCGGGAGCCATCGAACAGGACGCCGACGCGGTAGTCGCGATCTGGACCAAGAAGGACCAGGGCCAAGGAGAGCGGACGATCTCGATCCTGAAACAACGGGCTGGAGTCCGTGGACAGTCGTTCCCGGTCGAGTTTGATGGACGGTACGCGAGTTTTGGGGGCAGAATAGGCGACCAGCCAACGCAGGCGGTCAATCAGGGAGGACGGACGAATGATTGACCATCTCGCCACCCCGACGCCTCCTACCCCCTCCGCAGCGCCAAGGAGAGGCATCGAGGAGCTGAGGCCGAGGATCGTGGCGACGTGGGATTTCGTGGATCTCGCGAAGTTCCAGAAATTCCTTGACTTCCGCCCCGAAAAGCCGTAACATTCATCGCACCGACGACGCGAACCGCCGGAAATCAAATCATCCTAAGCCGTCTGGACTCGCTTCCGAAAGGAATGGTTCGCGCCTCAGAGTCCAGGCGGCGGGGGAGTAGGAGAGAAAAATGAAACTCAACAAAACCGCGCAAAAATGGCTCCGAACAAATGAGGCGTGCGAGCCCGGATACAAATGGGCCGCACGCGAATGCGCAAACATCCGCGAAGTTCTCGCAACCGCCAAGCCAGATTGGGCCATCTGGACCTATCTCAGGCAGGGAATTTTGACGGAACGCGAACAATGGGAATTCGCGCTGAATTGTGCCGAACGCGCACTCCCGTATTTCACTGCGTGGGCACCGAACGACAATCGACCTGCCGAGGCAATTCGGGTCAAACGCCTGCATCTGGACGGAAAAGCGACAGACGCGGAGTTGGAAGCCGCCTGGGCCGCCGCCAGGGCCGCCAGGGCCGCCGGGGACGCCGGGGCCGCCGGGGCCGCCTGGGCCGCCTGGGCCGCCAGGGCCGCCGGGGCCGCCAGGGCCGCCAGGGCCGCCGGGGCCGCCTGGGCCGCCGAAGAACTCAAGCAAGCGCAGTGGCTCCGTGAGAACACCAAGCCGACGCTCCCGGACGAGGCACAACAGCCGGAGACGGCGGAGGGGGAGGGATGAAAGCTCTAATCTGCAAGATTCTCGGACACAAATTTGGAGAAATGCAAAAAGTTAAATGGGATGGCAAAGGAGGGAAAGGAGAAAAACATTTCAAGACGTGCTTGAGATGTAGAGGCGAATGGATTTTCTTCCAACATTCAGAATCAGTTATTATCTGGACACAAAAACTTCAGCCCACGAGAATAGAGTTCAAGTTTATCGATGGAGGATCAAATGAATAACTGCGCGACGTGCAGGTGGTGGAAAGAGGGAACAGCAGAGAAGGTCGTGATGATGCGGTATTCTGGCGAAACAGACTATCCGTACATTTCCCCAGCCGAATCCAGTGAATGCAAATTGAATCCAACACCAGTCTTGAAAGGCGCGGCGGACTTTTGCGGGCAGTGGAAGGGGCGGGAGGAAACGAGATACTTTGACGAAGACGGATTGATTATCTCCGAAAATGAAGCGAGACTGCGTTATCCAGAGCACTTCCCTCGGTCCGATCCATACGACGGAAAAAGGTCCTAATCGACTACCTTCTTGGACGCGGTGGGCCAATGTGGGCGGATGAGGCCAAGAATCGCGAGCCTTCCGAGGCGTTCTTCGCGGCTCTAGGCGAGATCTTCACCCCTCCAACTGAGGAGCAGAGGGCGAAAGCGGAACGGGCGCTGAAGGAGCTTCTGGAGGAGTGGAGGCGCTAGGTTTCGCACAGTTTCACACAGTTTCACACATGGACGTATATTATCCCCATGGCGAGACCAGCTAAGAGGGATCCAACCGACCAAGAATGGCAGGCTATCGAGGCTGATTGGCGCTCGAATGAGCTTGCATACAGGCCGCTTGCAGAAAAGCACGGGATCACGGTTGCCCAGCTTCGCACGCGGTTCGAGTCGATCCCCCGTAATCACGGCCTAAAGCGCGAAATTGTCCGCTCAATTGCCTCCGGAGAGGCTGCTCCAGCGGTCCGCAAACGCCTAGATGCTGCGATCGTTGATGCAGCTATAGCGGATAGCGTCGTCCTCGGGAACGCAGCTACAGGTCATGCGACCATCATCCGGCGCATCAAGGAGGCGTCCGACTCCGCACCCCTCTCTCTGCTCCCTGGCCTCGCTCAAGGCCTCCAGAGGGCAACAGATGGCTTTATCCGGTCTCGGGACCTAGATGGCCCCACCGGAGACGCCGACACCCTCCTGCAGCGCCTCAGCGGCCAACGATTCGAGCCCAAAGCATGACCCTCGACGAAGAGATTGGCCTCGAGGTCTGGAATCGCATCCAGCAGGTCCGCGCCCAGCCCGTGACAGACCTTGCGATCATCCGGCGCATCCATCCAACGAAAGCCCTCGTCTCGATCCATTCGACGGAGCTTGGCCGGCTGGTCACATGGGATGATGGGACTGTGGCGGCGATTCGGGATGCAGCCTAAATCCATCATCACAGAATCGCAAGCACGCGATCCAGAATGGCGGATTCGGAATATCTATTGGATCAAGGATAAAGACGCCAAAGAAGTCAGATTCATTCCAAATGCGGCACAAGAGCAATTCCTCTCTCGAATGTGGTCACGGAACATCATCCTTAAAGCTCGCCAATTAGGATTTTCGACGCTTTATCAATTGATGATGTTGGATCAGTGCATATTCAACGATAATATTCAGGCGGGCGTGATTGCCCAGGACCAGGAAGCCGCGTCGAATATCTTCCGAAACAAGATCAAGTTTGCATGGGATCGCCTCCCAGAATGGGTCCGCAAAGGCCGGCCAACGGTTGGAGATAGCGCTCAAGAGATCCGATGGGCCAATGGCTCTTCGATTCGCGTCTCTACCTCCATGCGCTCCGGCACCCTTCAATGGCTCCACGTCTCGGAGTTCGGGAAGATCTGCGCGAAGTACCCGGAGAAGGCTCGCGAAGTCCTCACTGGCTCTTTGCCTACCGTTCCGTCCAATGGGTTCATCTGCATCGAATCGACCGCAGAGGGGCGCGAGGGCGCCTTCTACGATATGTGCGAGGAGGCTAAACACATCCGAGACGAGGGACGCCCACTGACCCCGCTGGATTTCCGCTTCCACTTCTTCGCCTGGCACGACTCTCCCGAGTACTCGCTCGACCTGCAGGTGGAGATCACCGACAAGGACCTTGAATATTTCGGCATCCTCGAGGCCAAGCTCGACAAGCGCCTGACCGCGGGTCAGCGGGCGTGGTACATCACGACGCGGCGGACATCCTTCGCCAACGACCCGTTCCTCATGAAGCAGGAATACCCATCCTTTCCAGAGGAGGCTTTCGAGCAGTCGATCGAGGGCGTCTACTACGCCGCCCAGATGGCCCAAGCCCGCAAGGATGGCCGGATCGGAAATGTGCCACACCTGCCAGGATACCCCGTCAACACCTTCTGGGACATTGGCGCCCATGATGGAACGGCGATCTGGTTCCATCAGCACGTCCGCGGGGAGAATCGATTCATCCGATTCTATGAAAGTTGGGGGGAACCGTATTCCCATTTTGTGGCGGAGATGCAGCGGCATGGCTACGTCTGGGGAAAGCATTACCTCCCGCACGACGCCAAGCATCGCCGGCAAGGACGAGACAGCAATAAGACGCCAGAGGAGATGCTTAGAGAACTTGGCCTCGCCAATATCTCGGTCGAGTCGTCCGCAATATCTCGCGTCATCGTTGGCATCCAACAGACCCGCGATCTATTCCCGACGATCTGGATGGATGCGACCCACTGCGACCAGGGGATCCGGCATTTGGATCTCTACCGGAAAGACTGGAACGAAAACCGCGGATGCTGGTCGGATGACCCTCGGCACGATGAGAATTCCGAGGCCGCAGACGCCATTCGACAATTCGGGCAACGATTCCAAGTCTACGCCGAATCACAGAGTTCGCATATTTCCCAACACACGGCAGCCTTAACGGCAAACCCATTCTGAGGCGCACTATGGACGAAGACAAAGCGGCGGACACGCTCACTGAAGAGAAAGAGGAAGATTCCTCCGTCGTCACATTTGCCAAAGCGAAGACCTGGCGACAGCAGGCCGAAAGCCATTGGAACGCCCCTCACGACGAGAGCCGGCGCCTCGAGGCCTTTTCCTACGCCGCCCCCGGCACGCAGTGGGACCAGGAGACGTTTGAGCTTCGGACCAAAGGAAAGCTCCCCGTCAAGCAGTTCGGGTTCGTCAACGGGATGGTCCTGCAGGTCATCAACCCGATCCGGGAGAGCCCGCCCCGCGGCGCGATCAAGCCCGTCGGCATGGGGTACCAAGCCAAGCAGGACGCGCAAGTCCTGACCGGCGTGATTCGGGCCGACGAGAACATTTGCGACGCCGAGTCCACCTACCTATCAGCGTTGGAGTCCTCCGTCCGCGGCGGATTCGGAGCTTGGCGATACCTGGTCGACAAGGACGACGGACGCTGGCAGATCCGCGTGCTCCCTCTTCTGGGGGAAGATGTCTTCTATGACCCTACCTCGCAGCGAGCGGACTACTCAGACGCTCGCTGGTGCCTTCTGCGGTGCATCCTCTCAGAGTTCGACTACAAGGCCCGCTGGCCCCTCGGCACGGCGGAGGCTGTCGGCGAGAAAGTGACCGTCTGGGAGCTGTACGTCCGCGAGCAGGAGCACATCCTCGAGCCTGAGATCGAAGATGGCGCTGTTTCGATGCGCCCGAAGATCAGGACGAAAATCGTCTACTACTGCTTTGACGACAACGCTTTTCTCGAGGAAGATCACGAGTACCGCGGCCCTGATATCCCTGTGGTCCTCGAGTCCGCACCTTCGATCATGGTCGATGGCGTTCGGATGGTGTTCCCACTGACCCACCACGTCGAGCAACAGCAGAAGGAGCACAACTTCTGGCGCAACGACGCAATCTTCGACGCGGCCACCCAGCCGCGGGCCCGGTTCATCGGTAAGCTCGGCTCCTTCGTGAATCCTCAGGATTGGGCCGACTCGAGTGCGACGGCAGCGAAAACCTTCCTGGAATGGGAAGGTGACGAGAAGCCAGACATCCGAAAGACAGCGGAAGCGCCATCTGGCTACCTCGAGCTTGCCGGCGCCGCCCTGGACTCCGCCCGTGTGGCTGTGAATGTCTACCCTGACCCCTCCCTTCAAGGGAAGATGGATGCGCCTTCTGGTGAATCCGTCAAACAGCAGCGGGCCGGCTCGGGAGTCGCCAACTACCAGCATACGGATTGCCACTACAAGGCGATCAAGCGCGGCACACGGATCCATATCAACCTCGTCGCGGCCTACTACGGAGACGACCAGGTTCGCGAAGCCATGGGCAACGACGGCAGTACCACGCAGGTGTCGATCGGGCCGACCAAGATCGACGGCGTGGCAAACATCGACCTGCAGTCCGTCAAGTACATGGTCGACGTGGATGTTGGGCCATCCTACTCCACCCAGCGCGAGCAGAATCAAGACCAGTGGATGGACTTCGCGGGCAAGATCAAAGACTCCGCGGCGCTCCAGCTCATCACCTACTGGCTCCTCAAGCAAAGTCCTCTCCAGGGATCTGAGGACGTGGCCGACTGGTTCCTCGCGACCATGCCTCCGCAGATCCAAGAAGCGATCCAGATGAAGGACCAGGTCGCCGGCTCGGAAATGGATCCACAGAAGTTGATCCAGCGCGTGACGCGGCTCATGCAGGAGAATAGGGAGCTTCAGAAGCACCTCGCGGCGACGGTCCAAGCCCTGCAGCACGAAACCCAGCAGGTGCAGTCCAAGGCGTCTGAGCTTGCCAGCCGGGAGCGGATCGCCCAGGGCGCCCAGGCCGCGGAGACCGAACGCGCTCACATGGGAATCATCGCCGGCCACATCAAGATCGACGCGGAGACGGAGCGCGACGAGCGTCTTTCCCAGATGGAAGCGCAGCACGCACGCGACCTCGAGGAGTTGAAAGGCTCTATTGCCGGAATGCTCGAACAGATTCGAGGGGAATTCGCCCTCGAGAAACAATCTCGTGAGAACGAGAGCGACGCCCGCCTTGCTGAGAAGCGGGGCGCGGATGTCAGCGTGATTGCCTGACCACCACCAGGAGAAGAAGATGACCGATACCACCACTACACCAATCGAAGCTCCCGCAATCCAAACCGAGGGGGCCGTCAGCCTCCACGGGATGACCCGAGTCCAACTCCAAGCGAATCTGGACGCCATGGACAAGGATGACGCGCCCGCGGAGGTTCACCCGGAGTTCACGCCGCCCGTGGATCCCGATCTCCCGCCCGTCGAGGACGAGAATCCCGCGGATCCCGAGGACCAGTGGGAGGACGAGCATACCGAGCCAGTCGTTGACCCTGCAGACGATCCGAAGGCACCCAGGATCCCGCGGGAACGGCTGAACAAGCAGATCGAGAGGACGCGGATCGCGGAGGCCAAGATCGCGGAATTGATGGCCATCGTGGAAGGTCGCGTCCCAGCTCCTCAGCCCCAGCACCAGCCGGTGCTGATCCCGCCCGCGAACGTGGTGCCTGGCGAGGATCCTTTGACGGCTCACATCCGCCAGACGGTTCCGGAGATCCGCCAGCTCGAGGCGAGAATCCAAGAGATCAACGCGAACCCTGAGAAGTTCGCCACTCAGCAAGAGTGGATCAATGCGCTCACGGACGCCAAAGCGGATCGATCGGCGCTTCTGAGTGTCCATCGCTCCCAGGCAGCGAACCAGCAGCAGGCCCAACAGCGTCAGCAAGCCCAGCAGGTGCAGGAGCGCGTCACCCGATGGAACGCCGCTGTCGAGACCTCCGAGCTTCCTGGCGTGAAGACCGCAGCGGCTCGCCTGGATGCGCGGGCCGGCGAGATCCATCCCTCGATCCTGCAGGCGATCACAGATTCCCAGGATCCAGCTCTCGCGACGCTGGCGCTCATGTCGACCCCGAAGACCTTCGAGTACTTCGCGACCGAAAGCCGGAAGGCCTCGGCATCTGGCCAGCTCTCACCAGCGGTATTCGTCCGATTGGGTGAACTTGCATCCGCGGTCAAGGGAAGTATTGGCGCCAAGCCGATTCCCGGAGTACCCGCGGCGACCAGGCAGCCAGCTAGCTCGACGCCTCCAAAAGGGAATGTCGGATCGAATTCCGATGCCTATTGGATGAAGATGGCGGATCAGGATCCCGTCAAATACTCCAAGCTCGTCCGGCTCGGGAAGGCCCCCGATTTGCTCGGCCTCAAGAGTTGAAATAGGTTATATTCTCAGGAGCGTAAGGGGTCAGTCGCTCGGCCCCAATCCAAACTCTGGCGATCGCCGACCGCCACCGTATCTGAGGCAAATCTCCTGGCGTGGCCGCTACCCACTCCTTGTACCCAAACAGCAAAGGATCGTCAATGCGTACAAACAGCGCCTAAATAGCGCAGGAGAGATAGCAACATGGCAAATCTCAACGGGTTCAAAACCCAATCCCTCGTCGGCAACCGCTTCGCGTTCAAGTTCGACGAGCAGCCCGGCATCATCGAACGCCTCAAGTGGAATTCGGATGCCGCCAAGAAGATCGGCTCCGTCAACCGCACCGGGGCGAGCGTCAACATCCTTCGCCCGGCCCGCGTCACCCCGACGCTGACGACCTTGGGCGTGGACTACACCCTCCCCAACGTCACCCAGCCCCCCGTCGGCTACCAGCAGTTCTCAGACCCCGTGGTCCCCCTGACCGTCAACGTCCGGGCCGAAGTGAACCTGCAGGTGGGCATCGAAGAGCTGACCTTGAACCGCTCCAAGGAATCAATCAAGCAGTACATCGACGAGTACGTAACGATCTTCAGGAACAAGATCGAATCCGATCTGATCTCGAAGGCCATCAATCGCGTTGGACAGGCTCAGGTCCAGTCCTCGACCATCACCACTGGCGTCTCGGACTACGCGACCAACTTCTTCTCCATGATCGGAACGGCCCGCGCCCAGCTCATCGCTCGCGGTGCCACCACCTCGAACGCGAACGACCTAACCATGCTGGTCAACCCCTTCGTGCAGGCTCGCTTCGGTGCAGCCGGCGCCAAGGACTTCTCGCTCGGCTCGAGCTTCCGTCAGATGCAGGACGGCGGCAAGATCGTTCGGAATTTGGCTGGCTGGGACATGTACGAGAGCCCCCTGTTCTCGAACATCGTTCTGCCCGTCCAGTTCTCGGGCGTGACCACGACCGCCGCATTCGGCTTCGATGGTGCCGCTGACCTGGCCACCAATCCGGCTGGCTCGGGCTACGTCGAAACGCTGACCTTGCCCCTCACTGGCCTGGTCGCCAACGTCGTGATTCCCGCGGGCGCCATCCTGCAGATCGCCGGCATCGGCAACTGGATCAACCAGGACACCGGAGCCGACATCGGCATCGCTTGCACCGTGGTCAATACCGCGACCGTGCAGGCCTCCGCTGGTGGCGCCGCGACTCTGACGGTCAAGGAAGCCCCGATCATCACCGGCCCCTACAAGAACGTCACTATCTCCGCCCAGGTCGCTTCGGGTGCCGCGGTGACCCTGCTTGGGGCTGGCGGTTCGGTCACCACCATCAACCCCTCCCTCGGGTTCGCGTCCTCGGCTTTCACCCCCGTTTCCCCGAAGATCGTTCTTCCGGACGACGTGCGCGTGATCGCGGACATGAGCTTCGAGTCGGGCGTGAACGTGGTCATCGTCCAGAGCGTCTGGCCCGGAACCATCCAGGCTACGATGAAGATCCTTGGCTTCTACGGCATCGCCGTGGATCGTCCCGAGGCGGCTTTCGTCGGGTACACGCTGTAAGGTCCAGCCCCCGGACGTGGTGGTCCGGGGGCCTCCTCTTCGCTCTTGGAGGCAGCATGGCGTTCGAACACTACTCAGAGGCCTACAGCAATTCGCTACGGTATCCGCAGCATTTGGATGGACGCCTTTGGGAGAGCGCAGCACAACGCAATGAATGGCTCCAGGAGCGTCGAATCCAGGCCGGGGAACCGCGCCTGGGCTTGATCGTCACCCCTCCCGCCGAGGTCTCAACGACTGCCCTCGAGGCCGAACTTGATCGCCGCGGGAAGAGGAAGCGGGCATGAGCGTCCCGGTTCAGGAAGTCGTGGAGCTTGTCCTTTCGCTGTCTGGCTTCATCCAGGCAGGCGAGGCACCGGCTCCCGAGGACCAGGCTCTCGCTGTCCGGGTCCTGAATGGCCTTTTGGGGGAATGGTCCTCCAAGCGGTACATCAATCCCAACATCTGGTCTGGGATCGTAATCCCTCAGTTTCCGAACCGAGTCATCCTGTCGACGCTCCCGAGCGTCCTGGACCCGGTCACGAACACCATGGTCACCCCGGACTTTTCCGAGGATCTGATCTACATCGACCAGTTGACTTGCGAGCTTGGGCAGGTCACGTATCACCCGACGAAAGTCCCGATTTCCGAATACTGGGCACTCTCGGTTCGCCAGAATCCAGGGGTCCCAACTAAGTGGGCATGGGACCAGCAGAGTCCCACCTCGATCATCTGGCTTTTTCCTCAGTCCCTCGGCGGACTCGGCATTCGGATCCTTGGCCTTCCTCGCATCCCGACTGTCGTCTCGCAGGGCCAAATCGCCCTCGACCCCGTGGCACTGGACGCGCTGGTCTACAACGCCTACGTCCGGATCTACCCGCACAACCCACAGCCAGGCGGGATCGACCAGACCGCGAAAGAAATCGCCGCCTCGAGCCTCAAAGGGCTTACCCAGCGCGTGTCCGAACAGCTCAACGGGCCGGTTACCTCCATGTTCGGTTCCTCCGAGAGCGGAACGAGCTACTGGCTCTCCCCCTTGAACACCGTGAACAGCTCGACATGAAGCAAGACGTTCTACTCTCCCAGAATCCCTACGCAGCCGCGCAGACGGCGCTGGGACGGGAGCGTCTGGACAACTTCTACCTCGAGTTCTCGCAGTCCGACAGCGCCAAAGCGCAGTTCTACCAGGTCGGTCGCCAAGGCTTGCGCGTGGTCTACCCTGGAACTACCGGAACGCCATGCAGGGGCATCTACACGACCTCGAGCAACCGGACTTTCGCGGTCCACGGCGTCACGGTGTACGAATACACCAGCGCAGCCCAGGCCAGGGCGCCAATCGGCACGCTCGACACCGCAGCCGGCACGGATCCGGTCTACTTCCGGGAGAATGGCTACCAGCTTTTCCTTGTGACGGGTGGCTACGGCTACATCTTCGACCTCACCTCAAGCACCTTCTCACGCATCCTGGACGAATTCTTCCCTGGCATTGATGATCCGACCGCAGGGCCGACTCACGCCGCGATGATCGATACTTACTTCATCGCCAATTCGCAGAACACGAATCGGTACTACTGGTCCGCCCCCTATTACAAGCCATATGCCTTCGATCCACTGAATCCCAGTGTCACGAATCTATGGTGGGGAACCTTCTTCGGGACCAAGATCGGAGACACCGACAACATCGTCGCCATGATCGAGATGAATACCAGCCTTCTCGCCGTCATGGGCCAGAATTCGATGGAGTTCCACCGGGACACCGGGAATACCTCGGGGCAGCTCATGGAACGGATCGACGTGGCCTCAGTTGCTGTCGGGTGCGGGGCCAAGCACTCCCTCGTCAAGTTCGGCGCGAACATCTACTGGCTGGGAAGCGATCGTACTGGCGTGATCGGGATGTTCTCCTGTGGGCCAGATTTCCAGCCTCAGCGGATCTCGACCTTCGGCGTCCAGTCGCGGCTTGAGACCTACTCGCGGATCGACGACTGCACGGCTTTCGTCTTCTCGGCGAATGGTCATACCTTCATATCCTGGAACTTCCCCAACGGGTCCAGTGTGGACGACGGTCCTGTGACCGGCGCAACATGGATCTACGATCTGACCGCGACCAAGTGGTGCCGCTACTCCCGCTGGAACGCGATCGACGGCATCGCCTACCGCTGGCGTGCGCAGTTCGCGACCTACAACAAGTCGTGGGGCACCCTTCTCATGGGCGATGCCACCATGGATGCGGTCTACATCCTGGATAGCGAGTACTACCAGGACGACCAGCCCCAAGGTGGTGCGATTGATCTGATCGCGGGGGAGATCACCTCTCCGATCACTTACAGCAATGGGAAGAACATCCGGCACATGAGCGCCCAGCTCGTCATGCAACAGGGGTCCGCGATCCGCAACGGGCAAGGGTCCGCTCCGCTGGTCGCGCTGGCCTGTTCGAACGACAGCGGATTTACCTTCGGATACGAGCGGTGGGCTTCCATGGGCCTGACGGGGCAGTACGCCTGCCGAACCAAGTGGAACCGCCTGGGAACCTGTCGGAACCGCGTTCGCCGGTACCGGATGACGGAGCCGATCAAGCGCGTGGTCCTGTTCGAAACCGTCGAGTTTGAGGTACTGGACCGATGAAGTACACCGTTTCACCCCCTCCGGTCTCCGGGAAAACACTTTCCGCGGACCCAGCTCTCCAGACCTGGTTCATGAAGGCCGGCCAGCACCTAACGGAGTCCTCGAGCACCGAGACGCTGAAGGGTGTGGCTGGCGAGATCTTGACTGCCTCCCGATCGGGATCGCGGATCTATTGGGAATACGCAGGTACCAAAGGTGACTCCTGGGTTTTCCAGGGCGTCCCAATCATTCTTCCAGCATCTACAACCCCTCAACAGGGGTGGACTCATTTGAAAGAGGCTCCAAGTGGCAATGGCTGACGCATTGAGCGGAACCGCGCAAGGTGCGGGAATGGGTGCTTTGGCTGGCGCTCCAGCGGGAGGGATCGGAGCCGTTCCGGGAGCTTTGATTGGCGGTGGGCTTAGCCTCATTAGCGGGCTCATCGGCATGAACGCTTCGAACTCCGCGGCCGACCAGGCTGCAGAGGCGCAGAGGCAGGCGCTCGAGTTCGCCAAACAGCAATACCAGCAGGGCCGGACGGACCTTTCTCCCTACATGGGGGCGGGATCCGAAGCTGCGGGCCAGCTCAACGGAATTGCCGATCAGAGCCAGCCGGGATTCAACTACCAGCAGCAGCCGTTCTCCTTCGACAAGAACTCGGACCCCGGTGCGCAGTACCTCATGCAGCAGGCCGCGCAGGCGATCAATGCATCTTCCTTGGCCAAGGGATCGATCGGCGGGGGGCTCGCCAAGAGCCTGCAGACGGAGATCGGGAACCAGTCGAATACCGCTTTCCAGGGTGCCTACGGGCGTTGGGCGAACACCTCGCAGATGCTCAACGACCAGGCGCAGCAGCAGTACGGTCGAAACCTCGGCTGGCAGCAGAACCAATTCGGCCAGAAGGAATCGATTGCCGGCATGGGCCAAGGCTCAGCCGCAGGGCTCGCGGGCATCGGGAGCGTGCTCGGCCAGTACGGCGGAAACCAGCTTGCCGGGGCAGGCCAGTCCAGGGCCGCAGGGACCATGGGAGCCGCGAACTCTCTGGTCGGCGGGATCAACTCCTTCGCAAACCAGCTCGGACACGGATGGGGCGCTTCACAGACTCCGCAGCAAGCCCAGAACCCCTACGCAAACCCCTACGCAATGGAGGGTGCTAATGCCTGATGGATCATGGACCTCGATGCTTCAAGGCCCTCCGCAGACGCAAGTCCTCGACGTTCCTGGGCAGATGCAGTCCGGTCAGACCACCGCACTCGCTCAGCAATCCGCGGCGATCAAGAACCAAGCGGATGCGTACGAACTCCAGAAGGCGCAAGGCTTACAGGCTGCATTCGCGAATGGGATCGAGACGGTGGCCGGCCCTCCTGACAAGAACGGGAAGCCGACGGTAGCGCACAAGTTCAACCAGGACAAGTTCCTCGCTGGGCTCCAGGAGAATCCCGCCGCGCTCGAGGCCTACAAGTCCTACGTCGAGAAGGCCTATCCGCAGATCCAGACGGAAACGGCGAACCAGGTTGTGCCGAAACTGCTCGGGACGAATGGGCAGGTCAGCGGACCGCAGACGACCCAGGCCATGGCGGACAACCCGAACTCCGCGGGAACGGTTCTGAGCACCGCCATGAATCTCCAGGCGGCACAGCAGAAGAGCGTTCCACAGGCAATCGGCACCAATCTCGAGGTTGGCGTGACCGGCGCTCAGGGTGCGAACAACTCTGGCGTCGGGTCGATCGAGGCCAACGCCACGATGCAGCCGAAGGTTCCTGGATTCGGCGCCGGCACCGCAGGCACAACCACTCCCGCGGACATCGAAAAGCTTGACGCTCCGACCCGTGCTGCGCGCGCGCGCGGTCTGGCCAATCTGGGATTTCCCCCCGCCTCGAGCTCGGCTGCGGACATCGCGGATGCTTCGAACAGGTGGCGGGCGGTCAACGTTGGGAAATCCCTCTCTGGAATCGACTGGACGAACGCCGGAAGCGCGATTGGCGGGCTCATGGCAGCGCCGGCCGCGGCGGCTCAGGCAAACCAGGACGCGACCGCCAATGGCCTCGGAATCAAGAGCGGAGCCCAGGGGATCCAAAGCGGCGCCCTTGGGATCACTGGCCAAGTGCAGATTCAGGACCTTGTGCAACAGCTCCAGAGGGCAGGATTTCAGGCCAACCCTGGAAACGCCGGCACGATTCAGCAGGCCAAAGCCTCGTATGACTGGCTGGACAACACCGCGAAGGAAATCAAGCAGGTTACGGAGCAGGTGGCAAAATCTGCCATGGACCAGGACCAGTTCGCAGCGAAGGTCAACGCCTTCTCGAACGCTCCAATGGTCGCTGAATCCATCTCGAACTTGGCTGGCCAGAAGCGGTTTTTCGAGAACATGCGGATCGATCCGTCGCTTGGCGCCCTCGTCAAGGAGTCCGACGGAAACCCGCTCCACTTCCTGCAGTCCCTCGGGTCCGTCAAGCTTGGGGCGCAGAGCCAGCAAAAGGTTCTCCAGGTCCTTGGCAACATCGTGGACACCCAACTCCAGACCGGCCAAGCCAAGAGCACGCTGGACCAGTACCGCCTTCCTGGATGGGTCGGAGATCTGAAGAAGCCTCCTCCTGGAAAAGCTCCTGCTGATCCTCTCGGGATTCGCCGCAAATGAACCACACTGAATTTGCTGCCGCGATCAAAGCCAAGTATCCGCAGTACGCGGACATGTCGGATGCTGACCTGACGCGGGCGATGATGGCCAAGTTTCCGGAATACTCCGATGTGGATACTTCGGGGATGAGTGCGGCATCTCAGCCCGCGCCAACGCAACAATATGGCTCAATCTCTCCCGCGATGGCAGCTCATAATGCAGCGATCGACGCGAAGCGTGCCATCGTCTCTGGCGCATGGAATGGCGCCCGCAATGCAATCGCTGCCCCTCTCGCGCTTGGCGAGGCAGGCGCCCGGATGGGGCTCGAGCGTATTGTCCCAAAGGCCTGGCTCCCTGCTCTTCAGCAAGGGATGACTGCAGACACATCGCAATACACACCAGGACAGCCAGCCACCTTTGGACAGGCGTTCGAAACCGCATGGAATGGCCGTAAAGAGGGTTTGCGCGGGATGGGGGATAACCCCTTGAATTTGGTGGCCTTGGCTCCTGGATTGGCTCCTGCGCGGCTCGCAGACCTTGCTACAGAGGCGGTCCCGGCATCTCTCGGGATGCGTGCCGCGGCAGCGTCCCCCTGGGGCCAGATGGGCCTTGAGACCGGGATTGGTGCCATCCAGGGCGCAGGCATGGGTGCTATCGACGCGACTGCCAACCCACAAAACCAAAGCGACCCAGTATCGGGCGCCAAGTGGGGCGGACTGATTGGGGGCCTTGGACAGGGATTGGCTGGATCTCTCCAGAATTACGGGGCGTCTAAGTTCCCTGGCTTGTCTGAGGCCTACAACAGCAAAGTGACCTCGGGCGCGAAGGATTTGATCTCTGAAAACCTTCCGCAGATCCTCGGGCCTGGAATCCTTCCCAAAGGGCGCGAAGGGTTCCTCAAGTTGGCTGCGAAGAACCAGGGGCGCCTTGGTGGAGTGTACGACGACGCGACCGCATCCGTCCCGAAGGATTGGACCTACCCGACAGCCGACCTCTGGCAGAATTCGCAGACCGCCCTAGAGAATGAAATGGGACGCATTGGTGGATCCGGCTTAGATCTTCAGCCTGGATCAAGGACTCCTGTCCTCCCGCAGCACGCACAGGATATGGTAGACGAAGGAGTTCGCAAGGTCATGGCGAACCAGATCAAAAACGGATCACCCGAAGACGTGCTGACGGCTACCCAGCTCGCAGGCCATCGAAAGATGCTCGTCAACCCCAAGACGTACACCAACCCGCAGGGAGCTGCGCCCATCCTCCAAAAGGATGTGGGGGACGCATGGCATACCGGGATTACCGGCGCTCTCATGGGCGCTCCGAACTACGCGGCAACTCTCGGGGAAGATGTTCCGCAGCAATACGCCATGTGGAAATCCTTGACCCGTCTTGCGACGAATCCGGGAAACCTAGGACTCGCTCATCGAATTCCAGGAGGTCCCGCGGTCTCGCATTGGGTGCTGCCTTCGCTGCTCTACAAGATGGGCCAAGGCGCGGGGCTCGCCTCTCGTCTCGGAGCCTACCAGGTCAACCCTGGGCTATTTCAAGGAGTGCCGGCCACAGCCGACAGTTCCCAAAATCAATGAATGCTCCTTTGAAGCCTTTGGAGACTGATCTCGGAGCGAACCAAATCGCAGCGATCGGAATCCCGACGATGGCGACCACATACGCAACAATCCATCGCGTGATTCGTGGCGCGTGGGTCAGGACATCGACAACCACGGCGACAGTGGCCAAAAAGATCAGTAATCCGAATAAAGCGATCATGCCCAGAACCTACATTCCGGGAGTCCAATAAGCGATGCCGAGCGCCGAAGATTATGTTACCGCAGGCTTCCCGCGGACCGTTGCGGCCACCTACGCAGGGGGAGGCTTCCTTGGTCGCGCTCTGGCTGGCACGCTCGATGCCGCCTCGATGCCTGGGCGGGCTTGGATGGCTATTGCAGACGCGCAGAACAACACCGCACAGCCTACGGTCGCACAGATCCTCGCAAACCACCAGCTCAAGCAACAGCCCAGCTATCTCCAGTCCATGGCCCAAACCGAGATGGATCCTTCACTTCCTCTCTTGGAGCGGGTCGGCGGTAACTTGTTCCGCGACCCTACCTCGATCCTGGGTGCCGGACTTGGTGAAGCGGTAGGCGCGGGGGCTGCGAAACTGGGCGGAGGAGTGCTTGGACGCCTTCTCAGCGGAGGGGCTGACATTGCCTCTCAGACGGGACTCCAGGCGGCGAACCAGTACGGGACAAGCGGAAGCGTGGACCCCGCTTCGATGGGCCTATCCGCCGCCCTGATGGGTGCAGGGCATGGGATCGGAGCTGGAGTAGCGCAAGTGGCACCGAAAATCGTAAAAGCAATCCCTTGGGCAAACAATCAAGATGCGGCGATGCTGGAAAGGTACGGAAGTGAGGCGGACGCAAAAGCGATAAAAGATCGCCTGCAATCATGGGTTGATATAGGGAAACAATATGGGAAATTATCAAATGACGAATTAAATAGTATGCCTATAGATGAAATGGACGCACTATTACCTCCGATCCATTCGGTAGAAGAAAAATTTTGGCTCTCCGGAAAGAACGGCACGCAACCTCCAATCCTTGCCAGGGGGTGGAGATACGGATCTCCTGAGAATCCTAATACTTCATGGAACTTCCAGGATCAAAAAGCAGAGCCAGGAGTCTCTGCTATGCAGGCATTTACAGAGGAAAATCCAAATGTTTTAGGCGGTAGTTATCAAACATTTAATGCAAAAAACAACAAAAGGACAATAGAGGGCTGGCTTGACCAATCACGTACTGGTTCGGACGGCGAACCGCTATTTACTGGAGTACGAGACCTTGGTCCCTATCCGCACCCAGATCCAGGCTTCCAATATCTAATTGGCGGCGGCACGCAGCTCCCGACAGCGCAGCAGGGCGGCTTCGCGAAAGCGCTGGCCGGGAAGTACCTTAGACAGTACACAAATGCTCAGAATGGAGTGCAGCAACAATGAGCTACCAAGTCTTCACTCCGTTCCTTGAGCTTCGGCAGTTCGATGACTCTGGCCTTCTCCTGGCCAACGGTTGGATGTACTTCTACCAGGCTGGGACGTCGTCCTTCGGGAACGTCTACGCGGACTCCACAGGCACCGCAAAGGCGAATCCGGTCCAGCTCAACGGGGCCGGCACTGCGGTCATTTACGGCGATCCGGTTGCCTACAAGATCGTCATCGAAGACGCGAACCATGTCCAGATCTTCGAGATCGACAATGTCTTCCCGTTCGGATCTGGCACGGGTGGGACGGGCCTCGGATCTCTCGCTGTGGTCCTCAACTACGCGGGCCTGCGGAACCTGACCCAGGATTACGACGCGGTAATCGTCTGCGGGCGGACTCTCGCAGCGGATGGCGGCGGCGGGCTGTTCTTCAAGTCCACCAGTTCAGCCAGTGACAACGACGGAACGATTCTCGTCCGTGCGACCACGACGCGGTACCTCCGGGACTACTCTGGATTCGTGGATCCCGTCTGGTTCGGTGTCACTTACTCTGTGGCCGTCGACCAGACCGCGGCTCTGGACAGCGCATCGGCGGTCGGCCCGGTGCAGATGGCGGGACTCGCCTACCAGGACCGGGACCACCACTTCACCGGGAAATACTCCTTCCTCCCTGGCTCCGGTCTCTACACGGGCGGAGGATTGACCCCGAAGGCCTATTTCGACACGGGCTCGAAGATCCTGCAGGGTGCCGCGGGGATGTTCGGAGCTGGCCTCCAGGTCAACCTTGGACAGTACGTCACGGAGGCGATCCGATCCTCCTGGTTCAACACTTTTGAACAGGCAGAAGCGTCCTCACCTTGGAACTACAGCTTCCTGGTCGACGCAGATCCGACGATCGCCGCGGACATCGCTATCCCGGCCAACTTCGCCGCGGACTTCGTGGGGGGCGCAAAGCTTCCCGTAACGGGCGCCGTTCGGAATCTGTCGATCAAAAATCTGGTCTACAAGGGCACAGGACAAATCGTGTCATACGACACGCTCGCGCACGTCGGGACTGTGGACCTTGCGGGCGTTCCGGCACTTCTCGAATGGTTCGGAGGGCAGGCGGGGTACACGTTCGGCATCAACAACGCTATCCCAGGAAAGGCGGTGGTCTACTCCGGTTCGATCCGCCTGCTCTCTGGCCAATCCTATGTGATCCCGGCTGACGGCACAACATGGACCACCGGGAAGGCTCTGACGGTTGTCGGTGTGGCCGGTGGTGAATCCCTGCAGATCAATCAGAACATCGCCGCCCAAGCCGTCAATCAGTCGCAGTGCATCGTCACCGGAACCGGAACGATCACCGCGGCGGGCGTGGCCACTCTCAAGGACTGTTCTATCCTCGGCGTCCAGTCGCGCACTTCCGCAAGCTCGCAGGACGCGACCGCGGCGATCTTCGTTCCCGCCTCCCTCTTCGCGGCTGGCAACGGCGGCGCGGCGGAATCATCCTCGGACGGTGTGACCTGGTCGACGATCTCCGGGATCTCCGAAACCGTCTCAGGCCCGATCGCGCAGGGGCCGATCCGGATCGTTGCCGGCGTCGGCGGGAAGATCTGGAAATCCCTGGACGGTGGCCAGACCTGGGCATCTCAGGCTGTGACAGGCTTCCAGTGGTGGGGCGCCTACTATCTGCAGGGGAAATACGTCCTGGTCGGAACAGGGCAAATCTCCTACTCGACGGACGGGACTACCTGGAACACCCAGGCGATCACCGGGGCGGCGAATGTGCTCGGGATGGCCTGGCACTCCACGACATCCCTATGGGTCGCAGTCGGCGGACTTTCCGCGGGCGCCCCTGGCGTCTGGACCTCTCCTGACCTGGTGACCTGGACGAATCGTCCGCTTCCCTCTGGCCTCTCCACCAGCGCCCAGCTCCTGACGGTTGTCTCCGGGCCTGGTGGCGTGCTGGTGGCCTCTGGGAATCTCTCTGGAACAATCCTGACCTCCTCGAATGCGACCACCTGGGCGTCACTCCTCCTGCCTGGCTCGGACACGATCTATGCCTCCGCAACCTCCGCGGACACCATCGTCCTGACGGGTTCGACGGGAGCGATCTACACCAGCACTACGAACGGTGCAACCTGGTCCAAAATGACCTTGGGATCCGGGCCGATCCTTGCCGCGACATGGAATGCGGGAACCTTCTTCCTCGGCGGATACTCCGGGAACACATGGATCTCCACGACCAACGCGAAGACTTGGAATCTCAGCAACGTTGGCAACTCGAACAACATCCAGGCCGTCGCGCTCACCGCTCCCGTCTACGCGGTCGGTGGCGTCGCTGGAAGCCTGCAGATTTCGACGGACACGGGCGCCGCGGCATGGACTGCGGTCGCCGTCTCCGGGCTTTCGACCGATATCACGAACATGCGGTCCATCGGGGGCCTCGTCTACATCACGGCGAAGGGCGGAAAGCTCTACTCGACGGTGGATTTCCGGGCCTTCCGATCGATCTCCACCGGCACCACGACTGACTTGTACGACATCGCCTACAACTCGACCGCAGTTTCCTGGACGATTGTCGGAGCCTCGGGATACATCTCGACCAGTTCGAACTTGACCGGCGCGACTCCGACGTGGACCACGGCGACGGCGCCAACCTCTGACCCGATCATCCGGGCCGTTTGGGATGGCGCGCGCTACACCTTCGCGACCGCTTCGAACGTCTACCAGACCACAGCCATCGCGACCACTGCGACCGCTCTCGCGACCATCGCGGGGATCGTGTACGACGGCACCAATTGGGTCCAGTACGGGGCTGGCGGGCTGATCCTCTCCTCTCCCGACAAAATTACTTGGACGGTCCGCACAGCTCCCGCGGCATCGAACATCCTCTGCGGATTCGCGGACTCGACGGCAATCTGCCTCGGGACAGCTTCGGGAGCACTCTTCCGCTCGACGGATCATGGCATTACCTGGGCGTCTATCTCCACAGGCCTGACCGGATCGGTGAATGCGATTGGATGGAACGCGGGAACATCGAAGCTTGGGATCTGCGGAACGGCCACGGTTTCCCAATCCTCCGACCACGGCGCGACCTGGGCCAGCATCACCGGCACCGGTCTCACAGGATCTGCGGTCCTCCTGTCCATCTGGGCGCGGGGATCGGAATGGGACGTTTGCGGGGCGGGTGGGCAATGGGCCTACACGACCTCCACCACCTGGACCCAGCGGTCCACAGGCGTGACAGTCCAGCTCAACGCAGGCGCCGGCGACAACGTCGTGGGCGCCGCGGGAACCACGCTGAATTGTACCTCCGGAATCGTGAATTCGACGGCCAATTGGGCCATTGCGGCGAACCTCGTGGCGATCAACCAGAACGTCATTCTCGACTCCAACGGGAAGGCCTGGAACACGGATTCCGCCTTCCATTTCATGGTCGCGACGGACATGCAGGACTCCGCGGTGGTTGGACTCTACTTCGATGGGACGGCCCTTTGGGGGGCCGGGAACAACTCCTGGACATCTACGGCCGCGATGAGGTTTGCGCACTGGACGAAGCTCCTCGCGCATCCCGCGGGAATCAATGACCTCGCGCTGATCGGTGGAGTGCTCTACCTAGTCGGAAATGCAGGATTCTACGCCAGCTCTCCGAACGGGGTTCAGTGGACCTGGGCTGGTCAACTCTACGACACTACGAACCACTACTCAGTCGCCTACTACCGATACGGGGAGATCTCTCTTGGCATTCAGGGTGTCCGAGCCTTTGCGCAGGGTACGGGCGCAGTTCTGATCGCTGGGGTGGGCGGAAGCATCTCCAGCGGACCCGGCGCCCTCCTGCCTCTATTCTCGGCTCTCCAGGTCAACGCCACGAATGTGACGGCGACCGTTGATCTCGGGTCCACGAATCCCGGCACGATCCAGGGGTCGACCCTTCGAAACGTCTCCCAGGTCGGAAAGGTCTCCGATTCCTCCTTCTCAAACTTCTATGGCACCCTCAATGGGAACGTAGTCCGCGGAACGATCGCGGCGACACAGACCATCCAGGTCAACAGCTCAAGCATTCTGATCGACCAGTCCACGCTTTCGAAGACGGACACGCTGGACCCGACGCGGGCGCCGTTGTTTGCCTTCGCTGGCTCCCGGCTCCAGATGGACGGGACGAGCATCGAACCGAATGGCTCCCTGGTCTACTCCGAGAACACGTCGACCGCGATCTACCTCAACGAGTGCCAGAACTCCTCGAACTTCGCATTCGGCCTGTCCAATGGGTTCGCGAAGGTCTACCTGGCAAATTGTGGCGTCGGCCTCAACTCGACCGCCTACAGCATCGACGGGCAGACACTCGACAACTCGATCACGTTGGCCGCATCCGCGGGGATCACGGGCGCGACCACGAATTGGTTCGGCCTCCCATCCGGAACGACATCCGACGGAACCAGCCTGACGTTGGGTGCCGCCATGGTCCTCGGAAATGATCCCAGCTCGACGGCCACGCTCCGGTATGCTGGAACGGGCGTCGCGCTTGGTCTCCTCGAGCAACTTGGTGGGCGGATCAAGCTCGACATCGTCTACCCGACTGGATACACGCCGGACCCGAAGTGCCAGCCGGTGGCGAAGTTGGTACGCCCAAATTTCTTCGAAACCACAGTGACTGGCCCGGTTCCGCTCGGGTTTTTTACCCAGTTTGCGAAGTATGGGGCTGTCATGGGGTGCGGAATCTCTACGCTTGCGGGGAAGGTTTCCACGTATACGAATGTATGGGGCGGCATGACAAAACCGTTGATTCCTTGGAATTACACGCTAGCTCAATCTGTTTATGTGGCAGATAATTGGGGAGATATTACAGATACAGTTGCTCCGGGCGCTGCGCCCCCTGTAGCCACATCGATGATGTATCAGAAATCTGCTAGAATTATTATCTACAATGCAGGGATTGGATCGATTCCATCGGGAACAAAAATAACGCTAACACTGATTCCTAAGCTGCCTGTAAGTGGATACTCTGCCTTTTTCAACATTGCGGATACTTCGCTAGATTCTTTGCAGTCTCTAGAAAAGCAAGCATTTGAATTTATTTCATGTAATTCTGAAGCAATACAAATAGAAAGGGCTAAAAACTCCGGATCGAACATCCAGAACGATGCGCAATATCTGTCTATCACGACTGCGCACACCTTGAATACCATGAGGTGGCTTCTGTTTGGATCTCTTTGGTACATTTATGTCCCATCCGATAAAAGCCTACTTTCTCCAAATATGATTTCAACTTCGCAAAAGGTTGAAATTAATCTACCACACCTTGCCGACAGTTACGCAACGCTTCCTGCTATGACCACCACGAATTGGGATTACAAGCTTGATTCCCATGTAGTGGACTCTGGAAATTGGCAGACGGTGACCAGAATCTCCTTTAAGCATCCGGAGGCGTAATGGCCACCTCACCCTTCTACAATCAAACTTTCTTCGACCCGACTCCAGTCAACGGCGTTACGGTCGCGGCATCAAACGGCTATCTCAAGGTCTTCGCCCAGGGCTCCTCCACGCTGGCGAATATCTGGGTAGACGCGGCGCTCTCGATTCCTCAGGCGAACCCACTCGCGTTCAATGGCGCCGGTCAGTGCCCGCAGTACTTCGTCAACGACGGCCAGGCGCTGGACTACAAGGCGTTTACCAGCGATGCTCGGGTGATCATGACGGCGCTGAATGTGACTGCTTCCAGTGGCACGGGAGGCGGAACAGGAGATCACAAGGTCGCGACGGATGTAGGCGATACGGCGCCGGACTACCTCGAGGCCAAGCTCCTGACCTCCACCAGCGTGCGATTTTCCCTCGTCTCTCCTGGTGGCGTGCATCTCATGACGGCGCAGGTGGACGAGGGATGGCTTGCGTATTGGATCACGGAGCAGGGATACGGATCGTCGGACCACAAGGCCCTCGCAGATGGATCTCCTGGTGATGTCCCCGCCTACCTCGTCGCCAAGTTCGTGGACGCCACTGGAAGCCCGCTCACGGTCAACGAAGCGCACCAGCTTGTACTTCCGTTCGCCCGGCTCGACGGTGCAGAGTTTACGGGATCAGTCATCGTGGATGGGCAGCTCCAGTCCCTGGGAAACACATCCCTCGCGGCTGGCCCTGGAGCAACCCTCCTGGTCAGTGGTCCGGCGACCATGGGGGTTGCCGCGATCAGTGACCTCAAGCTCCCTTTGCTCACCCCTGGCGACTGGCTGGCCCTGGACAGCGCGGGGAACGTGGTCGCGGTGACGCCGCCTACATCCGACCACAAGGTCCTCTACGACCTGTCGGACGCGATTCCGGGCTTCCTGGGCGTCAAGGTGCAAGCCGGGTCTGGGATCCAGGTTAACGTGACGACCGACGGGACCAACGGGAAAGTGATGCACGTCAATGTGCAGCCGGGGTATTTCGCTCGGACGATCTACAAGTCGATCCTTGCGAGCGCCGGACTGAGTGGATCGACGCCAATCACGCTTCTTCAAGGGGTTGTTCCAGCAATTCCGAAAAATACACTTGCGGTCGGAGATGTGATCCGCATCAAAACGATGTGCTCTGTCGACAGCGGAGCAGGAATTCTCGGGATGGGAGTCTACTCGAATGGCATCCAGCTTTTCGGTGGTACTGGATTTTCGTCTGGATTCAATGGATTCAACATGGAATACACCATTACTATTCTGTCGCTTGGTCCAATCGGATCAGTGGATGTAAATGCGAGCGGATATTCTGCTGCGGGCCAATTCTCATTCGGGAACTATTCTAATTCAATCGATACGACCGTTGATAATATCTTGGATGTCAAGGCAAATACCGATACAACGGTGACGCTCACGAATACCGTTTGCACAATCGAAAGGCTCTGAAAATGAAACTCTTGCTCCTCGCTCTCGCCTCTCTCGCATGCGCCTCCGGAATGCGGATCAACCCGGACCCGATCCAGTCGATCAACCAGTCCATGACAGACGTGGGTGGCGACTGGCTTTGGTCCTCCGATCCCGTGTACGACAACACCTACTCCCAGGTCCTGACCCAGCCGATCAGCCTGGACGTGGTGACCCTCTCGGACATCCGCTGGTTCACGCCCTCGCCGATCCTGACGATCCGCCAGACCTCGGACTCCAACTCCCGCGTGGACTGGTCTGGAATCGCCTACCTCCTGCCTGACCCCTCGGGTGGTGGTTCGGCTGGCGTCTCCTCGTTCGCCGGGCGCACTGGACCTGTAGTGCCTCAGCGGAGCGACTACGCGGGGTACTACCTGGACTCCGCCCATGTCGCCGCCCTCATCGGAGACAGCCTCGGCGCCTTCGCCCCCACGCGCACCACCAACGTGATCCCGAAG
>QGNH01000711.1_pt1 | contig 27452 bp, 30 predicted proteins | sample 1735481 | NCBI WGS metagenome assembly QGNH01 (sample SAMN09239004, study PRJNA386568) | Viral metagenome, whole genome shotgun sequencing project.
GAATGCGAGCGTCTACAATGTCTCCCAGATAACTATACCGAAGGAGTGAGCAATACCCAGCGCTATAAGTCGCTCGGTAATGCGTTTAATGTCGATGTCGTTGCTCACATTTTAAGTTTTATACCAAAGAAATAATGACCCCCAAACACAAATTCCCTCCAGAAGTAACCATACCCATCATGGTAGTCGTGGTGTTTCCGATAGTGATGACGGTGGTGGTATTATTAACGATTAAATATTTATTAAGATAATGAATGTAAAAAACAGTTTTCCTCCTAATTATGAGGAAATAAAATCAAAATTTGATCTAGAAAAACAAAAGCCAGTATTTACTTACGGATCTACTTTGTACAATCCTCACATGATAACGATTCCCGAAGATTTATTGATCCATGAATCTATACACGGCGAACAGCAAAAGCATGATGATACCATAGCAAAACTATGGTGGCAGAGATATATCGAAGATACAAAATTTAGAATAGACCAAGAAATAGAAGCCTATGGATTTCAGTATGCTTTTATTTGTCAGAAGATAAAAGACCGGAATATGCGCTTTAAATATCTACACCAATTTGCAATTATGCTATCCAGTAAAATGTACGGAAATGCAATCGGCTACAACGAGGCAAAACGCCTGATCTGGAAGAAAAGTGGCATGGATAAAAAATAGATTCAGGAGTATAATTATACCAACCAAGCTACTTAACAACATGAATAAATACGAACATACCTGCCAGTGGTGCGACTGTCAATTCTCAACCCATTACCCTTTGCGGAATCAACATGGAGAATTTTGTTCTCTCCGGTGTCTCAATCTTCACTTAACTGAACATGAGGAGAAAAAGACAAAGCAATTATTATTTTTCTTTTCAGGAGGGTTAGTATGATTCCCGCATCAATAATCGTCTGCGCAACTTGTGGAGAAATTCACAAGCCTGAACACTATGAAAGATGGAGAATTACGGGAGCAATGATAGTAGGTTTTAAATTCTACTGTTGCTACAGCTGTTACCATTTAGGTCAACCCCATTCCACATCACTGTGGGATACAACCGAAAGTGAATTGTATGAAAGCAAAGTTGTCTCGCTCACAACGTAGATTCAGAACATCCTATCGGCATATCAAAATCCGAAAAGGAGAAAGCCGACATCATCGGCAACCGCAGTCAAGAAAAGGAAGCAATGCCCCCGATAACATTAGTGTCGTGTTACAAACACAACATAATGCGTGGCACACATTGTTTTCTAACTTATCGCCTGAAACCATCTGTGCGTTAATGAACGAGAAGTGGCTTCCAACCAATTATCGTTTTACTTGTGAAAGGCTCATGTGAGAAACGTGATGCTCATAGTCACTCGTGAAGGTCAAGAACTCAACATCGAAACAATGGTGGAGATGAAAGACCAAGCACGAATTGCAGAACTGTCGCAGGGACTTGAAAAAGAACCTGTGGCGATAGAATTCAAATGTCCGCATATCAGCGTGACGTTTAAGACAAAGAATGGCTCGATTATCGTGCTTCATTCGTAAGTCACAGGGGCGTTTATCCACAACGCCTCTTACTTTTTGCGGGATATAATTTATGGTATAATTTTAAGAGGAAAAGAAGACAAATGGTGAGCATGTGTCCTACGATCTAAAGTAGCGAAAAGGGAGAATTTACTTACCCCTCCGCCTAAGGAAAAAGGACGCTTTGGACTAGGACACATGCTCATCTTTGATTATTAAATAATAAAAAAACTATGGTCTACAAAATAATTGGAAGTATTTGGCTTATGTTGATGGGCGTTACTCAATTGGGAATATTTCCAGTACCAAGTTCACTTCTAGGGATATTGGGAATAATTGCAGGTGTGGCTCTCCTAGGTGGATTTTAAAATATGAAGAAGAACGAAGCTAAAAAAGAAGATATTGCGGTAATGACTCGTCGCAGGATAGAGGAAATTTATCCGTATCCGAAAAACGCAAAGGTGCATACCAAGAAACAAATAAAGCAAATCGCCGGTTCGATACTATCTTTTGGCTTTAATCAGCCCGTGGTAATAGATTCTAAGGGAGTGATTATCGTTGGTCATGGACGTTTTGAGGCAGCAAAGTATCTGGGAATGGCAGATGTACCGGTCATGGAAGTAAAACTAACCGATGCAGAATCGGCATCTTACCGACTCGCAGACAACAAATTAAATGAAAGCCCATGGGAAATGGAACTTGTCATCGATGAATTAAGGACATTGAGCACTGAAATGTACCAACTTACTGGTTTCAGCATGGATTTGATAGTTGATCCTCGCGAGAAGGACGATATACTGCCCGAGAATGTCCCAGCAAGGGCTAAATTCGGCGAAATATACGCTCTAGGCGAGCATAGACTCATTTGTGGAGATAGTACAAGTCCTGAAACATTCTTGAAGCTCCTAGAAGAGAATAAGGCATCGATGACCTTCACTGATCCTCCCTACAATGTCGCATACGAAGGAAAGACGAAACAAAAACTTACTATTCAGAATGACGAAATGTCAAAACAGAATTTCTATCTATTTCTTGAAAAAGCATGTAGAAATATAATTGATTACACCGACGGCGGTATATATATATGCATGTCTTCATCAGAGATTGATCAGCTCAAGAAAGCATTTGAATCAACGGGCGGTCATTGGCAGAGTTTCGTCATATGGGTAAAAAGTAACTTTTCGCTAGGACGACAAGACTATCAGAATACCTACGAACCTATCCTCTACGGATGGTCTAAACGGATAAAGAATCATTATTTTATAGATGAAAGAAATGCATCAAACGTCTGGGAAGAACTATCAAGCGTAAAAGCAGAGTACGATGGGACATTCACAACTATCAGCTTCCAAGGTTTCAAGATAAAACTTCCGGGGAAGATTTCAAAAGGAACGGTTATAAAGAAGAAGCAACGCCTTGATATATTCAGGCATGATAAGCCAAGCAAAAGCATTGAACATCCCACGATGAAACCAGTCTCTCTTGCTGTTGAGGCAATATGCAATAGTTCACAGGAAGGTGAGATTGTGCTTGATCCATTCCTAGGTTCGGGAACAACCTTGATAGCTTGCGAGAAAACAGGTCGAAAATGCTACGGAATAGAACTTGACCCTCTATATATTTCGGTTATACTTGAGAGATGGGCACAATACACAGGAGAGGATCCTATATTGGTAGAGACGGCAGAATCCACCGATCCAAGGAAGGGGCTTGCTTGGTCTGCCATAAAGTCTTTTATGCCACAGACGATTACGAAAAAAGGAAATACTCACAAAAATACTGCTCGAGGGAATGTTGGGGGATAAGAGGTATTTTAGTTAACGAATGTTCAGTCTGTAAAAAAGAAGTAAGGACATTTAAGAGTGTAAATCAAAAGTACTGTGGAAAAGAGTGTAGAACTATAGGAATTAGGGGAAGAAAGTTATCAGAAACACACATTAAAAATATAAGCAAAGCACTAAAAGGAAAGATACCGAAGTTTCATTTTCAGAAAGGAGAGAAACATCCATTTTGGAAAAAGGACAGAGTTGATATAGATTTGACTGATACAATAGAATACAACGAATTGAGATTGAAGATATTCAAACGTGATGATTATAGATGTCAGGAGTGTAAAGAACGAGGAAAAAAAGAGAAAAGAATAATACTTGATATGCACCACATAAAATCACGAAAGGAATATCCTGAGTTGGCATTGATCGAAAGTAACTGCATTACTTTGTGTCGAGAATGCCACAAGAAAACAGATAGCTATCTCAACAGGTGGGGATTAAAAGCAACTAAATTAAAATAATGAGAACCCCACACTCCAGCACGAACAAGGGCAAGCGTGTGAAGGTGACACTTCGGAATGGTGGAATAGTTATAGGAAGATTCAAGGACAAGAAAAGCGGGTTGATAATACTTGAAGACTCCGAAGAAACTAGAAATACCTATAAGGCAGGGCAAGATTTCTACACTGTTCACACCAAAAGAATTTTCCTAGATAGAAAAATACACATGAAAGACGTCCGAGCGTTCAGCATATATAAACCAACAACATGACCCAAACAAACGTAAAACGAATATACTGGGAAGAGCGCACAAGCGACCATGCGCCGATCCACGTCAAGCGAATGATATTCGAGCTTACAGACGGAAGGAAGATGGAGCTAATGGAGTTTGCAGAAGAACCAGCGGAAGCAGTGGGAAGAAATATCCTCGTAGTGACGGGAGTGGAGTTTGGACAGACAGATGTTGTATAATAAAACCATGACTACATCCTTAGATGAACTTAAAAAGAAAATAGAGGGCACAAAAGGTCTCACAGGGAACGGAGATAAGCAAGCTCTGGCGTTTAAGGAGATAGTAACATCAAAGGAAATTGTGCCCATAGCTACTCTACCCAAAAAAAAGAAGAAGACAGGCAGACCAACCGTTATGACACCAGATAACATTCGGAAAATAGAGGAAGTAGCCGCACTAGGAGGAAGTATCGCAGAAATGGCTATGTGGTGCGATATTCACGTTGACACACTATACGCATACATTAAAGAGAACAAATACTTTTCCGATAGGATAGAAGCTTTGAGAGAAAAGCCTATACTACAAGCCCGTAATACGATCATGGCGGACATAAAATCACCTGATACAGCTAAGTGGTATCTAGAGAGAAAACGCAAAGCAGAGTTCGGACCAAAGGTCGAAGTGGAGACAACGACAAGAATTTTGAATATAAACATCGGCTATGGCAATTGAGAACATTAGTCTCAAGGAACTCATCCACTTCTTACCAAGACAAGAAGAGGCTACGATTGCGGCTGACACGCATAAATATACGCTATACGGTGGTTCAGCTGGTCCAGGTAAGAGCTACTGGCTCCGTTGGTATCCAATCTACCGAATGATGAGGTGGGGTAAGGAATTGAACTTACACGGTATACACGCTGGTCTATTCTCAAAGGACTATGGAACACTCAAAGACCGCCAGATCAGTAAAATGGAGGTAGAATTTCCTAAATGGCTTGGGGAAGTCAGAGCAAGCCAGACGGAAGGTCTAGCGTTTCACCTTAAACCAGAGTTTGGTGGACATGTCTTGGCATTGCGTAACCTTGATGATCCAAGTAAATATCTATCATCAGAATTCGCCATAGTCGCTGTTGAGGAACTCACCGAGAACGATATAAGCGTATTTCAGACACTTCGTAGCCGTATGCGCTGGACTGGAATTGAAGACACGAAATTTATAGGAGCTACGAACCCCGGTGGTATAGGTCACGCAGATGTGAAGAAACTGTGGATAGATAGAGACTTTCCCGAGGAACTACTCAAAGAGGCACAAGAATTTATTTATGTCAGAGCACTTCCCACAGATAATCCACATCTAGCGGAATCTTACTTGCGAACCCTAGACTCTTTGCCAGAAAAACTCCGCAAGGCGTATCGTGACGGTAATTGGGATGTATTTGAGGGACAATATTTTACTGAGTGGGATAAAGATAAACATGTATGCAAGCCGTTTCCTATTCCAGAGGGGTGGCTCAAGTTCAGATCTATAGACCCGTCAGGTAGATCTGGCGTAACATCTTGTCATTGGTATGCACTCGATCGCCAAGGAGATGTTTACTGCTACCGAGAGCATTATAAAAGTGGTATGGATATGGATCAACATGCAGATGCCATTGCACGTAAATCCCTTGATGAAAACGGAGTACCAGAGGATTATCACTACACCGTCATGGATTCAGCGGCATGGGCTGATGCAGGATATGGAGAAAAAGCAGTTGATTTCTATATGAGGCGTGGTATCGGAGTGAGCGAACCGCTTATGAAGTCAGATAAACACAGGATACTTGGCTGGGATTCAGTACATTCGTACTTGAGAATCGATAAGCCGACAACGAATAATCCTACACCACAGCCTAAACTCAAGATATTCTCAACATGTACCAATATGATCCGAGAAATACCGCTTGCACGGCACGACGAGACACACCCCGAGGATGTTGATGCAACTAGACATGGCGCAGAGCACTTCGATGCTATTGATGATTTGAGATATTTTCTGCAAACATTACGTGACGGAAAATCTCCTAAACAAGAAAATGCTATCGAAAAGCGCATAAAAAAATTGAACGAAAATACAGAGAACTTCTGGCCTTCATAGTTATACACATGTGCATACTATTAAGAAATGTTATCATTAGGACATAATTTTTAATAACTAAAATAAATGGCAAAAAAACAACAGCCAGTGAAAGATCCGAAATCAGAGAAAGGTGACCTACCCGATAAGGATTTAGAAAAGCGCCTGAAAGATAAAAGGACTACTCCGACATTCATCCCGAACTCAACCGACACGGTTGTAATAAAATACGTTGAACGTCGCTCGAATGAGATGATTAAGTTTCGCTCACAGTTAAAGCTCGAGGGACGTTGGAGAGAAGCTGACCAAGAATATCTACCACATGAACTTGATTTCGGCACAACTAGGAAACGCTTTGAAACGGATCAAGATACAGGTCTTCGATCTCGCATGGTACCCGTTGGAGACATTACCCAGCAATGGAGGCAGGCATCCTCGGCTCCTACGCTCTTGGCGAAGATACAAACCGCAATCGGACTCATTGTCGACCAGATGCCAGAAGCTGAACTTGTCGCATTGCAAAAAAAGTATCACGCACGCACAGACCTTGCGTATGCTCTATGGAAGAGAAATTGGCAGATCAGTGGTGCGAAAGACAAACTCAAACTTGTCGTCTTCAACCAATTTAAATACGGCTGGGCGCCACAAAGGACATACCCTCACAAGTATGTAATTCCAAAGAGAGTGCGTGTAACTGTCGACACCGATAACCCCGAGAACGACACCTACGAAGAGCGTGAGATAGAACGCTACAATGATGTTGACCGTCAACCTCTTGATGTGTTCCGTACATGGATTGACGAGATGACATTGCCATACCAACCAGACACCATGAAGGAGTGCTATCACGAAGTAGATATGGACTATGATACGTTCATGACAGAGTACGGAGACTATCCGAATGCTAAATACGTTCCAAAGAATTCGTTTCTTATTCGTAACACCGAGGAGTCAAAGGTTAAACTCGGCGGTACTATTCGCGACGAGACTAACGCTGACATCAAGGAGCGCACCGACATCGTTACTGTGGGCATATTTGAATCAATCCGCAAAGACCTATTCACCATCTACATTCCAAAGTGGAAGATTCCAGTTTACACAAGCCCATTGCCAAACGATGAGGGCTATTTGTCCGTGACTCATACGATGTATATCCTCCGCTCAAGTAAACTTCCATACGGCATCTCAATCTGGGAGATTATCCGACAGAACAAGGCGCTCTACGACAAGATGAAGAATATGACTATGGATCAGCTTGTGCTATCGATAATGAAATCGTTCTTCTACACTGGTACAAACATGAACCTCGGCGATGGAAAGATTCAGATCATCCCAGGCGAAGGACGACAGATCACCTCGTCAACCGGCAAGCCTGAAATCATTTGGAATGAAATCCCCGGACCAGGAGAAGATTCATACAAAGGTCTCGAAATGGTGTCCGCCATGATGGATGACGAATCAGGTATTACACCGACATTGGAAGGCGAGATTACTGGAAAGACCCTCGGCGAAACACAGATGGCTCGCGAGGCAGCACTTCGTCGAATGAAGACACCCGTCGATAACATCGCTTACCTTATCGAGCAGGATGCGTACCTGACACTCTCATGGATGAGTCAGCTCTATACTATCCCAACAGTTAAGGAATTCACGAATGAAAAAGAGATGATGGAATATGAGCAGGAGAATTCAATAGACCACTCTGAATTGTTTGCGAATGAACCAAGTGATAGCGACCCAGAACCGAAGATAACTGCAACATACTTACCACAATTAGCGCTTCATCTTGATGATAGCAAGGGTTCTCTCGTAGCTGGCAAAGAATCAAAGTTCTTCCAGCTTGGTCATAAGAAAAACCAGGTACATCCAAAGCTATTGAAATGGCGTGGCATATTCAAAGTGCTTCCTCGTTCAATCATCGATAGCTCACAGACTCTCATGCGTGCAACTAAGATGGAGTTAGCGAACATGCTCATTCCACTGTTCAGTAGTCCGAATCCAAATGCTATGCAATTGCTGGCAAAGATTGCCAAGCAAATGGTCCATGTCGTCGAGGAGGACGAAGAGGATTGGCTACCAGATACATGGATTCAATTCTTGAAGCAACCAGCACAACCACAAGGAGGCGCACCTGGACAACCACATGGTACTCCTCCAGGAGCACCAGGAATGGGTGGAATGCCCCCAGGAGGCGCTCCACCAGGTCCAGGATCAACTATGCAAGGTGCACAAGGAATGACACCGCCAAGCGCACCGACAGCCGTCCCACAGGGGCAAGTATCAGCGCCAAGTGGTACACAAATGCAGGGAGGAGCAGGAAACATATTTCAAAAGAGGCTTTAATAATTATTAAAAGCTAACAAAAAACATACATATGGCAAAACACATCGATTACTCATCATGGGGAAGGAGAGAACTAGAAAATGAAGCAAGCAAACGTAATCCCGGTAAAAGTTATTCTGCACATGGGGATAGAGAATTAGTAGAAGAACTATCAAAACCACAAGTAAAGTCAAAACGCTCCACCTCTGATGGGTATATGCCTAAGAGAGAAAAGTTTGAAAAAGCAAGAGAGGCACATAAGGCAGGTGCTCCTTACAAGACAGCAGAGGAAGCGATAAAGTCACCAACATTCTCTGCAATGCATAAAGCAAGGAAGGAGATGAATAAAAAATAAATCTATGTCCCAGAAGCAAATCAAAAATGCAAAGAAGCACACAGTGAAAGAAGTACTAAAATCATTGGAGTGGGGCGTAGAAGGAGACAAGTTTACAATCCTATCTCCGATCACGGATGAATTTGTATCAATAGATTTATCAGAGATTAAAAAACGTATAAATGGCTAAACTTTCAAAAACAGACTCGGCAGTGCTCGCTGGCGCAATAGGAAAACCTATCTGGGAGGTGATCATGAAACTAGCGGCAATGACCATCAATGATCTCAATAGCCGTGAAATCCCTGGAACCAACGCATTTGAGACACTGAGGGCGCTCCATATCCGGGAGGGACAAGTAAAAGGCATCAGAGAGTTCTTTGATGGGGTCGAAAGAGGTGATAGCTTAACCGGCGGCATTGAACCGAGTGTCCGCGACATGCGATGAAAAAAATAACAAAGGGAAAAGTATCGTTTACTTCTATCGAAAAAGGAAACAAGGTAAGGATAAAATTCGGGGACAAGATATGCGTAATGAAGTCAATCGATTTATGGGGTGTAGCGTTCGAGATGACCAAAGACCCTGAAATGCGTGCACAACTTATGCCAGTGCGCCAAGAGCCGATAATGAAATTCAAGAAGGTACATACAGTCCAGCTCAAGAACGATATGAAAGCCGGCGAGACACTTCAATTCACGTGCAACATAGACGTACCGACCCATATCATCGCTGGCATGAGAGATATCATCGAGCAGGAAGTGAAAGGATCGGACACAATCATGACAGAATTATTCGGCGATAAGTTATCCACAGCAGTTCCCTCTATTACAGAAATTAAAAAAGAATTATAATAAACACCATGGATACAAAACCAGAAGAAAAAAAAGAAGCAAAGAAAGTAGAAAAGAAAGAATTCGTAACGATGGCAGATTTTAATAAGTTGACGGAATTAATAGGTTCACTCGTAACCACGGTTAATGATTTAAAAGACAAGCCGGCTCCAACGGTTATTGAGATCAAGGAAAACGAAGAAATAAAAAAGGCGAAGCATGACAATGCGCCTATCAATCCCGCATGGGAAGAATTAGCACGAGAGATTATTGGTGAGGCAGTTGATCATTGTGAAATACTCTACCCAAAGGGAGGTGGCAATATCTTCACAGTCGTCATCAAGCCAGAGTTCTCGAATGCTCCAAAAGAATATCTTGAACGACATCACTTTGACCGCCGTTCAAAGGAAATTGGATCAGAGGGAATTGCAGGAGTAGAGGCTTATTGTAAACTTGTTCGATCTAACCTCCGTCGTCCAGCAGAGAAAAGATAATTTATAAACATAATAAACAAAACTATGACATCACCAGCAAACCCAGGAGTAAAAGGAATCAGCGAAGTCGAACACGATGGTCGTACTGATTCAGCACATGAGCAAGAAGTCCGTAAAGCAGATTGCAATCACGAAAATCAGGAGGAAAGTAATACAGATCAGGAAGTTAAAGAAGAATAACTATGATTAAGAATAAAGAAAAAAAGAAAAAGGTCGTCAAGAAAGAAGAAAAGCACGAAGAAAAAGACGAACAGTCGAAAGAAGCAAAAGCTAGTATCACAGTAAAAAAAAAGACGGAAGCAATCAAGGACGAGAAAGACAATTACGAAAAAAAGAGAAGCACGTCGGACGGATATATGAAAAGATAGTTATAAGACCATATTTTAACAAATTCATGTCAAAAACAATTCAAATAACAATAGATGAGATTCGCGCAGTCAACCCTATACTCAAAGAGTTCAAAGGTGATCTCGTGGAACTCGCAGCCGTTATTGATGATGCCAAGAAGCTCGTCGTAACGGAGGAAGATTTCAAAGCTGCTAACTTAGTCAAATCCCCAACAGACGAAGAACTCAAAGCTCATTTTGACGCTTTGTCTGATGAGGACAAGAAAGCATTCAAAGGTGAGCAACGCCTCACATGGGATCCTGCATGGACCAAGGAAGTTATCCTTGATGGTGCAGTCGTTGCCTATATCGTCGCTAAAATTAAGGAAAAGAACGACAAGAAGGAAATCACCCTGAGTGATACAGCACTTATTAGCTTAAACACAAAACTTCAATGAATACATGCTCAAATTGCAAAGGATCAGGAATTGATCCAGTAGCTCTCGCACCATTACCAGGAGAAGAATCGACTCCATGCCAGACATGTAGCGGTAGCGGTAAGGTACAAGTCGAAGATACACAAGTAGATTCAACTGACAGTTCAACGGGAGATGTGACAGACACAGTACCTCAAAATTAATTTATCAATCAGCCTCGCAAGAGGTCTGATAGGAGCACAGGAACACTCACAGATATCATATTACGTCCTGATCTCCTACCAGGCCTTACGGAAGGCCCATAATTTCTTCGTATTCACCACGATGTAAAACAAAGGTGTAAAATCATTATGGCTACAAACAACGAACCGGAAGTAAAAATAATCGAACGAGTTGAAGTCGCTCCTGCCGAGGACGATGAGCTTGTCGAACCTGAGATAGAAACTCAGACTGATTCTTCCCAGAAGAAAAAAAACGACGATGAAGGCGAACCAGAGGCTACCGAGGAAGCCGAGCCTGAATTGGAGGAAACCCCTGAATCTGACACTTCGGATGATGAGGAATCTGAACCGGCACCTCAAAAAAACGCAGCACCCGAAAAATACGGCGAAATAAAGAGATTATCCAATGAAACTCCAAGGGAATTCGCGCTCCGCATAGAGAACGCTAAACTTAGGGATGAGATCAGGGGAAAGCAATCAGAGGGAATACTTACACCTCCTCCTGTGATTTCAACTAAGAGAGAGTTATCGCCCGAGAAGCAAGCTATCCTCAATAAATTCAAACCCGAGGAAATGCAAGCCTTCAGGGAGGTACTCGATGTAGCAGCGGAAGAAATGGGATTTGTAAAGAAAGATGAACTCGGCGCAACAACCTATCAGGCTAAAGCGACCGAAGTGCTTGATGACTTCCTTGAAGCTCATCCTGAATATCAACCACAGAATGATACTAACGGTACTTTGTGGAACGCCTTTAGGCAGGAATTTCAGCTTTACAAACCTACTCAAAACCCAAGAGACCTCAAAAAGATACTCACTAAAGTTCACCGCGATGTTTTCGGTATAAAACCAGCTGCGTCTATTAATAAACAAGACGCCGCAAAAGAGAAAGTCAAAGTCGCTTCTCATAGTGGTGCTTCTAAACCTTCACCTTCGAGAGAAGGAGTCAAACGATCGAATGCGCCTGTTCAAGGGCTTCGCACTGATATGCTCCACGGATTTTCCGATGAAGAAATAGCAGAAATGACTGGGGAATAGAATAAAACCCAAAAACTTATGGCATCAGGATTCGTACTTTTTAGTGATCCAGAAACCACAGTATACAAGCGCCTAAAAATCGCTGCTGGTACTGCGATCATGCAAGGAACAGTATTGGACCGCGTACGTGCTACGGCAAACGTAGACGTACAGCCTTGTACTGCAGCTTCACTTACAAGCACAATTTACGCAGTAGCTACAGAGACAGTATCAACCACAGCTACTTCTATATTGTGTGCTCTTATTACCAATCGTCAGTTGTGGTCAGCTGATCCAGTTAATCAGCCTACGACAAACGCATTGGCAACAACATACGGAGGTTACAATCAGCAGAGAATGATCCTCGGAGTTCAGACCGTTACACCAACAATTGGAGGTAGCGGTGCTACTGCATGGAAAAATATGCAGTACGTCGATCAGGTCACAGGTATTTCTCAAGTTACAAGCGGAACTGCATTCGCTACGGTAACCACAGTGAACAATACTGGTACAGATGTCACCGGTACAACTGGTGTATTTGCACAGGAATCATTAGTAGTTACTAGTTACACAGCAGGAGTAGCAACAACAGGTCGAATCCTTGGACGATTCCTATATGAACACGCTGCATAATTAGCAATTAATATAAATACAATATTATGTCTACAGCCCCATTAAATATAGCGCAAGCAGCCGACCTTGTTGACCTTTCTATCCAGAAAGTATTCGATAAGTCATCAGAGCCAGAAGTGCTATATCCAAAATACTTCAAAGTTCGTAAGACAGAGGATTACTATGAGAAGGATTCATCCCTCTCAGGTCTCGGTGAGGCTGATTTCGTCGACGAAAACGGCGTGATCATCTCAGACGTTCCAGTTCAGGGTTATAAGAAAATTTATACCCAGAACATGGTTGCAATCTTGATTCCATTTACATTCCAGATGTGGAAATTTGGAATCAAAAAGCGTGATCTCGATAATGTAGCAAAAGAACTCAAAGCATCAATTGCACGCCGCAAGGAGCGCCTTTGTGCAGAACGCATTGACAACGGTATGGCAACTTCGTACGTCACCTACGGTCAGTCAACTTCAAAGACTTTGACCATCACTGGTGGCGACGGATTGGCAGCCTTCAGTTCATCTCACACCCGTGAAGATGGTGGTTCAAACATGAACAACGTGGTGTACGATGGTACAACATACAACCTTCCGCTCGATTACGCTGGTATCAAAGCCGCATATCGAACAGCAGGTCTTATGGTAGATCCTCGTGGAAACCCACGTATTCCTGACCTTGATACCCTCATCGTCAAGAAGAATTCAGCTAACCATTTCAAGGCAAAGGAAATCTTGAAAGCTATCAAGGAAAACAAGATTCCAGAATCATTTGATCATGATGGATCAGGCGTTAATTCGTTTGAAATCGTCGCGCTTCCTTATTTGCAGAACAGCAACTATTGGGCAATGTTCGATTCTTCAAAGGCTTTGTCAGAAATGGAAGGATTCCAGTTCATTGAGAGTCAACCAGCGATGATTGATCCAGTCAATGTTGTCTACAAGACAAAGGAAATTCAGACTTCAGTTACTACATTATTTGACCTCGGTCATAATGATGTAACTCGTTGCTGGGTTTTCTCAGCAGGAACTTCTACTGCACCAACAAGCTAGGACTTCATGTCCGTCCCGTGCGCGGGACAAAGTTCACAAAATTGCGAATTTTGTCCTACGCATGGGTTTTAAAAACCTAATCGGGAATGGGATCAATAGCTGAAATATGCCGTAAACCCCATCCTTAATAATATGAGTACATATAATGGCGATTCTTTTGTAGATTTTCGCAATATAAATCTTAAAGGCGGTGCAAGTGGTACTGGTCTTGTTCGTTGGGCGCCAGCAAGCTCATTCGGCACAAATGGTGCTCTATGGTCATCAAATCCATTTGGAACCACGGATTACGGGCTATACTTAAATTCATCAGGACAGCTCGTATTTTCATCAGCAGGAACCGCTACAATCATCGGTGCACCCGGTGCTACTAGTATTCCAATCTGGAATGCTATCTGGGCACAGTCACAAACCTTGCAATTGGCAGGTGTAGCGACGTTTACAATAGATAACAATACGGGAAATAATGCCGTCCTTACCCTTACAAACAGTGGTGCAGGTTCGGGTATTATTCTACAGATCACGAACGCAGGTACAGGTTCTGATATTTCAGGAACATCGGCGACATGGTCATTTAGTAAACTTGGTGCTCAAACAGCACTCAGCTCAGTTTACGCTGGTGCAGCATACGGAACAGCAGCAGTCACATTGACTAATGGTGATCTTGTCATTAGTTCAGGTAGATTGCTTGCAACAGCAACGTCAAACGCTTCATCTTCATTCGTGTTCACGAATAATACAGCAACGACAGCGACACCGTTCGCAATCGCTGGATCAGGTGCTTATACTGGAACAACTACAGGTTCATTCATGACAATCACTCCTTCTGGTCTTACCACTGGAACAGGCGTATATATCCCAACAGTAGCTCTATCAACAGGTAAGGCTTTACAGCTTAACTATGCTGGTACGACATCACATACAACAGGTATTCAGTTCCAGATCCTTAACTCATCGACTGCTATGCAGGCTTCGGCTCGCATATTCAGCGTCAGCCACACAGGTATTTCTACAGCTTCTGGTGCAGGCATCCTCGGTGAATTCACATCCGCAGTAGCCGATGCAACTGTTATTTTGAAAGTAACAGCTTCATCTACTCTAACTGGAAACGTTCTATGGCTTGCAATGGCAAGCGTAGTGACTGGTATTGGACTTAATATTCCAAACGTGGACTCAATAACGACAGGATTCGGAGTAAGCGTAATTGGTTCGACCACTGCTCTTACTGGTGCTGGTAGACTATTCATCGTCAGTCATACTGGAGCTACAAGTTCAACAGGTACAGTTGCTGAATTTAAAACAGCAGCAACAGATGGTACAGTTCTCTTAAAACTTACATCAGCAGCTTCGATTTCAGGCGTTAATCTATCGATTGTTGGCACGACAGGCATGACTACAGGTTCTCTCATCCGCGCTACGTCTTCAACGGCGGCAGCAGTCGCAACAAATGGAATCTACTCATTCCTTCTTACTGGTGCATTCACTTCAGGAGCAAGCACAGTCGGTGCATTCCATGTAGCAGGTGCAGCAACAGTATCGGGTACAATTATGAGTATCCTCGGTGGTGCCCAGACTACTGGTATCGCTCTCAACATCACTGATCCTTCGACTGGTATGACATCAGGTTCACAGCTTCGCGTTATATCGGCTACGACAGGTGCGGTGGCGACAAACGGTATTGTGTCATTCCAACTCTCAGGTGCTTACACATCAACAGCGGCAACTCTTGGAGCAGTACATGTCTCAGCAACCGCTACGGTTACTGGTACAGCATTCTCTGTTCTTGCAGGTTCAATGACGACTGGTGTTGGAGCATACATCTCAGATGGAGCAGGAACCGGATTGACATCAGGTAGCTTGCTTAGAATCGCTACAGCGACTACGGGTGCAGTAGCTACTAACGGTGTTGTGTCTTTGATCGCATCAGCGGCATACACATCGACATCATTTGTCGGTCTTTTGACTCTTGTAGCAAACTCAACCACAGCAGGAACAGTTGCATCAGTATTCGGCAATGCACTTACAACAGGAAACGCTCTGTATGTTTCAGGAACTGGTGCATTTACAGGCACAGGATTTGCTACAGTCAATGCAACAGGAACAACAACCGGAAACATTGTAAGAATCAACGCAGTCGCAGCAACTCTTACGACTGGTCGTTATCTGTCCTTGTATGACGGCACAAGCGAAGTATTTGGTGTTGGTACAAACGGTCACCTTATCTCAGTAGGAACAACTGCAGCCCCAACAGCGACAATAACGGTAGCTCAGGGTATTACTGCTGCTACAGTTACAGCAGGTGCTACTGACACATGTGGAGTTATCACCACAACTGGTACGCAAAACAACACAGCGGATAGCACGCTAACATTGACGTTCGGAAAGACTTATACAACAGCTCCGAAAGCAGTTATAATATCGGCTGCGAACGCGGCAGCAGCTCTTGCAGGAGCTGGTGAGGCTTACGTCTCATCTATCTCGGCAACAGCAGTAGTGATAGGCATAGCAAAGAGTGCAACAACAGCGGCTACTCCTAGCTATAACTACGTGGTTATTGCTTAAGCATTAATAACTAATTCTCGGCTTCTCACTCCGATCATATTGTGCGAGTGGCACACCGTGGTCGGTGATGAGAGGCTGAACATCATAAAATGAATTACATAGAATCATTTAGAAAAGCAGATATAAATATCAGCACCGCTGGCGACAATACTGTTATTGCTGCCCCAGGTGATGGTAAATATATCGCTATCGACTTCATACAAGCTCTACCAGCTGGTGGCATGACTGTTCAGCTCAAGGACGGTACAACCAACTATGGAGGCGCAATGGCACTTATTCAGAGTCAAGGTTTCTTCTTCGCAAACTCGATGCACAATGAGCATGGGGTTATTACATTAGGAAATAATAAAGCATTTGTTATCAATTTATCGGGACAGGATACTCCAGGAGTCACTGCACTCACTGGCGGATTTATCAGATATCGCATAATCAACGAATAAATATGAAAAAGACACTACTCAAAATTGCACTGTCACTCTCTATAGTATTTTTACCATTGGTAGCCAGTGCTCAAATTGCAAGTCCAAACTTCTGGAAACTAGTCGGAGGTACTACCCTCACTCCTCTTAATCCAGCGTGGATGGTGAGTAGTGTCGCAGGAACCCCCGCCGGCTCCAACGGTCAACTCCAATACAACAATAATGGAGCTTTTGGAGGGGCAACAGGAATAACTTACATAAGTGCTAGTTCAACTATTACTGTTGCAACCACAAGTGATTCAGCACTATTCCCATACAATTCAATTGTAATGTGGGGTGATAGTCAGACACAAGGAGGGCCTTCGGGAGCAACAGGAGGAACATTTACCCAAGCAACTGCAACTATCCCTGCTCAATTAAACGCATTGACTGGATATGGAGTTAAAAACTTTGGCTCTGGTGGATATACAAGTACACAAATCAAAGATAGATTCTTGCTACCAACATCAGCAGATTACTATAATTATCCAACAATCATTTGGTCAGGAAATAATGATACAAACAGTTCATCAACAATCTTAGCTAATATTGCAACTATGGTTGCTAAATTAAAATCTCCTGCTCGATATTTGATTATTGGTGTTATCAACACACAAGCCCAGGCAAGCAATACACAGGCGTATGCAAACATTCTTTCAGACAACGTCGCATTGCAAGCTACCTATCCAAATAACTTTCTTGATATTCGTCCGTATGTAATAAGCCAATATAATCCGTCATTACCTCAAGATGTTATTGACCATGCTAATCAGGTACCACCAACATCTTTGATGGCGACCGATGGAATTCATTATAACTTTCTTGGGTCATATATAATTGCTGCGAAAATAGCAACGATGGTACCCGCACTATTAGGTCCAAGTTCTGGACAAGTAGTGACATACAACAAACTAAGTTCCGTTCTTGCTTCACCTCCTGTTATCGGTGCAAATACTCCTCAAGACGGATTCTTCAAAGCACTCTACGCAGGAGGATACTTTGCTTCGACGAGCCCTACAGGTGGTGTTCCTGCCTCAGACAACTTTACTGTGCTTAACCTTAAAGGTTTTGATTTTAGAACTTCAAGTGCAGGAAGTACTGACGGAACAACAGATTCGTTTACACCTGGTCTTGAAAAAACTTCATCAGGAAACTGGACACAAGGTCCGTGGACAGGAAGTCAAGGTGCTGGTTTTACAGGAAGTTCAACAAACCAAGCCAATCTTTCTGAAACAGTTGGAACAACTGCGGGAGGAGGAGTATATCAAATCACAATGACTTCATCGGGTTCATTCGGAGGTGGATATTATGACATCTATGTTGGAGGTACAAAAGTCTGCGACCCAGTTGTAGGAGGTTGTGACTTCGTATCTTCTGGTGTAACAGTGAATACTACGGTTGAAGCACTCGATACGAGTGGAATTGTAATTACTCCGGTAGGAGGATTTACAGGAACAATTTCAAACATATCACTGAAGAGTTCATCTTGTGTAGTCAATTCAGCTCCTGAAAATTGTATGTATCCTATGGTTAAAATATATGACTCATTGAATAAATTGTCATCAGAAATGAGATTCGGAAGTTCAACACTTGCGAACAACTTTGTCGGTTTAAATTCAGGTATATCTATTACTAATGGTAACAATAATGTCGGATTCGGTTCCAATGCTCTCTTAGGACTTGGTGCAGGTATAAACAATGTTGCTATTGGTTCTGGTGCAATGACATCTCAATATGCCTCATTTGATAACATAGCGATTGGGAAAAATGCTATGAACAATACAGGAAATACACCAGGAACTTCATTCAGAAATATCGCTATCGGTACAAATGCTATGTCAAAAGGGTATAACTCCACATTCAATGTGGCTGTTGGATGGGGTACTCTACAAAATATAACAACAGGTTCAGGTAACATGGCATTTGGAGATGGTGCTTTGGGTGCATGTACAACTTGTGCAAATAACGTGGCTATTGGTCGTCTAGCAGATAACCTCGCGACTGTCATTCAAGCAGACGTAGCTGTCGGTTACGGTGCATTGCAAAACTCAACTGCTGCCGTAGGACAAAATACGGCTATTGGATACCAAGCATTAAATGTTTCAACCAGTGCAGGTTTTAATGTCGCACTAGGAACGTTTACAGGAAATCATGTCACTACTGGTCAACGAAATACATTAATTGGATACAATACCGCTACTGATATAACAACAGGAGGTGACAACATTGCTCTTGGTGATGCAATAACATTTGCCTCAACAACGAACTCAAACCAGATGAATATCGGTAACTTGATTTATGGAACTGGCAATGGTACAGGAAATACACCAGCAGTCGCAGCCAGAGTTGGTATCGCTACTTCTACTCCTATCTATCAATTCACTATCGCTTCAACAACAAACACCAGTTCACTTAACTTCGCCGTTGACTCAAACGGTAACCAATACGGAGGTGGTAAGGCACCAACAGTCGCCTGCGCTTCAACATGTACACTTGATACCAACGCACATGACTCATCAGGAACTATTCAAATCTCAGGCTCACAAACTGTGGTCACCCTCACATTCGGTACTGCTAAACCTTGGGCACCTCATTGTGTGATTACAGACAACGTTACCACTCTTGGGTATGATGCCTCTTCAACCCCCACAACACTTGTGATGACAACAGGACTATCCATCGGTACTGCGAATATTAGTTATGTCTGTCAATTGTAAATACTATGCCCACTGATCACTCACACAAAGAAAGTGGTTCAGAAATTCGAAGTAAGAGAAATCTCTTTAATATTGTTCTCGGTAATTGGATTACGATTGCTTCATTCCTAGGACTCCTTATAGCTGGTACAACTGCATGGACGATTCTTACTGATAAGACCCAAGCAAATACTCAAAAGATTAGTGATGTAGCAATGAAGCAAATTGATGATGAAAATAATATCCAGCAAGCAGCAATCGTTACATCAAGTCGTTACGCACAAATAGAGACTGATCTAACATGGATTAAACAGAAATTAGGAGGTCCAACAAACTAAAATATTATGAAAAGAAATATAATAAAAATAATAGCAATATATTTCTTAGCAACCGCATCATATGCTTCTGCTAGCAGTATTCTTGCTCCTTTTCAAGGCGGTACAGGAACCTCAACAGCCCCTACATTAGGTCAAATACTGGTAGGGCAATCAAATGGTACCTATGGTCCTCAAGCAACCTCTACGCTTGGTATATCAGGAGGAGGGTCTGGAACAGTCACCTCAGTCGCTCTCACGACTCCAACAGGTCTTTCCATTTCAGGTAGTCCTATTACAACAAGCGGCACACTAGGTTTAACATTAACTGCTGGCTATGTTATCCCTCTTTCAGCATCGACAACGCAGTGGAAAACCGCTTTTGATGATCTTGTATCATCGTGGACTGCTCCTCTTTCATTTACTAGTGGTGTTGTTTCTTTTGACTTCACTCATGCAAATACATGGACAGGACAACAGACGTTCAATACGATAGCTCCGATATTTGGAACGATTACAGGCACAACATCTTGTCTTCATGTAAATTCTGCAGGTCTTGTGTCAGGTACTGGAGCAGAATGTGGAAATGGCGGAGGAGCTACACTTCCAGGGGGAGCGAATGGTCAGCTTCAATACAATAGCGGCGGTGTTTTTGCCGGCACCTCCACACCCACTGTGGCGGCAATCAATGCGACAACAACTGCTACTTCAACTTTCGTGGGAGATATTGTCTCACGATGTTTTGCTACTTCAACAAATGGTCCATGTTTGTCTTCGGGAAATAGCTTTTCTCTTTCTGGGGGTACAACAGGTCAGAATGTTTATTGGACTTCTGCAACAACTATAGGAAGCCAGGCAACATCTTCAGCTACCTGCTCAAGTGGTGTGTCATGTAATGCCTTTACTGTTCTTGGAAATACTAATCCTTCATTTACAAATAGTGGAGTTACTTCTATTGGAGGTCTTACAGGATCTGTGGCTACTTCTTCTCTTGGGATAACTGCAACAATATCATCAAGTACTCTTGCAGGAAGTACACCAATTCTTGAAATCGGTAAACATGAACAGGTATTCATTTCAACTGGACTATTTACAGTCCCTAATGGAATAACAAAAGTATTAGTTGAAGTTCAAGGTGGAGGTGGAGCAGGTGGTACAGGAGATGGATCACTCCATGCAGCTGGAGGCGGTGGAGCCGGTGGATATGCTCGTAAGATGGTTGATGTGTCTGCTACAACATCAGTATCAGTTACTATAGCATCTTGCGGTGTAGCATCATTTAGTTCATTTGCTTCATCAACCGCAGGGTCTAATGGTGGAGGTGCTGGAAGTGCAGGAGGAGCACCAGGATTAGGAAAAGGAGGAGATCTTAACCTCTATGGTCAAGGTGGTGATCCAGGATCATCAGTTTCCGGTGTAGGAGGAGGAACTGGCGGTAATGGATTTTTCAGTGGTGGCGGTCAGGGTGGTTTAGGATCTACACCAGGAGATGGTCATAACGGCGGCGGCGGTGGCGGCAGTTCATCAAATAGTGTGAGTGGTGGTGCTTGTTCAGATGGGACTGTAGTCATAACGTGGTAATTAAAAATGTAGTATAATAATACAAATATATGGCATCAATACTTTATGAAATACCAACAGGATTAATAAATGGAGTCAATAAAGTATTTACTGTTGTTAATACTCCAAGTTTTGTTACATTGAATGGTCCAGTTCAGACACCAGGAGGTGTTGATTATACGCTTACTGGATTTACATTAACTTTTGTTAATGCTCCAAATATTGGTGCTTCTCTTTTGTCATTCTATTTATATCAATCAGCAAATCCAATTTTAAGTACACCTTCAACGAGTGCTTATTTTATTACTCTTGCACAGTTAAAAAACGATATTGCAGCAAAGATGAAAGGAACTTCACTTAAAGAAATTGGAGATTTTTATGGAACTGTTGCTGGGGCAGGAAATCGTATGCTTGCTCGTATTGATACTGAAGAAACTCGTCGTACAATCACACTTGCTACGCCATTTTATGATAATGTTCAAGATTATGCACTTCCAAGTGATTATAAAAGAATGATTGATATTCGTCCTCAAGCAAATCGATTACAAATGCCTGGACGATCTCATTTTAATCAAACGGCAGTAAGACAATTCAATGAAAGATTAAATGCAAATTCATTTTCAATTCATTGGAATAATATGGTACAGACTATTCGAGCGCAGCAATTGCCGATTGGCAATGTGCTTCAAATGGATTCATTTGATACTCAGATTTCAAATGGATCATGGAGCGCTGAAGGAGATGCATCAGGATTATATCCAGAAGTACTTAATTATGTTGAAGGTAATGGATCACTTGGTTTTAATTTATCTGGTGTAACTGGTCTTGCTGATATCGTAAATACTACAGCAACAGTTACAGATTTGTCTGCATTAAAATATAATGATGCTTCGGTATATGCTTTATATATTCCAATAGGATTTTCAAATCGTTTTGTAAGTCTTACTTTACGTCGAGGATCAGATGCTAGTAATTATAAACATGCAGTTACAACATCAAAGATTGACGGTACAGCTTTCACTGACGGCTGGAATCTTGTGATGTTCAATTGGAATTCAGCAACAACAAATGGAACACCTGATGATACAAAAAATACTTATCGCCGTCTTGGATTTCAATACACCGTCGGTCCTGTAATTACAGGAGTACTTGTTGATAATTGGACTGATGCTTTGGGTAATCTTTATGAGATGGAATACTACTCAAATTACCTTTTCAGGACTGCCAGTGGATCATGGATAAATATTCCGACTCTTGATACTGATCTTGTTAATGTAAGTCTCAATTCATATGAAATACTGAAATCTGAAATTATGATTGATGTCATAAAAGAGATTCGTACTGGTGCAGTTCAATCTTCTGAATTGGCTGATTATCGACTTATGTTGAATGGTCAACCTCAGAGTCGATATGTTAAAGATCCTCCTTATCATGGAGCATATGCTGATTATTTAAAGTCGTATCCTTCAAGCGCTATTGTTACGGTAACTCGAACTTATGATTTCGATGTATAACAATAAATATTATGGCTAGATCATCATACAATGGACAACAACAAGAGGATAGTTTCAACCTGACATCAGGCTTTAAGTCATATGTATCTAAGCCAGAAATAACTGCACTTGCTCCAAATTTTTTGGTTAAAGGATCTAAAAATGTTCTTATTGATTATGCAGCTCGTGTTATTTCACGCAATGGTTATAGTTTATATCGACAAGCAAATAATGGAGGAGGACCTATTAGAAGTTCATATGATTGGACAACATCAACAGGTAAGTTTTTTAATTTACGATCATCTGATTCAAAGTTAGAATTTGATTGGAATGGAACTTATAATAGTTTATTAACGACTCTTTCAACTCCATTTATTTCATTCTGTCAGGTACTAGATTTTACTGAACAGACTGATGTTCTTTTGTTTGTTCAATCAGATTCAAATATGTATCGATGGTCTGGAGGAGTCTCAAAAGTTGCTTCATCAACCGCAACAACACTTACAAAACAAGGTGTAATGACAGGAAAAACTACGATTGCCTTTGTTGCTGGTACTCCAGGAATTGTTGCTCCTAAAATTACTGATAGTGCAAATGGATTTGTGACTGCTGGATTCGCTGTCGGAGATTCTCTATTTGTGACTGGTTCAACAGCTAATAGTAAGACATTTACAATCGGTTCAGTTACTGCAGGAACAATCACTCTGATTATGAGCAATTCTCTTATCAGTGAATCTGTAGGACCTTCGATAACTATTCATAATGGAGAACCTACATGGAAATCTGCACGATTCTTTTCATCGCTTTCTGGTCGTTCATTACTTTATAATGGCACTCCTTATACATATACAGGAGGAGAAACAACCGACACATTGACTGGATTAACGGCATTTCCTACAGTAACCGCAGGAGATCAAGTATGGCAAACTGTATCTACTATTGCATTACCAAGTGATATTACATCAGGTTTTCCAAACTTTGCTCCTGATATGATATCATCACAACTTAATCAGGTTGTACTTGGCAGTACAAAAAGCTCAATGACATTCGGATCAACAAATATTGATTATACAGATTTCTTTCTCGATTCTCCTCGTGCCCCTGGTGATCCATTTCAGATTCCACTTACATCTGGTCCAATGACATGCATGATTCCTATTGATACAATGCAAAATGTTACTAATATTCAAAGTAACTTTGTATTTGGTTCAGGAAGAAATGTTTTTGATCATCTTGATTTTCATATGTCTAATGACAATACCTATGAACTTGCTCGTATTGTTCAATATAAAATATCTCAAAGTTCAGGCATATATTCGCCTAATGCCTTTGTGCCAGTAAAAAATGCAACTGCATATATTTCTCAAGAACCCGCACTTGAAGTGTTGGGTTCAATCCAAAGTCCTGATGGATCAAAGAATACTCCATTGTCAGATTTGATAAAAAATGACTTTGATAGCTATGATTTTACAAATTGTCATTTGGCTTATTGGAAGCGTGCTATTTATATAGCAATGCCTGCAATGGGACTTGTATTAATTTACGATCTACAGCGTTCATTGTGGCAACCGCCACAGACTATTCCGGTTGGGTGTTTTTCAATTATTAATGGGTGGCTTTATGGTCATTCTTCTGTGACTAATGAAACCTATAAATTATTTAGTGGAACAACTGATAATGGAGTATTTATTTCACAAGTTGCTCGTTTTGCATACAACAATGGCGGACGAAGAGACCGAATCAAGAATATGTCGCAGTACTGGTCGGACGGATATATTACTGCCTCTGGCACACTTAATATGAATCTTAACTTTGGATTTGATGGCATAGCTGGCAAAAAGATTATGTCTATTTCTGGAGGTGATACAAAAATAACTAATCCTGCTCAAGGATCTCCTTTGGGTGATGCTCCACTTGGAGAAAATCCTTTGGGTGGATCTCCGTTCGATCCTGTATCAGGATTGCCTGGTGCTGGAGTTCCACTTGTAAGATTCTGGCAAGAGGATTCAATGAAGGGAATAGATTTTACAGAATTCTTTATTGAATATACGATGTCCACTTTAGGAGGACAGTTTGCATTAGTAGCGCATGGTAGCAATATGTTTGATACTGATACGAGCCCAGTATCGCACAAAAAGTAATCCACTTAACAAAGTACCTAAAATCATTGTATAATTATTAATAAATTAAAAAACTAAAATGTCACTTCAATACGTACAAACCCCAGCAACAAGTCTCTATTCAGGAATGGCAGTGAGCGATGTCACCTGCCGTGTGACTCCATATCCTGTAGATCTTGATGGGGTGAAATTATCAATGACTGATTTTGGTACTACTGGATATTTTACTATTGATCCAAAGATTTCAGGATACGAAGAAATATGTAGTTTTACTGGATTGACTGACAATGGCGATGGCACAGCAACCCTTACAGGTCTTACTCGTAATCTTCTTGGTAAGTCTCCCTATACTGCATCAGGAACTGGCGGAAAGCTCCACGGCTCCTCCGCCGTGGTTGTTTTCTCAGATAATCCTCAATTATATGCAAATCTAAAGGCATATATTGATGGCATAGCACTCGCCGGCACAGTAAACGCAACCACATCGCTTCAAGGACTTGTTCAACTCCCTACAACAGCTCAAGTTAATGCAGGTACTTCGACAGGAAGCAGTGGTGCAGCACTTGGGGTTACACCTGATTCATTAGCTGCATCGATTTATGGATTGCAACTTCCGTCTTCATCAGAAAAAACTTTTCTTACAACTCTTCTTGCCAGTTTAACTGGAACTATTTCGCCTTATGCTGGTCGAACTGCCCCATCTGGATATTTGTTTGTAAATGGTGCTGATGTATCTCGAATAACATATGCAAATCTTTTGGCTGTAATTGCTCCTTCTCAGACCGCAACAATGACCATTGCTTCTCCTGGAGTTGTTACAGCAACAGCTCACGGACTTGTTGCCGGTGATCTAATTCATTTTACAACGACAGGAGGGCTACCAAGTGGTGTTACTGCTGGTCTTATCTACTATGTTCTTTCAACTTCTCTTGCAGCAAACACTTTCAAATTTGCTTTGTCACCGGAAGGAACCGCAGTAGTTACTACAGGAAGCCAGTCAGGAGTTCATACTCTTTTCAAAAGTGCGTTTGGACAGTTATCAAGTGATCTTACAACATTCCGTCTTCCCGATCTTCGGGGAAAGAGTCTACTTGGTGAGGGTGCCACAACTAATATCACTCTTTCTTTTGAAGGTGGTGCAGTAAATGCAGGAGCAGATACTATTGCAGTTCCTGATGGATCATTCCCATCACAAGGTCAGTCTATCACTCTAACAACTACAGGAACCCTTCCAGCAGGTCTTGCAACAGCTACGCCATATTATGTAGTTCGACTTTCTTCTACATCAATTCAACTTTCTACAACTCAAGCAAATGCGAACGCCAGTACACCTGTGGTTATAAATATTACTGATACTGGCTCCGCCGGTGGAGTTCATACAATTACATACGCTCTCACTGCTCGAACAGTTCTTGGCAAAGGATTAGGTGAAGAGACACACGGTGTGTCTCAGGGTGAATTGGCTTCGCATGTTCATACAGGTGGGGTTGGTTCAATAAATTACCAACCAGGATCTACACCAGGAACTATTGGAACTGCTAATACTGGATCAGTGGGTTCAGATACTCAACATAACAATATGTCTCCAAATGTTGTTATCAACTTTATAATCAAAACATAATTATATGTCTGACACAACAATCGCAACGCCGACAGGAACCGCAGGACCATTAGGACCAGGAACAGGACCTGCTCCTGTTACAACTGCAACTCCAGTAGACACTTCTTCTTCTCCTCTTATTGTTACATCGGGAGCTTCACGTTCTAATTATGCAAATAATGTCAATACATTAAATACCGCAACAACAAATCTAGCATCAACAAATAAAAATGATCCTTCAATTGTAAATTTTTTGAATAGTAGCAAAATGCCTTCAGACTATAATTCTCGTGCGACAATGGCAAAGCAAAATGGTATTGAAAACTATACTGGTAGTGCAGCACAGAATACTCAGTTACTCGGGATATTACAGGGAGATAAAAAAGACACGACTGGAGGTGATACTACAACAAAGACAGATACGACTTCGACAGATACAACTTCAACGACCGATAATACCTTCTCAGGTCCGTATACTGTTGATCCTAATGGCAATTTGACTCGTAATGATGGCGGAAAGATGGATGCGGGGCTTGTTCAATCATATAAAGACTCACTTGTTCAAATGGATCAGCGTGTCAGTGATGCAAAAAATACATTGTCTTCTGCTCTTTCTACACTTCAAAATGATCCAGCAGCTGCAAGTGCAATCAGTATGATTGAAGCAAAGTTTGACCAGCAACTAGAATTAATGAAAGGAAAAAACAATATGGTACTTGGTCGTGCATCAACTGCTATTGCTGCCTATGGAGGTCTTGGTCAGATGTCTAACGACTTTATGAGTCACGAACAGGATTTAGCTATTACTCGCTTGTCAGATATAATTTCAAAAGAAAGCAGTGCTATTATGACAGCTACTGCTGCCTATAAA
>QGNH01000471.1_pt1 | contig 27439 bp, 45 predicted proteins | sample 1735481 | NCBI WGS metagenome assembly QGNH01 (sample SAMN09239004, study PRJNA386568) | Viral metagenome, whole genome shotgun sequencing project.
TTTTGAATGTGTCCGATGCGCCGAATGTGACTTACTCCCCTCCCTGAAGGGAGGGGCTTCTCAAGCAACGCACTCTACTTCGAGTATCGTTGACGCTTGAAGGCTCAGTCCGAGCCTTAAGATTTCCATTGCCGATGCGTGGTCTCTCGACGTTACAAGTCCACAGATTGTACATACGTGCTCTCGGTCGGATAGTTTCTTCCGATTCACAGCACCGCACGGGCATCGTTGACTTGTACCTCGTGGGTTTACCTTGATGAACTGTCTACCAGCGTTTTCGGCTTTGTAGGCAATCTTATCTAGGAATGAACCCCACGACGCATCGTGTACTGATTTTGCGAGTATGCCTCTTGAAAGACCTTTGATGTTGAGGTCTTCCACGAAGATGTTTTGGTACTGTTGAACAATCTTGAGCGATTCCTTGTGCTGGAAGTCGTTCCGCTTGTTGAATATGTCTCGATGAACTTGAGCGAGTATCGCCACCGCTTTACGTCGCCTGTTCGACCGCTTGTTGGTACGACGTGAAACTTTACGCTGCGCACGTCGAAGACGTTTCTCCGCTGTTCTGTACCAGCGAGGATTTGGTATTGGTTTGCCATTACTCAAGGTCGCAAAGGTTTCCAGTCCGACATCTATTCCAGTTGAGTTACCCAGAACTGGAAGTGGCTCGGACTCAACAACGCAACTGAAGCACGCATACCAGTTGCCATTCTCTCGCTTGATGGTCAGGGTTTTTACTTCGCCCTTGAGTTCTCGGTGCAACTTAATCTTGACGTTGCCGACTTTAGACATCTGCAACTTACCGTTCAGGGCGAATCCAGCCTGCGGATATGTGAACGAGTCGTACCGATGCCGACCTTTGAACCTCGGGAAGCCTGGAGTTTGTCCAGACTTGCAACGGCGAAAGAAGGCTTTGAATGCCTTGTCTACTCGTTTTAACGTGTCCTGCAAAACCTGTGAGTGAACGTCTGCCACATCGGGGCGTACTTCCTTAATCTCAGAAAGTTGATTCGCTTGTGTGTAGTAGTTAAGTTTCGCCTTGGCGACTCTGTAGCCGTCTCGGCGCTCCTGAAGACCCGCATTATAGAGTTCCCGACACACGTCTAGCGTTGTCTGCAATCGCTCTCTTTGTAGGCGATTGGGATACAGGCGGTACTTGTAAGTTTTTCTTGACATGTGACTGAACCCATTCTACTCTTGGTCTATGATATTGTCAAGCGAAATCCGACATGGTAGACACTGTGTATTTCAACTTCACGTGCACTTGGTCTTCGTCACCAAGTATCGCTATCGGATATTTGACGCTGATGCTATCAGCCGCCTTCGTGATATTTTCACGAAGGTGTGTACAGACTTTGAAGCACAACTTGTTGAAATGAATGGCGAAGACAACCACGTACACTTGCTTGTTAACTATCCGCCGAAGCACTCTGTGTCTTCGCTGGTCAACAGTTTGAAAGGTGTTTCGAGTAGGCTACTCCGACTCGAACGTCCTGACTTGGTACGACGTTACTGGAAGGGTGTCTTGTGGTCACCGTCCTATTTCGCCGCAAGTTGCGGCGGAGCGCCGATTAGCATCCTCAAAACGTATATCGAGCAACAGGACGCTCCACTTTAGTACTCACCAAAGGGGCTTATATCCCCGCCGTAAACGGCGAGGTTTTACGCCCCAACGGATAAATGTTACCCGCTGATTGAGTCCTTTATCTCTATTGACCATTTATATTACCTCTGGTCAACTATAGAGACATGCGGAAGTCATCGCGAACTTCGAGAGCGGCTGATTCGCCGCCTCGCCGGCGCAATGGGAAGAAAGTATCTGGTAGCAGCAGGCGAAGATACCGGCAAGAAGGAAGCCGTTCGCGCTGGCTCCGCGGAAAATGGAGAAGGGCTGCTGGCCACAAATTTCGTTCTTCTGCGCCTCGGCACTGCGCAAAAAGCCGCGAACGATCCGGCCAAGCGGGCGCTGCTGGATAAAAAGGAAGAACTCGAACGCAAGATCGATCTGCTGAAATACCAGAAGGCCGCCATGTCGGCGGAAGATTACAAGAGTCAGCTCTCCGCCGCGCTGCTGGAACTCGCGCGAGTGCAGGGAGATTTGGACAAATGAACGTGCCACACATGCGGCGTGCTTCGCGGATTTTATTTCGCGCCGTCGTGTGCGCGGCGTGTTTTGCCGGAGCGAGCCTCGCGTGGGGCGCGACGCTGGAGGATTGCCAATCCTTGCGCAAGCACGGCCATCGCGCCGAAGCGCGGAAGTGCTACGAATCGCTGACCACCGCGCGCGATCCGTATCTCCGCGCCGAAGGCTTCTGGGGCACGGAAATGTATCAGGACGCGAACAACCAGTTTCGCATCGCCGCGGAGCAATCGCCCGCGAACGCGATGATTCGCGTGCGCTGGGGCCGCCTGATGCACGAACGGTTCAACAACACGGAGGCCGACAAGCTCTTCAGCGAGGCGCTGCAGCGGGATCCGAAGAATGCGCGGGCTTATTATGGCCTCGCGCTCGTCAGCGCGGACGGTTTCGACAGCAAGGCGATCGAATATACGAGCAAGGCGATGGATCTCGACCCGAAACTCTACGAAGCGCGCGAACTGATGGCCAACCTGCTGCTTGAGGACTCCGACGAAGCAAAAGCCTTCGACGAAGCGGACGCCGCGCTGAAAATTTCTCCCGAGGCGCTGGATGCGATGGCGATCCACGCTGCGATTGAAACGCTCGCCGACCGTTCGCCCGATGCGTGGCTCGACAAAATTCGCCAAGTCAATCCCGCCTACGGCGAAGGATACGCTCTCGTTGCGTATCAACTGGTTCTCAATCGCCGCTACGAAGACGGCATCGCCTATTACCGCAAGGCGATTGAAGCGGACTCGCGGCTCTGGTCGGCTCGCTCTCAGCTCGGCATCAACCTGATGCGACTCGGCCAGGAGGACGAACCGCGCAGGCAGCTCGAATTGTGGGTTTATTCAACTGTGTCAAGCTTTATTTTGGATCGTGATCCGGTTCGAAACATTTTTCGCCCGCATGCTCTCGGCCATAACAATTGCAATCCTCTGTTAGTCCTTCATGGCCGCACCCGATGTATACCCCGTGTACAACCCAGGCTTGACGGGTATAATCGTAGCCATCGAATAGGAAACCGTTCCGATACTCTTGGCCAGACGTTCTCATGCTGCCCTTCCATAGTCCGCCGGATTCGTAGAACCCTGAATTTTCGGGTTAGCTTTCCATGCCTTCTCAGGCGAACTGTATCCGAGTCGCTTGGCAAGATTGTATGTTTCGCTATACGCTTTGAATTGCTCAAAATAGTTGTCGTACACCTTGCGTAGCTTACTTTTCCACATTGTTGTGTCCTTTTGCATGAGTTTTGATCCATTACTAGATCACGAAGTACCCGAAGCCCTGATACCGGCCCGATTCCTGTGTTGTGAACATCATTTCTACTACCGGACCGCACTCACTTCGGACCGGAACTGTGTCCCAGTCGAGTCCGGATTGCCGAGCGGCATACCGGAGTGATTGTTTCAAGTCCTCGGGCTGCAATGTGTCGGTCATCGCGTCACCTGATACGATTGATACGGCGCATCGAGGAACGTGCCGAGGGGCCACGTTTGATTCGACGTGTGGCATGAATGATCGCGCTTCGACATACTGTATGCATGCGGCGGAAACAACGTATTGTTGAACCACTCGCGATCCGAAATGAATTGCGGAGCGCAATAACGCCCGTTACTCAATGGCTTGATTGCCCATTGTGGAACGTATTCGCAGGTAAAGCGATGTGGATACTGAGCGCAGGCTTGCTCGAAACTAATTTTGTCGGTCATTGTGTTGGTCTCCATGCAAACACTATCTCACATCTATTGACGGATGTCAAGAGATAGCTGCAACTATTTTAGGATTCTTCGATGTGACTACCCCGGATGCCAAGCCGTTGACGTTTAGTGGTACTCCGCGAGCATTGTGCCATTGCCGAATGAATTGGGCCAGAACTTGGAAGCTTACAAATCGTACGATTGCAGAGCAGCCGCAAAAGTAAACTTTCAGGAACCCGGCCCCGTTGTGGCGTTTATGTATGCGTATTAACTCAATCCCGTACCTGGAAGCATGCCGCCGTATACCTCGGAGATTCTTGCTTCGTCCAATGATGTCGCCTTGCGTGTTGCGTATGTAGATCACTGTGATACCTCAATTGTGTTGTAATCAGAATCAGACTCTACAGTGATTCGCATGCGCTCTTGACCGTAGACTATGATTCGTTCGTCCAGGACAACCGTGTACAGTATCTGTGCCCGGTGCGCTTGGTTGACCCTGCTAGTCAGTACGCGCCCGTAGTAGCGTTCCCCACAGTAGAACCCCTTGACTGCTCGGGCGTCTTGTATGGTTGTGATCACAGGGATGTCCTGAGCCCGGTTTCGGACTCGAATATGTCTTGCAGTTGATCGAAGTACAGCCCGGTGATTGGCTCCATAGTCTGAACCTTAGTTCCTCGGATGCGTGAGAACTGCATCACGTAGGTATCATCGGGTGATAATGTGACCTTGCAGTGATTAACCCCATTCTTTGTGAAACCACCAGCGCCCGGAATCCTGAACGACAAGCTATCAGGACCGCCTAGGAATGACTTTGCGCCGGTCATTGCGCGGAACTTGTTTCCGCCTAGCTTCTCCAGGATCGTGTTCGCCACTTCTAACTTGATCATGTTATTCTCCATGTAAAGACAGTAGCACATCTATTGATGGATGTCAACATCTATTATCCGCTACCTATATTTATTTTCGAGCCGCTGTAGCCTGTCCCATAGCTCGGATACCTGAGACTGTGTTATAGGTTTCACTTCCGCTGGGTCGTTCCCGCAACATATCATGCGCATCACCGTATGATATTCCGGTAGACACAGCCAGTGCGCGAACTGCGCAGTCATTGTACTCATGTTCAAATCCCGCCGCTACCTTGCCGCCGTCGGTTGCATTCAGTTTGATCATGGAAGGAGTCTACACCTTAATACATACAACTACAATGGTACTTCGGTACCATTGTATTAGAATGTCGTACGGTGTAGTATATCCTCATGAAGACTTATTTTGCGAGGTACTACCGGAAGCAAGAACGGAAGGCCAGCAAGAAGGGCCAGCGCCGGGTTGCTAAGATGTATCACAAACTTCTGAAAGGGGTTCGATAATGACTACTTTATTCCACATGCAAACACGTCTCGGGCGCTACTCCATCGCGCTACAGGAACATTCGGATGGATCATTCGCGATCCGGGAATACAAACACTGCTCGGAAACTGGTTGCTTTTCGATGGGCCCGGCGGACTACTTTACCGCGCTGGCCGAATACAACCGGCGGATTGATGACGCCATGCGTTACGACGGCATTGCTTACACCCGGGCGGTGCGGTGATGACCGGCCCACTAGGGACGCGCACATCCGCTTAGGATGTCAAGATTGTCTTACATCCGCTTACAGTGTGTACAGTCTTACACTGTGGCGGGATGCGATTAATAAAGTATTCTCCTCATGGAGCCCGGGTAGCCGGGGTCCGCCGGGAATCGGGGATTGCTAGGAGTATGATCTTCGTGGGCGGTAGCGCGGAGCGGTGCAAGCCTAAGATCGCAGCTAGGGAGGGTATAATGACGGCTAGCAGGCGCATGGCGAAGCTTTCAGACATCCGGCGGGTGCTGGGAGCACACGGGACGGTACGCTTCGCCTGGGGTCACGGCGGGCCGGTGCTGCTTGACTCGGCTAATTCCGCCGAAACAGAGATTGACGGGCGATCCTATGATGCCTTTTTGGCTACCGCCGACCAGAAGTATTCGAGGGTCGAGACCGGCTCCTCGGACGCTGGGGATTTGATCATAGAATGGGCGCTGAAAACGGGGAAAACCGTATTAACCACTCAAATTCAATTTGCAATGTTGAAATAGACACCGCTGGCAGTACTGCCTTATTATCAGCTAGATACAAATTCTGTCATGGTTTCAACATTGCAAATTGATTTTAATTGATTTTAACAGATAATTGTTGCATTCTTGCATCCTTGAAAAATTCAACATTGCAAATTGGGGACGAGAGGGCGCACAATATACTTAAAAAGAGCCCAGATGGGTGTGTAAAAATTACACTTGGTTAATAAAAAGTTAGTGAAATATAATTAGCAAATAAGAGCTAAACCAGAAAATAAAGTCTTTGTTTCTAATGTGTTATAAGATACATGTATATACATATATAGACATAATTTTCATATGGTAGTATAGAATAAGAGAATAACTATAAATGTTTCTCCCTCTCGTCGCCAATTTGCATCCTTGAAATTTCAAGGATGCAACAATTCCTATTTCAAGGATGCAACAATCCCGAAAAAAAACCGTCTGGAAAACCGTCCCGGCATTTTATGGCCAGAATTCTCCCGGAAAAGGCAACCGAGCGGGGCCATCATGGGCCGATCCGGAGGGCAGCGCCCGGCAGTTGGGCAACCGGGTCCGGCGGTCCTCGGAGCCCATTATGGTCCGATTCCCAGAGCGTAGCGCCCGGCGTTTTTCACAGAAAAATAATCCGGAAAGTGACAAAAATTTGAAAATATGTCATGTTTTACTTTAAGTATAGCGTCAAATAGCATAAAGCTTCTACAATCAGTAGTTTGGGTGTGTGGCAGGGAATCGGGCAGTCCCGGAAGGCATCCGACCGGCTAAGTACGCCCATATTGGACGCCAGACGGCAACAATAGGGCAATGGGAGGGTAGTCTAGACTAGGGAACTATGGCCAGGGAAGGGAGTGCGGGTCCGCCGATGCAGGTGGGTGTAATTAAAAATCTATTAACACAGTCGGAGGGCCCAGACGGCAGGTGGGTGTAATTAAAAATCTATTAACACAGCCGGAGGGCCCAGACGTGAAAATGCCCGGCGGGCTCAATGGGCAGCCGACCGGGCAGATTGCGTGAACTGGATTATGCTTTAGGACGCAAACGCCGCCTGTATGGCCACGGTAGCTTCGCCCTGGGACGTGTGGTAATAATACTTGAGGGTAGTCCCTGGGTCCGCATGGCCCAGGGCCCGCTGAACGATATCGACGGGAACGCCGCGCTTCCGGAGATTGACGGCCAGGGAATGCTTGCAGATATGGATATTGCGCCGACCGGGCTCTATTCCGGCACGGTACGCGGCATCTTCGAACAGATTGTACATGGCGCGGCGAGTCATACCCGAGCCCAGGCGCGACGTGAACAAGAAGATCGATCCATCGTCCGGGCGCTGCCGGAGATAATCGGCGAGCACTGTCTGAACGTCGAGCAGGGGGTTAGAATCTGCAACGATGGCTTGCCGGGTATGCAACGATCCCTTGAGCCGCTTGCAGTCCACAAAACCATTCTCTACGTCTGCAAGCTTGAGCAATGATAGCTCACTGGCGCGGAGTCCAAAACGGAACGCGAACAACACAACGCAAAAATCGCGCAACGATTTTTCGCGTGCCTTGCCGAGCACTCGGAGCATTTCCGGCATTTCCAGATGTTTGATTGAGTCCATATGTCCTCGCTTCCTGAATACATCATACCACGTGCTACTACATCTTTGTCAAGCGCTGATTCGCGTGAACTGTACTTTGTTTTGCGTGTATGTTCCGGCGGCTGCCCTCGTTCGCCGAGGGCAACCCGCAACAAACGATTACTCCCAGTATGTTCCACCTAGTGCGCCGTGCACCTTGACTAGACCGCATGATTCCATGGCCAGATCACGCAACCGGCGCGACCGGGCGGCGCGAATCCGTTTTGCTCGTTTCTCGCAGTTCGCCATAACTTCGGCGGTCTCAATTGCATCCAAATTTTGACCGGACTCGGAAACTACTTGACCGGCGTTAACAAAGTATTGATTCCCGTTGTACTTGATTGTTATATTTTCTCCTGTAAAAGCCAGTTTGAATTGATATTGCGTGAATTCAGATAAACGTGCGCAGTAGCAGGCTTCCCACAAAACGAGCCGCCCTCTATCAGGGCAAAGCCCTCAGGCAAGCGGACCAAGTCAACAATGCCGCGTGTTATCACAACGTCCGGAGTAGTTTCCGTGACGCCATGCATATCAAAGTAAGGATGTGACGCTGTGGGCAATGCCTTAACCTGGAGTGTGGATAGTTCCACTAGCACGAACACGGACCGTGATCCGCCGTCCCACATGCTATTGATAGTCACGGAACTGCCTTCGGAGAATTCCGAGAGGAACACATTCTTTTTCTTGTAAGAAGGAAATGCTGCTCGGATGATTCGCGTGAATTCCGGACTCGCCTTAAGGTTAATCGTTTCCATGTGTTCCTCGTTTCTATAAACATTCTACCACACGCTACGACAATTGCAATGGTACGACGGTCCTAGTACTTCCCAATTAATTGGGAACTAGGAAATATAAGCTACGATCTCCAAGCGTCTCGATTCCATACGGTGCCACGACATCGAGAGATATTTCCCGAAGCCAACTTCCTCATTAGACCGCCCATCATGGCCAGTGTATATTCCGCTCTCAAGAGCCGCAAAGCCTGAGTCCACTAGCAGGGAATCGATCTCGTAGACTGGGATGTAGTTCCAATATTTGAGCCCCAACTGGTAGAGGCCCTTGTTTACTGCCGCGCTTGCCTTGCGAAGTTGTTTAGCGTCCATTGTTATCTCCTATAAGCAAGGTATCACAAACCGTTTACTTTTGTCAAGCTTTATTATCTGTACTTCCCACTTCTGTCTTTCGGGAACATGTAACATGATATGTGTCAACACATAGCTTTGTCCGCCATTGCTAAGCGAGTAGGAAGTTTTGCTTGACTGTAGGGTGGTCCTAGGAGAGAATCAGTTCAGAGGGCAATACAATGACTGAAGATAAGAAGCCTGTAGGGCATAGGAAGCTTGCGAAACACCGGAAGGACGCGCAGGTTATGACTAGGATGCGCGACCGTGACGCTACGCGCTTGCATCAGATCGCGCTAGAACAGGGGACTAGCGCCAGTTGGATTCTAAACAAGCTTGCCGTGGAGTTTATTCGCGAGCACGACGCGGCGAAGCCACAATGATTATAGATGTTAATGGCCTAGCTATCGGCAAGGATAGGTTTGGGTATCTGATATGAGCGCACGGACGCCTAAAGAATTGCAGGCTGTGCGCGAGAGGATATGGCGCGGGATGGCGGATGCGCAACCCGGAAGCGGCGCTACAGCATGGCTTGACACAACTAGGCTGTGGCGTCACATCCGAGTGGTACAGAGCGCAAGAAGCGGCTCAGCATGGCCTTTGTGCGATATGCGGGCGGCCCGAGGTACGACGCCGGAAGCGTAGTGGTAAGCTTATTCGCTTGGCAGTAGACCATGATCACATAACGAACGAGCCGCGAAAATTGCTATGTTCCTCTTGTAACATGAAGATCGGTGTACTTGAGGATATTGCTTGGCAGACGGAAGCGCTCGAATACTGTAAGCAATTCGGCATTTCAACTACTAAGCAAGCGGAGTTTAACGCGGCCTTCGACGCGAAGTCATAGCGCGACCGGCGCAACGTCCAACGCAAGGCAACGACGATGTGTCGGTCTCGCCGCGCATGCGCCGCCTGAGGCCGCCGTGTGCCGTGTGCTGTCGCGTGAGCGCTGTGTCTGCCGTGTGCTGCCGGAGAATTTTATTTTCTGTGCTGCCGGAGAATAGGTTCTACTTGCCGTTTGCTATACCGCACGGTCGCCCCAGGCGGCTTCGATCTGACGACAACGTACACGTGGCACAATAGTAAACATTCCCATGTTTGACAGTCAAAAGGCATACCCCGGGTAGCCGTACGGGGCATTCAGAACACCCCCGGTCGATCTGTGGACCCCCCGGTTCCACCTACCCCGGNNCTACCCCGGGCATTCTAGGACCCCCCGCCGGTTCCTAAACACCCCGGCCCGATCCATGGACCCGGCAGGTACCCGTACTCCGGAATCCCGGCCCCGCAAGCTGATGGCCCAATCCGAAAGATTTCCAAAAGTACTACTTGACATCAGTACCCTACGTAAGGTATAATCCAGACATGAAGACTCGACTCGAAATATGGATTGATGTGTCTCAGCGTAGAGACTTGCAGCATCTTGCAGATAAAAAGAAAGTTTCTATGGCGGCTCTTGTTAGGGACGCCTTGACGGCGTTGCTTGACAGGGAAAAGGCGAAGGTGACGAAATGACTCAGGCGACTTTGCAGGACGCACTCACAGCGATTGACACTCGTCATACGATGACGAATGACGAGATATCAATATGCTGCCGTGACAACTTCTCTGGCTCAATGTTATCACTAAAACAACTTGAACCTGTGATAAGGGACGTTCAACGACGTTTCAAGATACTAGGACGTAAGCAACATATGGATGGCTCGTATCCTAATATTTTTGGATATCGTTCATTTGGCTCAATTCACGATAAGGAAGAGTATAAGAAAGTGCTAAGAGTAGGGTGGTGCGAGGGCGTGCTGAAGTTTGATGTGCGGACAGTTCATTACATGTTGAATGGTGGGAATAAGAAAAAGAAGTCTAAACCTAAGAAGGAAAAACTTTCCGCCCCACAAGCAAGTGAAGTTCTCAAGTATGTAGAGGAACATGCTTCAGAGATGTCCAGCGAGCAGCGAAGGATGCTGATGGATGGACTAGCGAAGTTCTTACAGAGGACAAAATGACTTACACAGATAATCGCCAGTGTAGTTGCGACAAAAACGATCCGGCGTATTACGACTCACACTATGACTTGCATGGCACAATCAGAGACATGATTTATGGTGCACCGATCACGGATACTCTCGCGGCCAGGATTTCTACGGATATTTGCGAAGACCTAGTGCTCCCAGAGCTAGGGCTCGCGATGGGCTGTAGGCTGGAATTGGTTGTCGGCCTGCTAGAAGTTTCTATTCAAATCGGACCCCGCGATATGCATTGGGATATCGCGACCGAGAAGCTTACCGGCTCAGGTACTTTCATGCACCGCGATGAGGTAGCAAGGTAGCTTGTAAGTCCTGACCGGCAACGGCAGGCATAGCTAAGTAACACGGAGACACAATGGAAGATAACTACAAACTGGAACTAGAGAAACGAATAGCCGAGTATCAGGCGGGTACGGACCCAGATATGTGCGGGCTCGCGCTAGTGTGCAACTACGTTGGGCATGACGGCAGTATAAGGCAAGCTAAGGGAGGCGTTAGCGTCTCATATGAAGATGGAATTTTTACAATTTTTAATGAGGACGACTATGGTGGCGGTAGTTTACTAGGTACGGCCGAATCTACGGAATGCCCGCACGGGACGAATGGGTATAACGCCGGAATGGTGGTATTTCCGTTTATACCGGCGGACAGTGCCTCAATCAAGCCACATGAGTGGCCACAAATTTATAATCTTCTCGAAGGAGTGGCCGCAGGCGTGAACAGTGAACGACGTAAGGGCAAAGCTTCGCACGACTTCTCGCCTGCTGCAATTTCGCCGGACCCGTTTCACGAAGAATTTCCCGCGTACGTCCCGCAGGCCATTAAAGACCGCGAACGAGACGAGCAATACAACCGAGACGAGGCAGACGAAAAGGCGATGGAAGCGGCGGACCCGGAGTAGCCGCCCGGCCCGGAGCGCAACACCGGCTTGTAAGCCCTGACCCCAACGGCAGGCATAGCTAATAACACGGAGATAGACATGGAAGATAACTACAAACTGGCAATAGAGATGGCAATAGAGCTAAACGCAGCCTATCTGGCGGCAGATAAGCTGCGACGGGACGCGCAAACCGCTTATCAGGGCTCAGCCGCCGCCGTACTTTTGATGAATCCAGAATATCAAGAGGCGTGTAGGCTCGCGAGAGAGGCATCGCAACACGCGGAAATTCTATATGAGGAGTACAACCGAGTGCAGGAAGACGCACGCCGCCTAAACGAGGAAGCTTTCCGCATTATGCACGAAATCAAAGACGGCGCGGGACTCATACACCTCAGTACCGTAGCGTTCTAGCACGTCCGGCCCGAAGCACAACCGATCCCCGTAATCGATCGCGGGGACGGATTCTAATTGGAGGCATTATGACGATAGCAGGAGGATTCATGACGAAGTTTGAACGGGTAACTACGAGGGCGGAGGGGCTGTGCGTGGCAGACGAGATGATCAATCAGTTAGCCGCCGAGCCAGAGCGCTCCCCGGAGCGTGATTTATATACTTTTTCTGACGGCAGCAGACTTGAGATAACCGGAACAATCGGCGGGGATGTACGCGACGCGGTGATTACGTTCCGCGAGGTTCCCGCAATCTCGGACCGCAATGATCCGCAAGCGATTTGTTAAATGGACCGGCCCGATCCTTGCAACGGAAGATCGCGGGGACGGAGTCCTAGGAGATAAAATGACTCGCGCAGGTAGACAAGCTGCATCGGAAAAACGCCGTGCCCGGGGACTTGTAGACTCTTCCCGGAAATACTACGAGTATACGGATGAGCAATATGACCGCAGTACTGCCATTCATGAGTCGGCACATATGATTGTTGCTTATGCAGTCGGGACCACAGCGTCTTTGAAAGCAAATATTGCTATCAGTGTACTGCTTAATGGCAGCATACAGGGATTCGCGCGCCATGAGATTAAAGGCATAGCGCATGGAGATAACGCTGTTATATCATTTTCCGGTGCTATCGGTGAGCGTGAGGCATTCCCGAATGCGGTCTCCCGACTATATATTGGTGATGCAAGCAACATACTATATGGGTGTGTGTGCGCTTATGATCCGCAAATCGACGTAAAAATCAAAGCCTACCAGAGCCTAGATAAGTCAGAATCATGCGCACGTAAGCTTGCGCATGAAAGCATCATGTCTGAGCACGGAGATAGTAACTTTTTCATGGCTTCTATACTTTCCGATGAGTATATCCGTCTTTCGGAGTCTCCGCGCAAGAGTGAACTGTACTACATCCTTAAGCCTTATCATGACGCGATCCATGCACTAGTCAACTTCTCGTCTGAGGAACTGCGAGCGAACGGTTGTCTTGAATATTTCAAAGACCTAGACGGTTTTGAATTTTTGGCCCCTATTGCTATCCGGTCATGGAAACTTGTCCGCGAGAACTTCCCCGCGATAACCGCGCTCGCAGATGAGATACAAATCCGAAAGCAGATGTCGGGAAAAGAAGTTCATGAGTTTGTCACAAACTTATTAAGGCAGGAAGTCACGGCATGATACAGCGAAAGAAACAACGTCTGTTCCCCGGTCTGTCCGGATCGCAACTGTCCGGTGCCGGGGAAAATGGCAGGCTGCCGTACGGTTTACTCACCGATAGCAGTCGGAGAGGATACTACGTCAATACTTATCGAGGTGCCGAGGAGGCCGCATGAGAAAACCAGCAGAGGCCCGCATAGACTTCGAAAATCTTTTCAAGGTACCCGTTCCGGTGGTGTGTCCGCCGCGTGACGCAAAAGCAACCGGCGTGCCTAAAGGTTCTATCACTCCGGAGATACGAAAACAAATCGAACAGTCATTAGCGCCAATACCACTGTCCGAGAAATTGGAAGCTACTAGAGGAAACGCGGAAGTTACAAAGAGGAGCTATGCCCCGGCCCCTAGAAGGGGGTCGAAGCAGCCCCGGTATCTAAAATCACTCACGTTTCAAGTCATCCCAACTCCGTCCGATCCGGACGCACCGAATGGCCGTGACTCGAAGACCGGCGATCCTATTCGGGTGATGCGTACCGATACAGAGATTGCCGCCGCTCTGCTTGAGAAACCATATCTCGCACCCGGCGATTGCCCACACAGACGCAACCCTGAGTACTGTCTACTATGCGGCAATACAAACTATCGGGCTAAGGACATCCCAGCGCCCCGCGAGCTAGGGATAATCGAGGAAGCTCTCCTACTGGCCGGAATGAAGAAAAAGCCAGTAGTCCGCATTGATGAATTCGACTACTTCCCGGAAATACTTGGTATCACTCGCAGGCAGCTAGTCGGCCTGTTCGATCTACCATGCGGTACAGAGCCGCACTACGTTGAGAACAAAGTCTTGAAATCCTCTGAGCCGGTTCAGGCGAAGATAGTTGAGATCGAGCAGTTAGTACCGAAGCAAATTGAGAAGAGAAAGAAGCTGATTGCGGCGTCTGAAGAACGCATACGCAAGTTTTCAGATTACAATCAGAAGATTCAAGTCAGACGCGGTGCAGAAGGGGACCGTGACTCAGGAAACATCTTAGACAAGCCAACCCGAGAACGATTCAAGCGCGAAGAACGGAAGAGAATCAGCCGATGCCGCAAAATAATAACCGAACTACGCGACCGGCCATCACATCTTGACGCACTGCGAGAACGTCTCAAAACTTGGGGCTCGCGTCCAGAGGATCATGAGACAGTATTCACAACTGAACATGATCCTGTCACGTTTCGAGAAAGACTCGAACTGATAAAAGACTGGACTGACAAGATCAAAAGCTATTTTGTAATGTTGACCGAGTACGGGATACTCCGGGACGAATCTCGGCGCTTGCGAAGCTTTCCAGCAGTTGACAAGCTGCGATATTTCGAGAATGACATCATCTTTCAGGCGGTCCGTTGTGGACTCCTACAACCAACTGCCGAAGCAATTAAGAAGTACCCGGAATTGAGACTAGAGTACGATCACGACGGCGATATGGATGAGCACTACGACGGCGGCATGGAAGACCTAATCATTAAGACAGGCGGAGCCGAGATCGGCGCATCGATCTTCGGAGCCGGGACAAACTGGAATGGCAGCAAGCGCGGTTTGAGTAGTTTTGATGGTCCCGTAGCAGGCAGGGAATTCAACGGGTCCTCCGGGACTGACGGGTTTAGGGAGACACCCGGCGACTTCTACGGCATGGATTCCGGGGATTTCGGATCGGAAGATTAGGGCTATCTTGCTGAAATAGAAAGACTTCCAGCAGAACGTCAAACGGTGTCGAAAAACGAGCACTATATATGAGGGGAGATTCGAGCCCCGAGGTGGCAGAGGGTTCAACCAGAAGTAACAGAAATCTCTCTTAGGGCAGATTGCAAAGTCTGCCTGAATGGTAAGTGAATTGTGTTATCACAGGATGACAATGAAAATTGATATTGTACTCAAAAATCTAGAACGCCTACACTTCGTATCTCCTGACGAACTGTCTAGATATATGAAAAAGAAGTTTGGAGGAGACAGGCTTAGTTTGCGTCAACAACTGCCTTTCATTGATAAGATGCATCGCCACTTCAAAAATCTTCCCAGAGGAAAAAGAGTTAATGGGGAGTTTCATATGATTGATGGGTATCGCAATTACAAGTCTTGGTGTATGGGCGTTTTGAATTGTACAGATAGATGGGCACGTATGATGATGGCGAAAGAAGTAAAGAAATCGCCGAACAAAGCAGAACTAACTTCCGCTTCGTATCTCAGGTGCGCAGCGTACATAAAGAGGCAAAGTTTTCTTGCCCGTTCAAAGAAGGGTCGTTTAGTTAGGAAGCAAATTCTTGAACTGCTGAAGTACAAGAGGGGATGAGGATGTCAGACGCACAGCATAACTATCGGTTCAAAGCAGCCTTGCAGAACGTTGGATGCACCGCGTCAGCGTATGCGGTTCTATCCGCGCAGCTAGTCACCAAGAAACTAACTCAGCAGCAAGTGAGCCAGATAATTTCCGGGACCCGAGAATTCGACTCTGAGACCGAGGCCGCGCAGCATTTTCAAGTACTCGATGCAATGGTGTACCTATCCGATATTGTTACTCCAAAGGTACCGATAAACTGGTCCGGCGATCCGCTGCGAGTCCGTGACGTACTAAAGCAAACATTCGAAACGCGTCTCAACGAACAGGACCCGATCACCGTTCAAAACTTCTACATAAGGCAGGGTATGAAGTACCTGAAATCGGTGAACAGCGCCGGTGTGCAATGGACAATCAATCCGGCGATAGACGCGGCATGCTTCGGCACGGATATCGATCTATGCAGCGCGGCAGTTCGCGCACTAGACAAGATGGGAGAACGATCACAATTGGATCGTGTCACGGCCCCACGTCGCCGAAGTACGATATGCACAAGCTTGGAAGAGCTAGGACTAAAACCTGAAGTACCGGCGGTGCGCTAATGGAGATGTCTGACAGTATGCGGAGGTTCATAGAATATCGCGTGCAACAACTTAAGGCGGAAGGCTTGAACGTGATTGAGATCGAGGCCAAGCTGTCCTATCTAGTAGACAGCGGCAGGGAACTCAGAGACATTATCAGAGCAGTGTTCGGGTATTAAGTTCGATCAATGGTTGTAGTTTTACAATCTTCATAAGCCGAGGAAGTCAATGTTGGCCGACTGAAGAAATTAAATATTATGAGGAAAACATGTCTAATGTGAGAGTAGGGCGGCTTGCCAAATGGCAGTCAGGTAAGAATTCCGGGAACGGCTATGGATTTATACGTTCCGGTGGTTCAGACATTTTTGTACATTTTTCCGCGTATCTTCCAGGCTTTACACCTGAACTCAATCAACTGGTCGAGTACGAATTGGGACCCGCGAACAAAGAGCACTTACCGGCTCAGGCTTGCCGAGTCCGTGTGATCAAGAGCGCCGACAAGGTATTAGCTGAGTTTAACGCTGGCCTAGACAAACTGTCTGAGGGTAACGACCCTAAGGCAGGCGTGTGATGGCGCGAACAGGCAAGCAAGATGATATTCAGAAATTTCTCAGAAACATACTGTCCGCCGGTAGTCGCAAGGCGCAAGGCATTATTGACGCCGGGGAACGAGTCGGCTACAGCGCCCGCAGCATAAATACAGCGAAGGCCGAACTAGGTATTGATAGTTTCAAGCGCGGCGTAGTGTGGTACTGGCAAGATGCTAGTGTTCCCGAACCTGTATTTATAGCTGAGCCGAAGCCCGCCGTGATCAGCGAGCCGACGCCTAAGGATTATATTCCGGTAGTTGTACGTGCTCCGGAACCGACTCCGACGATTGACCCGGCCCGCGCTGAAGAAATTGAACGTCTCCGTCTCAAGGCATTGGCCGCCCGCGAGGGGGCCGCAATGATCCGAGAGATCGTCAAATCGGATGATCCGTTTGCAGTCCTAGAATCGGCGAGCTTGCGCGACACTGAACGCATGCTGCTAACAGTTCAAAACCATGTGTTCGAACTAGTCTCCCAGAACACAGAAGTGTTATACGAAAAGTACACTGGGGACTCTGACATCTTAGAGGCACGGACTCGTCAAGTCGAGGTAGTCAGCAAGGCGACTGGCAAAGTAAAGATGAGATTCGAACTAGCTAAAAACCCCGACGGGACTCAGGTCTACGACTCGGAACACAAGCCGCAAACTGTGCAAGTGCCTATAACGGAAACCGAACACTACACAGTGCCGGGTAAGGAGCAACGGGAAGGGCAACGGCCAATCGGGCAGCGTCAAATTCGGGACATATCCGTCGAGACCGCGAAATGGGAAGATTGGATTAGCCGGGCTAAAATGAAAATTAATGCACTTGAAAACCCGACCGCGCCCCCGTGTTCGATCAAATTTTAGAGGAGATTTATGCAATCGAAAAGAAGTAACAACCCCCGCCGTCAGGGATGGCAACCCCGTCCAGCGGGCTATCAGCAAAGAGCCAAACGTCACATAACCTCCGCCCGATGGGACGGAGTCCGATTAGCATTTGAAAGAGCAGTCCAGCATCGTCGCTCGGGCCAGTCCGATCCTAAGTTAGTTCCGTTCCAGACTGCATCTCTGGAAGTTCTGATTGAACTTCTAAGTCCGCTAACTGCTCGGGACACACAGATGATCCGGGACAGGATCGCAGAGGCCGCCCTCGGAGACTCGTTCGCGTCATCTGCCGATATGCTTATTTTCGACCTCGGTATTAGCCTGTAAAAATCCTAGGAGAAAGGAAATGACAGACGAAATAGCCCTGCCGGAAGGCGGGATGGAATTGGTGTCACCGGCTGTAGAAACCCCCGCAGAAAAGCTGCGCAGGACCCCGACCCCGGGCACTCAAGAGCGCACTGAGTATGACAGGCTCGCTCAGCAACGATCCCGGCAACGGAGGGCTGATAGGCAATCGGTAGAGTCCCTCAAATTCACCTCCAAGATCGAAGTAACAAAGTCCGACGCATTAGAACTACTGGCCCAGCGTATTCGAAACCGCCAAGTTTGTGAGACCGCTTACAAGACAGGCATTCAGTGCGCGGCAGCAACCGGCATATTCCCAAATCGTTTTTTCTGGGCTCACGGTTTCCAGAAGTTGCTAGAAAGCCAGCAAGCGCACACCGCAAAATTCTTGGAAATAGATCGCGATCAGACTATTCCGTCAGAAGTAATACACCGATCCGACGCGTACGCTATTTGGGATTTTTCGGTCTCATATCGCGAGCCCGATGTCACATTCGCGGACTTCGTTGAGATGCGCCGAATGTTGAAATCCGACTGGTTTATCCTCGGCCAATTCTTAGGCATACCATTCGAGCCGAAGCCCCATCGGGGATGGGAACAGTTTCTACCGCAGTTCCTTCCAAGTCTACAGCCTGGGTACACCATGCAGGATATGAAGTCATGGCTCGCGGCACAGAAATCCGCAACCTATGAAGGCACAACCCGAGATTGGCTGCTTATGGCCAGTCGTAACACTATGAAGTCAACCGCCGGGCTAACCTTATCTTGTCAGGCCGTACTTTGCGCTCCAAGCCTTCGTATTCTACTGGTCTCGGAAACAACGAAGCTCTCCAAAGACTTCGTACGTGCGTTCCGTGGCTTCTGGGAACTAGGATCGTCGCCCGCGTATGACAGGTTTCAGTACTACTTCCCTGAGTATTGTATCGAGCAAGGCGACGGATCGGTCTTGTCGTTTACAAGTCCAATGCGCAACTTCGTTCTGCCGCAGGAGACTGCCGAGCCCGCTTCCGTGGAAATGGCAACCGCAGGCCGTAGATTTGACGTTGGAATCTTCGACGATAATATTTCGGATCGGAACACCGGCTCCCATGAGATGCGCACTAAGATCCTCAACGTCTACGACGCACTGCTAAAGCTCCGGGAAGCAAACGCGGGATTGACGATTACAATCGGGACCCCATGGGTATGTAATTCGATGGGTGAGATAGGGGATTTATATTTCGAACTCATGAAGCGCAATGACAATGACCCCGATCATCCTTTGGCGGTCAAGATCGAGCCCGCATGGATATTAAAGCCGGAAGTTGCGCATAAGTTCCCGGATCATCTCAATCAGATCATAGAAGACGATGTTCAAGAGCTAACTTGTCCGTCACGTTGGCCGTTCAAAGCGCTAATGAAGGAAGCCCGGGCGAACATAACGATGTTCATGAGCCAGAACCTTGTCATGTACGTCGAAAGTCAAGAATCGCGTTGGACACCGACCTTTACACTTGAACAGTTGCAGGCGGCAGTCCGACCTATCAACTTCTTTAATGGAGTACCGGTTTTATTCACGTGCGCCGCCGTTGACACAGCATTTTCGCTAAGTGAGCGTGCGGATCGCAGTTCAATCTTGATCGCGAAAATTCTCCAGTATGACGGCAAAAATGTCGGGGTAGTTTGGGACGTGATAGTCGGACGATGGAAGTATTCGGACCTAGCCGTTCAGATCGTGGACGCCTTTCAAAGACACGGGGTTCAGCGTGCCGTTATCGAACGCAATGGGGCGCAATGGACAGACTTGCAGTCGGCAATACTTCGTAACTCAGTGATTAAAAACTATCCGGTTCCGATGATCAGTTGGAAGCTTTCAACCGGTACAGGGATGTCGGGAGTCTCCGCGAAGGTTCAGCGCATTAAAGGCGCTGAGGTTTTGTTCAATAATGGACAGATATATTTCTCACAAGGTCCGTGGAACGAGGGATTATTTGCTGAGACCGTCCGTTTCAAAGGCCAACGTAGTGGCTCTAGCATTGGTTCAAAGGATGATCAAGTTGAGAGTCTAGGTCAGATGTGCGAGGCATTTCTGGTGAAAGATACTGGCCTTCGAAGTCAGACCAAGGATCAGATTGAATTCGAGCAAGAGATGTACGGGCAGCAAGCTCTTCGCGCTCAATACGCAAATATGTTTGGATCACAAATGGGCCGTATTCCCGTGGCACAGCCGGACGCCGAACCTGAGCCAGAGTCAGCACGCGATCATTATTTCGGAAATCTTAATCGTAGATAGCAGCACGTGCAGCGATCAAGCGGGCACGTCGGGTGAGGACAAATGTCAGTTCGATGTCTAATCTGTAACACCATTTTCGAGAGAATCCCCGCCGATGCAGTAATTCTGATGTGGAAACGCGGAAGGAAACTTGTCCAGTTTAATGACACGGGCGAATGCCATGAATTTTTTGTGGGTGGTAAGCATCCCGGACTGGATACCTTGAACGCACGTGTAGCTCCGAAGCAAGTTGTAGAAGCCCCGAAACAAAAAGCCCCAGCGCCTATTCCGGAGCAGCCGGAAAACTGGCCGTGGTTCCCATATTCAAACTAGGAGATAAAACAATGGCACAAGAACTTTCAAAAGAAGTAATGGTCCGAGAGATCATAGAATTCTACGAGCATAAAAATGGCTCGGTCACCGACGCTGAGAAGGCGGAATTATCAAGGCAACCGTTAGAGGAGATTCGTCGCCGACATCAATATGTCGAGCACTTGTACGAGCACTTGCACACGGTCCAAAATACGATACTCGGCATCGAAGCGATTCAGGCGAAACGCGCTGCATCGGCTAAGTTGGAGCATCAACGTGATCTCGAAGACTTCGAGTGGTACCGCGAGCAAGAAGTAGAAAAAGACGCAGTCGCCGCTGCTCAGCGTAAGGCACAAGAGCCGCAGGACAGGAAAGACTTTGCAAAACTGGCCCGACAACATGGTTTATCTGAATGTCGAGCCAACGTGACTCTTTGGCTATCCACGCACTCAATTGACGGTATGGCAAAAGCGACTAGGACGGAATTGGATGCTTACGGGCAAGAATTGATCGAAAAAGAAAATGTCCGACTATTGGGACTCGGGCCTGTCCAGCTTAGACAAGAGGCGAGGGCAGCGGGACTGCAGAGCCGTATTCAGGGCCAGCAGAACGAAGCTGATGAGGTTTTGGAAGCGCAAAGAGAGAGGGACAGTCGCACCATCTTCCCCGTTCTCCCAGAAAATTGGCAAGGGCAGAAGCTAGACGCCGCATTCATCAAGTCGTGTTCAGCCGAGACTCAACGGCTTATAACCCGTCGATTCGGGGCCTATCAGGTGCAGGCACTCTTAAACAAAGCTTGACAAATCTATCGTCGTTCCTCAGCAAGAGACGGTCTTAAGACCGTACCCGCGTCAGGATCGAAACCGCTCCGTATAGGACTCCAACAGGATTCCGCGTGAGAGCAAAAGGACTCTCACGTGTCTGTTCGTCTGTCCAAGAATGTCTCGAAACCTAGCCGTCGTGGTGTGCCTGCGTCAGGAAATAAGCCAAAAAAGTTCAAGTTTAGGAAGCGCCGGAAAAACGAATATCGGAAAGCGTATCGCAAGGCGTACTACAAGGCGTACGGGAAGACTCGGAAAGCGTACTACAAGGCGTACGGGAAGACTTCGAAGTTCAAAGCGATCCTGAAGACTTGGCGCAAAGCTAATCCGGCTCGCGTTCGCGCGTACAGGAGCCCTGAGCAGAATTCCGTCAGACACCATCGCTACGCAATCTTAAGTTCAAAAAATCCTAGAAATGCGAACTACAAAGGAATGCCATTCTTTGACGGATGGAACCCCAAGAAGGGCGGCTCGTCCAAGGCTGGGGCGGATTGGATCATTGCAAATCTTGGAAAGCGCCCGAAGGGATGCTCACTACATATCATTGATCACGCTAAGGGCTTCGTTCCAGGGAATCTTGAGTGGGCGTCTCCTCAGAAACAAAACAATCAGAGAATGTTCCTAATTATCGCGCAGTTAAAACATCGTATTAAGGAACTGGAAGCAGAAGTTGCCCAACTAAAGGCAGCGTAACTTCAGAAACAACACAAGGAGAATCACCAATGGCACGAATACTGAATGAACAAGAAGTACAGGCAATCATCGAAGCCGAAAAAATCTTAATCGGTCGAGGCTTTGAGTCGGAAGGAAGTACTGGCGGTGCAAACGCCGCGCTCGTGAAAGCGTACCTTGAACTCAATACCGGAATTCCGGCTACCGTCACAAACATTCTGGCAGCCGTCGAGGCGATGAAAGACCGGATGGCTTGGAAGTCCTCGGCGGAGGTTGCCTACAATTCTGTGTTTGGATCACTCTCCGAAATTGACAAGGGGTCCTTTGCAGCATGGTGGTTCAAGCAGAAGCAAGTTGTAATTTTAGGAAATCCAGGTTATGAAAATGCCGTTAAACTATTGAATTGGTGTAAGGGCCGGGCAGTATCTGCGACGGTGCTCGATCAGGCGGTCAGTAACCTCGCAGGCTCTCGGGACGGTCTTCACTGGACGGCAAAGCGCGACCAGATTCCTCAAGGGCGGCCAGCCCGTGCCGGTGACGGCCCGCCGGAAGCATTTATGCCTAAGGATCAACATCCCGATCAACTGTCGGGTAAGCATAGGCATTCGCTCGATCACGATGAAAAGAAAGAAACATTCGCCACGAAACTGGACCAGAATGAAGCGAAGTGGAAGGAGATGTCCGAGGCGAAGCTCGCAAGCGGAAGTCACCACTCGATGAGAATTCTTCGAGAAGTCTTCGAGTTAGGCGCTAATGGCTCGCAGTCGTGGGCCAATACTTTTCGACAACTGGCCGAAATCGTCAAAAACCAGAGCCGCGTATAAAGATTTTCTCGGGCGGTGTTCGAACACGTCCGAAAATAGGTGAGCCGAAGATATCGGACACTTGCATTATCCGGCTTGCCGGAAAGGATAAGTATGGGAATCGTAGAACAGTATTCAGTAAGTTACTCAAGTCCGTCAGTTGTTAGTGCGGCAAGCACGGGGTTGCAGTATTTTTTTGAACAACCCTAATCCTCCCGCATGGAACGCAGGGGCTCTCGGTGTAGCCGATCTAGTCAACCCGCAGTTGGGGCAGGTTCCATCGGCGGCTAATTCGGCAGGCATGTTAGTGTTCAATGGCAATGGCGGTCAGTTCCGCCTTTTTGCTTCGGGAGTAGCATCGTCTATTGGAACGCCAACTGTTACGCCGATTATTCAAATTGTAACTCCGAACGTAACTACGGGATTATCATTTGTTAGCCCGGTCTACAGCACGTTTCTTGATGGCAACGCGTCTGGCGCTCTAACTGCTAACAAGCCGCTGGCATTCAGTATCTCAGCGGATTTGACGTATGACCCTTCATCCGGTACGTTGTCCGGGTTCCAAGAATGGACCCACACAGCCGCCGCAAGTGGGTCAGGCGGCGCAACCCAAATTTGCGTTGCTCTAACCGCTGTGACCGGCCTAGTCGCGTCCTCGAATGGTCCGGCAATGGGCGGCTTCGGTTTTGTTATCGGAGTGACATTCAGCACAGCCGTTATTACGACCAACACCGCTAGTCTGTTCGAATTCAAAATCGCGCAGAGCTAGTCAAATCATGGGCGGTAGCAATGCCGCCCTATTTTCTGAGGTTAAACATGACTGACAAACCAAAGCCAGAAGCAACCGATCCGCCGGAACCTAAGACTCCGCCGGTGCTACCGTCCTCTACACAGCCAACTTGGCTCGCGAAGTGGCTCACTCCGAACCAAACTCCGGTACCGGAAAAGCCCGAGGTGAAGAAATGAGAAGACAGCATGTGGACTCAGAACTAATTGCTAGTATTGGCTGGAAAAATGGTGATATGGAAGTGCGCTACACAGACAGCGTTATTTTTATCTACAGCCGCGTGCCTTTCACAACATTTTCGGCTCTCAAGAGAAGCGCACACCCGGGCCGCGACTGGCTCGCTATCCGAAGCCAATACAAATTCAAGCAAGTATCTTAGGTTCCGGTCCATACCGGGAGCGCCGGGAACCGGGTCGGAGTCTCAGCACGATCAAGAGTAACTCTGGTTTATTGACTGGCGCTTCCAGAATTCAAACAAGCTCCGGCTCACCGGAGCGCCGCGAGCCGGATATCAGCGCCCCAGCACTAATAAGGGCAACGTTGATCTTCTGTACGGCGCTCCACTTCACAATTGAGGAACTAATGGCAGATATAATTTTAGATTGTATACGGTGCGGCAGTGCGTTTGTCTGGACAATTTATGAGCAGAATTTTTTCTCTAAGCGCGGATTTTCCCAGCCAAAACGCTGCAAAATTTGCCGACCTAGAAAGAATTCTAAGGAGCCGAACCAAATATTTGACTCTGGGTTCGCGAGCAGATTTCTATATCGCGGAGTCTGTTCGATTTGCGCTGCCGAAACGGCGGTTCCGTTTGAGCCCAGTCAGGCCGGGGACAGGGATGTTCTGTGCAATGTGTGCTACCGCAACCGTGAAGGGTAGTTTCAAAATGCTGGAGTAGCTTGAGTTGATTCCGGGGATCGCTAGCGGCGATCACGGCATCGGCGAAGAGCTACACAATCAGCGCGGCGGCATCGTTCAGGTGCCGTCTTTATTTTTTCAAGGGAAAGGAATGGACAGAATTTGTGTTGAGTGCGGGAAGTGGATTCCCGACACCGTACGAACAAAGACATGCTCGGATCATTGTAGGGATCGCCGCAAAATCGCTTCTACCGGATCGCTTTACTCTCGATTTGCCGCGCTGCGTCGTTGCCTTGTGAAAGAAAATGTCCCGCCGACTGACAAACTATACTCACTAAATTTTTACGAGCAGTTGGTTTTAGACGGCTGTGTTTATTGCAGCGGACCGTTGTCACCGTCAGGCCACGGCCTGGACCGGATCAACAACGATCTTGGCCATAGGTGCTACAACGTCGTAGTGGCGTGCGGGTTCTGTAATGGCATAAAGGGCGACCGGCTTACGTGGGACGAAATAATGATTCTTGCGCCGGGCCTGAAAGAGATTCGCGAGCGCAGGGAACTAGCAGCGCTGAAACACAAGTAATAGTTGCGCTAGTGTAGGACTTCCACAAGATGTTGTATTAAAAGAGTTTCTTGACTTCAGACAGCGAAAGGTATATAGTAACCTATATAGGGAGATATATGGCAAAGATAGACAAGACGTTCTTGCTCGGAATGCCCGGAGACTTGCTCAAACGAGTCGGCAAAGAAGCAAAGAGGCTCGGTTTGAACAAGACGCAATTCATTCGTAGGCTCATTATTCGCTACTTTGACGAGCAAGACCTAAAGAGAAGCTTAGAAAATTCGAAAGGATAATCAGATGCGTCCGTCAATCCAACGGGGTAAAATAATACGAGTTAATGTCGGCGCACACATGGACGCTATTCCATCCGATGATCCATACAAGTTGGGAGGCCGTCCGTTCCTAGTCATTCAACAGGACCTCTTGAACCATTATTCCGACCGGACATTAGTTGCGGTAGTAACAGCCTCTCCGAAGAAGATCGCAGTCTTTAAAGATGGGGGAGCGTCAGTGCTACTACACCCCAGCAAAGCATTATTGCTCGAAAAAGAATCACTCGTAGATTGCGCATTGATTCACATCATGTACGATAAGGACGTAACCGAAGTTTCTACACAAGTATGTGATTCGAGTATTATGAGTAAGATCGATAAGGCTCTACGTTTCGTAATGGACCTCGATCCAGACCGGGTACTCGATCCTCGCTAAGGGCGCTCAAGCCCTCTTCTTTTTCGTGATCGGCTCCGTCTGGGGCCAGCGTTCGTACGGAACTTTCTCGGCAACCGGCGCGGCAGGGAAGTCCACGATATGCGTCAAGTTTATCAGGTGCTCGATTTCTGCAAGGTACGAATGGGCTATTGATAATGCTCCGTTGCGCACAACGTCTGATAAGCTATATTTTTTCCGGTTCGTTTTCCCGCTATCCCCCGCACTGGTGTTGTGTATCGCAGGTTTTGGAGAAAAGCAAGCGAAAACGTGATCTGTGGTCAGATAAACCAAAGTACTAGGCATACTAGGCGAGGTGTGATACCCTTCGGGCGCTCAGATCGTGCGCCTCAGGGGCTCCTAGAGCCGTGTTTTCGGCGGAAGATGGCCCCAGAATACAAAAAGGGCCGAGCAGTTACGCCCGGCCCCTTGTTTTGATTGCGATGTTTTATTGGATCGCCCAGGTTCCTCCCGTCAGGCTATCCGTGGAACTGCCCGGGTTGCTGGCCTGAACGGTCAACGTATCGGCCCCGTTGAACGTTGTCACCGGGACAGTCAACGTGTAATTGCCGTTAGCGCTTACCGAAAGAATAAGCGGAGTCGGGGACGACTTTCGAACGACAATCCTGATCATCTCCCCGGCTTCGCTTCTGTCGGTGCCGTGATAACCTCAAACTCTCCCGGCACTGCAAACTCCTCCGGTCTCACCACAACCAACGCGGCGACATTCTTACGCTCCCGCACCTCAAACTCCCCTCGGCTGTTCGAATAAGCGTAGTCGTTCCCGATTACAATCGCACAGCCTTCCTGTGGAGTATCGTCTTCGCGTACACACGTTCCCGCGAGGATATACTTCCCCTGGCCGTGTCGGGCATTGCCGGGAAGCTGTAGACCGCGACCTTGAACGTATTGCTCGCCGCCGACCGACCATAAGGACTTTCCGGTCTCGGGGTTTGTGACCGTAGTCGCGCTGATCGTCGTATCGTGAATTCTGAATGACACCGACACCGCTAGGACTTGCTGATAGCCTCGACCGTTCAACAAAAACTGTACTGAATGATTGACCGACACCGAAAAGCGATTCCCACGGTACCCACCTCCAAACGAAACATTATTTTGGTTCCCCGCGTGGCTAATGTTTTCTGTGACATTGAACCTGCGCAGTTGTTCGGTGATTGATGTCATCACAAACGACTCCTTGCCGGACTTATACCATGATGATTGGACGGTTAGAAAATTAACATGCACTCCTCCGCCGACGTTCTCCCCATGATTACGGATGCCGCGAGACATCGACTCATTCAGGTTTGCGTTTGCCGTGAACCTTCCGGCAGCGAACGATGTGCCTACAGAATCCCCACGTGCCGGGAACGGATCGAAGTACATCGAATGTCCCGCCGACATATTCACAAATCGAACAGGTTGAACGGACCCGTCCGCTTGCATGTATCGTTGGTTGTTTAACAGTCCCGCCGACGCATTTAGTTGAGCCCGGCTAGTTTTGTATGCTCCCGCGCCGATCATCGATCTAGTCCCGCCCTCGATTGAACTGAGCCCGGACAACACAAATTTGTTCCGGGTGTATTGGACCAATCCACCAAAGCCGATGTGTTGTGGGGTTGTGCTCTGAACGAATGGCAAGAACACTCCGGTACCAGCAGCGCCCGCAAACCCGGTTATGATCCAGTTGTCCCAGCGCTTGCGGACAGACAACCCCTTGAGCGCAACCGTAACACCCTGGCCCCCGGTGTTAACACTGACGGCCTGATCCCCGACGGTCAAGTAAGCTTCGCGAA
>QGNH01001420.1_pt1 | contig 27346 bp, 26 predicted proteins | sample 1735481 | NCBI WGS metagenome assembly QGNH01 (sample SAMN09239004, study PRJNA386568) | Viral metagenome, whole genome shotgun sequencing project.
AGATGTGTATAAGAGACAGGCCTAGGACATCGCCCTTTCACGGCGGTAACGCGGGTTCAAATCCCGCCGGGGACGCCAAAGATCATAGAATCAATCAGATACAAGGGAAATAGAGAGGGTCTAAAACAGGCCTTCCGGGAAACTGTGTAGTAATTGTGGAGTCGATCCTGCTACACTGCTCCCGCGGGTCCACAAACACTACACAGGAGATAAGCGGATGCTGCATGTCGTGGTTCGGCACCAGCCGCCCTGCAAGCAGAAAGACCCAGCGTATCGGCGATGCGACTGCCCGAAGTACGTTCACGGTGTTCCAGAAGGCGGCGGCTCGATGGTGCGCCAGAGCGCACGGACGCGCTCGTGGGAGAGCGCGGAGAAGTTCGCTCGCCGGCTGGACAAGGAGAGCATGAACCGCAAGCTCGGTATCCAGCCGGAACTGAAGTTGAAGGGCATGGAGATCAAGAGCGCCGTCACGCAGTTCCTGCAATCGAAGCAGAAGGCCAACGCCAGCGAAGCCACGATGGACAGTTACGAGCTGGTGCTCAAAGACCAGTTCCTGCCGTGGTGTACGAAGTCCGGGCTGAGTTATCTCGATCAGCTCACCAGCGACGCGCTGATGATCGTCGATGAGCTATGGACGAACGGCCGCCGGATGCACGCTAAAGGAGACAAGACGGGAAACGCAAGCAGCACTGCCCGGATCAAATACACGCGCCTGTCGAGCTTCTTCAATTACTGGATCAAACGCGGCAAGCTCACGCAGAACCCGTTGAAGCTGGCGTTCGACAGACCAAAGCTGAAAGACGAAGACGTGCGGGAAACGCAGCCGTTAGAGCAGGACGATCTCAAGAAGCTGCTTGATCGCACTTACTTTCCGATCCCCGGACAGAAGCACGGCGAGGTTCACCGTGTGAAGCAGCGCGGGCTGCTCTTGCTGATGCGCTACAGCGGCATGTCGATCGTGGATGCGCTGAAGCTGCCGCGCACGAGTTTGGGACCGAACTACGAGATGCCGGAGGACGCGGTGGAGTTGCGGCGTACGAAGACGGGCAAGCCGGTGTTCGTACTGCTGCCAAAGCGCGTAGCAGAACTCCTGCGCTCGCTGCCGAACTCCACCCCGGACTACTTCTTCTGGGACGGGACGGTGGATAATCGCACCCTGACCGACAACTGGCGTCAGTCGTTGAAGCGTCTGGCGCAGCTGGCCGGCGTCGAGGGCTTCCATCCCCACCGTATGCGCTGCACGTTCGCCGTCGAACAGCTATTGCGTGGCACCGGTATCGAGGACGTTGCCGAGATGTTGGGTAACACCCCTGAGGTCTGCGCCCGGCACTATGCTCCTTTGGCGAAGCAGCGTCGTGAACGCCTGGGCATGCTATCGAAGCAGGGGTGGGATGACGAGATGGTCTGGCAAGAACCTGTGCCTGTGGAAGTGCAGACGGTGCAGTAGAAACAACTGAGAGCAAAACAGAGGGCGCCACGTAGGCGCCCTTTCTCATTGCTCCCGTTCGTGCAGACGACGATGAACCAGCGCAGCGACGCTCTGGGGGATTCTCATTGATTTGTGGCGGCGGTGGTGACGGCTCTCATCCGTACCGAAGATGAGGACGCCATCTTCGTTCTCGAAGATGCGGCGGATCGTATTGGGTGCGACCTTCCAGATCGCAGCAAGCTGCGCGGGTGTGAAGTGTTGTTCGACTTCGATTCCTTGGACCGACATCGACACTACCTTCTAGTTCTCGCTGGCGTTACCAACTCCATGCGTTGGCACCGGTCAGAGTGAGTAGAGAGGTAAGGCCGGGAATGCACCAGGTGCATCCCCGGGTTGTGGGGACGGGTTGCTGGCCGACGAGCCAAGTCGACAATCGTCAGCGCGGATGACGGGATCACCTCGCGGATGACTGCGAGACAGTGCAGAATGGCGTCTCGGCGGACGTGCAGACGTTCCAGCGTTATCTTGGCAGGGCGCGTGCGCGGTTGGGCCAGAGTACGATTGATCTCGCTTAGTTGCGACTCCAGGACAGCAATGAAAGAAGGGCTATGCACTTCCATCTCCTGATCCTGAAGGTAGTTCAGCAACTTGCACCTTGAATATACAGCTAACCTCGTAGTCTAATAGGGGCCTGTGAAAGGAGGCCTATGGACCAGCAAACCAGAGAGTTCGTCGCCTCGATGAAGAAGCGGTTGCAGGACGTGCAGGCAGAAAGGGAACGCCTGGACAAGGAGTTCAACAGCATCCAACAGGTGTTGCTACTCTATCCCGACGGAAACGCGCCGGCCAAGCCTGCCGTAAAGTCCACGGCAAAGCCGAGTGTGAAGCAGGCTGCTGCCAAGTCCGACATCGGTTCGGTGGACTGGGCGGTGACAGCACTGGGCAAGATCGGCCGCGAAGCCGCGATGGGCGAGATCCGCAGCGAGGTCCAGAAACAGGGTGCCAAGCCCAGCGCTTACTTCGCGCAGATGTTGAGCCGCGACACCAAACATCCGAAAGGCCGGATCTACCGCGCCAAGGACGGCAATCTGGGATTGCGGGTGTGGAAGACCCAGGCCAAGAACAAGCTGAAGAAGACGGCATAACGACGAAAGGCGGGATCGCTCCCGCCTCTGTGGCTATCGTCTAATTATCGTCAGGAATCGTCAGGTCTGCGTCGGTTTACGTCAGATTGAACACCTGCTTCACGGTCGTGGTGTTGGTGTTGACGGTCTGTTGCAGTTGCTTCAACAAGCTTTCCAACTGCAGCGTCAACTGGTTCAGATCGCTCTGCAGGGCGTTCACCGCCTTGATGATGGTGCCCAACTGCGACTGGCTGGGGTCTTTCATGCCCTGGCCATCGACGGCGGTCGTGCGCAGAAGTAGAGTGCTGATCTGGTTCTGAAGATCGGTCAGATTCGGATCCGTTCCGGTGTACACAAGGTTCTCCTTTTACTGGTGCATCAGCACCGCTTCTTTGCCCAGGTACTGACGGGCGTTTAACAGGGAAGTGGACAATTCGGCTGCGGCCCGACGGCGCATGGTCAGCGCTGCTTCGGAGTCCTGGAAGTCTCCGCCGGTATGCAACCGGCGCATGCTGCGGCCGAATTCGACGGCACTCGAAAGGGCCTTGCCGGGAAGGGAACCGAGTTCGTAACCGATGTAGCCGCCAATCAACTCGCCAGGCAGTCCCAGCATGGCTGCACCCACCGCCCCGCCTACCAAAGCACCGGCCTGGCCTCCCAGAGAGCTCGTTACCTTCGCGGCCAATTCACCGCGAGGTGCGGTGGCGATCGAGAAGGCAACGTCGGCGGCGGCAAAGGCCAGACCGAGGGGTCCAACAGCGCCGCTAATCACGCCTCTGGCCCGGTTCACACCGTAGATCGAACTGCCCGTCAGAATGCCGCGCGGCTTCAGGGGATTGCGACTGTGGGCGACAATCTCGCCGACCATTCCCTGACGCAGTTCCGGCCGGCTCTCCCACATGCCCTTGTAGCCGAGGTCGGCAAGGCTAGTCAGAGCTTTCGGATCACCGCGATTGGCAGCGTGGAAGAAACCGACCGAAGGCACCGTGCCTTGATAACGACTGCCGCGGGCGCGCCGACCGAGAATCCGGCCGGTGGCCTCGACAGCATCCATCATCGGTGCAAGTATTCCGTTCATGCGAGCGTGCTCTCGTAGATTCCCTTCAACATGGCGCGTACACGCTCGGGATGGTCGCGTACGTCGTGTTCCCAGATGACGATCAGGTCACAACCGGTGGAGCGCAGGAAGGCATAGCGGTTGGCGTCCTTCTGCTGTTGGTGGCGCATCTTCGCCGTCATCGGACCCTTGTGGCAGATCGGACAGGAGTGCCAGTGACAACCGTTCAGCTCGATCACGGTCTTGGGAGCGAAGAAGATATCGACGTGGCACTCGCCGATCTGCTTCTCCTTACGGTAAGTGATGCCCGCTTCATCGAGCATCTTGTAAACCGCCAGCTCCAGCCCGCTGGGTTCGCGCTTGGCGTTGTGCTTGCGGATGATGGAGCGGGCGAGGAGACGCTTCTTGGTGCGGTAAGGGCGGATGAGCTTCTTCTTGGAGGACTTCTTTGCCCGGGGCATGTGGTTAGACGCTGGCACCCGTTGCATCGACCCAATGCGAACCGTTCCACCACACGATCTTGCCGAGGGTGGTATCGAAGAAGGGAAGACCCGCCGTCGGGTTGGCGGTGCGCTGGGCGGTGGCGCCGCTCTGCGGTTGCAGACCGGTGACCGAGGTCTGCAATGCTGTCATCATCTGCTGGATGGTCTCGATCGAGCCGGTCATCGACTGCAGGGCGTAGTTAACGTCGTTCTGGTTGGTCGCCGAGAAGCGCGCCTGCAGATCCTGAATCTGCACGCCCATGTTGGCCAGTTGGCTCTGGTAGTTGTCGAGAATGCCTTGCAGCACTTGCAGCGACTGCGCCACGGTCAGCGGAGCATTGGCGACGCTGTCGTAGGTCAGAGTTCCCTGGTTGCTGCTATCCGTGATCAGCGTACGGCCCTCAAGACCGTAGTCGGAAGCCGTCGACGGTAGCTTGCCGTTGAACAAAGGCAACAGCGTGTCGTTGATCATCGAGGTCAGCGCCGCCAGATCGCTCAGCATCTCCTGCTGGCTGTCGTTGTAGTCTTCACTCGAGGGCGGACCGTTAAGCGGAACAGGACGCAGCGTGGAACTCAACTCCACGTTGTCAATGTTGAGATTGGACACGTTAGACCTCTTCGAGAATGGCCCCGTGGAAACTCGGGGTTGTGGTCCGGTCGGTCGTCGAGAAGACGACCTTCAGGCAGGCATTCATGGTTGCCGGACCGGTAAGCAGAGAAACGGTGAACGTCATGTTGGCGTCCGCCGAGGAGTAGGGAAGATAGTAGAAAGCGTTGCCGACGATCGAGATCACCGGCGAGTTCAACTTGCTCAGGTTCGGATCGTCCGGTTGCAGACCGATAATGACGGGAACGTTCTGGCCGGTCGAGTCCGTCGCCTGAACGCTGTTCACGATCACGTTGGCCGGTACGGGTACGGCCAGCTTGCCCGTCGTGTCGATTGCTACCTGACTGAAGGTCTGGCTGGCAATGCCGGGGATGGCCAGCGGCACGCCAGGTGTGACGGCGGCAAAGGGCTGGCTGTTGTCGGCCGCAAGCGCCAGATAGAAACTCAGACGCGAGTCGTTGTCGGTCACCAGTTGCACGTTCTGTCCCAGAGGCGAGAACGTGACCGGCAGGCTGACCCATTCGGAAGCCAGTTGGAACTCAACCGCGCTGGCAGAGAAATCGGTCAGGCCGAAGGTGAAAGTCTGACTGCCGATGTTGTCCGACTGCGCCGGCGTCATGCTCAGGCGCACATAACGGACCACGGTCGGCGGAATGACCCCGGTCAAGCTGTAGCCGTTCTGCTCCACCTGCGCCGGAACCCACACTAAACCGTCGGCGGAGACTTCCAGGGTGATGGTGGGTTGCGACATCATGGCGGAAATGTCGATAACCAGCAGGGTCAGATCGAGCGGGCTCATCAGCTCAAGCAGGAACACGCCGGCGGGGATCGAGCCGTCCGGACAATAGACCTGATACATCTGCTGGTCGTTGTCGAGCGGCGTCACCGTCCCGGTAGAGGACGAGAACTGGGTGCTCTTGATCTGAGCAGTGACGATCTGCGGGCGCTCGCGCAACGTGACCGCGCCGGTATCAATGCGCACTGTGGCCGTGGTCTGGTTCTGATCGGTCGACAACAGATCGGTCACCGCGAAGACAGCCAGGGCGGTCGGCTCGACGGAATTCCCGGCGCGTTGCCGGCGGCCGTTGAGACTGTTCAGGGCGCGCTCCAGATCGAGTAGCTTGGTCGTCTGCTCACCGGTGATTGAATCCATCACCGCCTGGCCCAGAGCACGCACCGCCTCCAGGTCCTGATTCAGTTTGCTGGCACTGGCTTCTTCACCGGCTTGAAAGGGAACGACAGAAGTTGACATGGCTTAGATCTTGTCGAAGCGTACCTGGTACAGAAAGGGACTGTAGTAGTTGACCAGTTGCGAAAGGTCGGATCCCGGTGCCACCTGATAGGTCATGGTGATACCGGTAACCGAAGTGGCAAAGCTGAGGACGTTGTTGTTGAAGGCGTAGTCGGATCCCAGGCGAAGCAGCGTCGCGCCGCTCTGCACGCTCACCGTGCCCGCTACCGGCGTCTCCTGCAAGGTGACCGGGCCGCTGATGCGGGAGAACTGAATGGTGCGCTGGGTCACGCCGGAGCCGAGGGGCAGGGAAGTGACCGGTCCCAGTTGGTAGTTGGGATCCGGTCCCAGGCCGCCGAATGGACCGCTGGTCGAACTGCTCTTGAAGGAGTTGCTGTTGCGGCTGAGGACCGCCCGGTAACACCAGGACGAGGGCAGTGTGACCGTGCCGGGCTGGATGGTCTGGAAGTTGGTGCCGTCGGAGGAGATCTGATGCAGAATCGAGGTCAACTGCGCCGGAGCGCAGGCATCGATTGTGAAGTTTGCCGGCCCAGCAGGAGCCGTCATCATGTTGCTCTGCAGGGTGGCACTGTCGCTGTAGCGGCGGCAGAAGGCGCCCAACTCGCGCAAGCCGATCTGACCGCTCTGACTGCGGTCTTCGATGGTCAGCTTCAACTGCTTGGCCATGACCGCCGGAAAGTCGATGACGGCGATGCCGGAATACTTGCCGGACGTGGCGTCCAGCGCGATACTGTCGGTCTCCATGGAGGCCAGAATGTCGTTACTTGAGATCAGGTCGGAAGAGGAACTGAGTTCGGTGATCTCCCATCCCTGGTAACTGTCCAGCTGCAGCCGCAGGCGGTTGATGGCTTGCGGTCCGGGGAAGCTCAGCAACAGCTCCAGCGTCGAGCCATCGAAGAGCATGACCGTGTTCGACTGGCCGTCGGTCAGGTTGGCCAGGCTGCTGGCGGCGTCGATCGCGCCCACGCAATTGGTGCCGAGGGTGACGGTCGGCGTCAACGTCGTCTCCGACTGCAGGGTCAGGGCGGCAACGCCGGCGGCATAGTCGATCTCGGCCGAAGCCTGGGCGACCTGGTCACTGCTGACGAAGGCCTCAATGAAGCGAGTCGGGGTCGATGAAAACAAGCTCTCGCGCATCTGCTGCACCAACGACTGCTCGCTGGTGGCCGCCAGATTGGCCAGTTGGAAGGTGTTACTGCTTAGCACGCCCAGCACGTCGACCAGGTCGCTGGCGTCCTGGCTGAGGATCTGGAGGCCACCGGTCACGTCGCCCAGGACGGCCGGGCCGGACGCAACCGGTTTCAACGGCTGCATCTGATTGCCGATGTTGAGGACGGCATTGACCAGGCTGGTGACCTGCGCCAGGTAATCTTCGCGCGTGACCAGCTGCAGCGCTTTGATCTGCGGCAGCACGCGGGCCAGCCGCAGTTGAAGCAGTTCGTTCTGGATGGTTGCTACCGTCTGGCTAAACATTGACGTACCTAACGTACCCACACAAGATGAATTCTTCTCCGTCGTACTTGTCTGGGTTGTTGAGAATCTCAATCAACTCGTCATGGGTAATGGCTCGGCGGTCCGTCTCGTCGATGTAGGGACGATTGCGATATACCGAGTCAGTTACAACAGAAACGTTAGACATGGCGCACCTGCACGAGGAAGCGTTCCATCATGGCGTTGGGATCGCGGGGAATGATCTTCAGATATACCCAGGTGTAGGCCACTTGCGTGGGATCGAAGCTGGAACCGTAGGCGAAGGGAAATACGATCGTCTGACCGTTGGTATACTGCAAGCCTTGCAGTTGCTCGTCGAGGACCACGCCCGCCGCATTGAAGGCGCGGAAACAAAGGTACACGTCGACATTACCAAACGCCTGCCAGTCGACGCGCACGATCTGAGGTTGCCCGTCGAAGCGGTAAGCCCCGGCCACGTACACACCTTTGAAGGTGCTTGCATCCTCGCCCGCCATACCCTGCAGATAGAAGTTGTAGAGGAAGCCGTTATAGGTCTCGGGCGCTGCCGCCGGCGCGTTCTGCACGCTGGAGGGTAGGGAGGCCTGAATGGAAGTCATGGTGTCGCGGCGCAACTGGTCAACCGCCGGAACCTGGTACTGCTTGATCGTGTAGTTGGTCTGCATCAGAGTGAGCCAGACCTTCTTCACCATGGTGCGCGGGAAGTTGACCGCCATCTGGCGATCGAGCACGGCCGTTCCGCTCCAGACCGTGGTCCGCGAATCAACCGAAAAGCCTTCGACCTCGACCTGGGTCAGCTGGGCCGGATACTCGGTGGCGGGTTCCAGATGGAAGCCGGTCAGGTAGGCCGGACGTTCGAGATCAACCTCGAGGGTGACAGGCAGTCCCGGAGTACCATTGCCGCGGCTGTTAATCACCACCACGGCCGCAACCGTGAGCGGGGCGACCAGCTCGACGAACAAACCGGTCGGGTTTCCCAGCTCATCAGTGACGGCGAAGCTGTTGCCGTTGATGGTTAGCGGGATGAAGTTGGTAGTGCCGTCGGAATAAGGCCGGGCGGGATCGAACATCACCACCGGGCTCCAGGTCGAGCCGTCGATTGAGCACTGGAACGCGGGCCAATACTCCAGGAAGCTGAAGGTTATCGGCGTGGCGGTCGGCAACGTGACCGACAGAATGGTGCCGTCGTTGTTGACCTGGAAGTCGACTCCGGCCTGATAGGAATTGCCGGCGGCCACAGCCAGCACGTCAGCATCACCGAAACCGTAGGGTGTCAATTGGACCGGCTGGGTGGTGGTCAGCGAAGCAATCGTGGTGACCTGGCGGCGCTGCATGAACTGCAGCCGCAACTGTACCGGCAGCATCAACCCGGACTGACCGGTCACCTGAATGGCGTTATTGGCCGGAGTCACTGTGGGAATGGCTGAAACATCCACCAGCGGCTGCGGCAGCAACAGCGAAAGCGAGCTCCAACTGAAGTCGTCGGCGTTCAGGATCTCCTGTTGCCAGCTGGAATCGGCGGTGAAGTGCCAGACCAGGTTCTTAGAGTTAATCGTGGTGGTCGTGCGCGGCAGGCCCAATCCGGCCTGCAGCGTGCCGTCGCTGTTCAGCAAGGTATACAGGGCGAGGTCGGTACGGTAAACGAAGCCGGCGTCGGTCGGCGAGATGTCGGTGGAGATCTTGCCGTAACCTGTCCCGTAGTCCCAGGAGGCGGAATCGCCTTCCAGACTGGGTACCGTCTGGCACCACTTCTCCAGGTCGGCTGCGCACAACAGCCGGTCGAGCAGACCGATGTCTTTGGTCAGCAGCGCTTGCAAGGTGTCGGCGGTGGAACTGAAGCTGGTCAACGTCGACTGCAAGGCGTTGAAGCGGGCCACCAGGGTAGTGAGCGGCGTGTTGATCGAGTCTTCCAGAGCGCGCTGCCCGGCCGCAGGCAACGGCAGGTTGCTGAAGTCGGTGGACTGCTGTTGCAGGGCGGCGATCGCTTGATCGAGGCCCAAACCGCCCTGGTATTCGCCCAAGGCCACCGCCTGGCGCAACAAAGTCAGCAGCTCCTGGCTGTGGAACTGCTGCAACGGCGAGTTGTAAGTTCCCGGGATCTGCATGGCTTATCGAATGCAACAAGTGGTCTGAGAGTGAACGGTCGTGGTGCCACAGATGATTGTCGGCCGGGGATCGTACGGCGGGTCACCAACGTACGGTTGATACGGCGGCCAGGGTGTCGGTGGATCGCCAATCCAGATGGGATTTGTATTCGGGTGCCACGGGGCGGGCAGCGAAGGCACCGAAGGCACGATCGGAATCACGATTGGGGACATGGCAGGCGGTTCTACCTTCTCGCCTTTGCCATCCAGAGCGTCGAGCAGTTTACCGCGACACTCGTCGCAGAACTCGTACACGCGATCGCCAACCTGCAACGAATAATGCTTGTCGGGTTCGGCGAAGAACTTCTTGCCGCACTGATCGCAGGTAATGCGCACTACTACTTCTCTTGCCATGGAAACTCCTAAACGATGTCGCAGTCGATGCCCAGCTGGAGGGAGAGGAGTCGGGTGCCGGTCCACTGCGGAGGAACCACGAAGCGCAGCATGAGTTGCGCGGTGTCGAAGGGATCGAGAACGCCATCCTGGGTCGCATGCCCGGTGGCCTTCATCGGCAACAGCAACCAGGTCGCGGGATTGGAGAGTAGTCCGGCTGTCGAAGAGAATCGCATCCAACTCTGCCCGCGGTCGAAGCTGATATCGAGACCGGCGTTCTGCGCGGGCCACTGGTTCTGCACCAGGTCGACGTCGGAGGCGTCACCGATCAGATAAAAGCTGAGGTTGTGCGCGGTCTCGTAGTTCTGGGCGGCCAGGGCTGAGGTGGTCAGCATGAAGGTGACCGGGTCGCTGGTCGTGCCGGCAAAGGCGATCGGGAAGCGCCAGCCGTCGGAGGTCTGCGGCCCGTAGGCCTGGACGCCGTCCTTGGTCCAGATGAAGCTGAAGTCTGAGGGCATGGATTAGATCTCTTCCCCGGTGGTCGGATCGACGAAGTGAACTACGGGGAGAACTCCCAGCGGAGCCACGGCTTGTACCAGGGCGGTAACCGTGTCACTGGTCTGTGAGTCCAGTATAGTGCTGGGCAGATAGACCGCCAAAGATGCACCCGTCGGATAGGGTTTGCCATCCCAGCAGCAGTTGTCCCAGAGGTTGAAGGTCTGCGGCGTTCCCAGGTACTGTGGATCAACGCCACCACCCCTCTGGCGGATGTCGTTGACCTCGAACTGGTCAGAACCGACGGTGACGCCCACCATCACATCCCCGATGATATGAATGTCCGCCGCCGACCAGTTGGTTACCGGCAAGGCATCGTTCGTCAGTCCCGCCATCGATCCGCTGACCGGATCGATGATCTGGTGGTACAGCGAACGCATTGGATCGGAATCGGTGCGGTAGTAGAAGCGCACGAAGCGGCGCGTGACATCCGGGTTGGTAAACGGGTTGCAATCGACGGCGGTGTACAACACGTCCTGTTCGGCGTAAGGATAGAAGCCCCAGACGATGTCGTCGCTGGCCAGCGAAACGGCCACCTGGGCCATGGCGCTGGTGCCGTCAACGCTGTTGATCTTGCCGCGTTGCCACGGATAGAAGGTCCCGCGCTCGCGCGGTGTATTCACCGGAGTGCCGTCGAGGGCGTACTTGAGAACATTGTTGCTGTCGAAGATCAGGATGTCGGGCCGACGGATCGGATTGTCGTACATATACGGCCGCTCGAACTGCACCGTGTCGCTCGCCAGCACCGTGCCTGGAACCCAGGAAGCCAGCAGGTAAGGCCGCTGTGGCAGGAACGGTTGGCGCAACCAATCCTGCAACGGCTGATCGAGGCCAAAACGAATACGGCAGAACCAGGGAACATTCGACGGCTGCCCGTAGGGCGGCATGATCATGAAGCCGCTGGACTGGGTGAAGCGCAGATAGTAGGTGCCGTTGCTGAACAGTTCCAGAGTCTGGCCCGTCAACAGGTAGGTGGTCGCGCTTGGCGCCCAGACGCCGGAGGAAATCACCGGTACGCGGCGCAGCATCGTGGTCGTAACGATGCCGTTGGTGTCGACCGTGCGCACCGTGTAAGCGCCACTGCCGAGATCGTGATAGACGGTGCTGTTCTCAACCAGGATCGAGGTCGTAACCTGACTGCCGTTGAGGTCGAAGACGCGAACATCGCTGATCTCAGCGCCTACTGCGTGCATGTAATAGAGCGGCGTGCCGTCGGCGGCCGCGTGGTCGGTGATCTCGAAGTAGCGGTTGGTCAACTGCAGCGTGCTTTGGCCGGTGAAACTGATGGTCTGATTGATGTCGGGTGCAAGCAGATCGGGTGCGGTGTTGGTCCCGCGCCAGGTCAGAGGTTCCTGAGTCGTCGGAAACCACACGCCAAGCACCGTCGGCGCATAACCAGAGTTGTTGACGCTGGTCAACTGCGCCGGAGTCATCTCGGGAACCGACACTTGTGCGATCGCGACCGCGCCGGCGGGCAGGTTCTTGGTGTAATAGAACTCTACAACTCCACGACTGTTAGGCATTGCACTCTCGAAGGGTTATTTGAAGCGCCAGGCAAAGGCGAAGGTGGAACCGTAACTGGTCGGCACGCCCGAACCTTGACTGGAAATGTTCTTGCACCACAGGGTCGAAGGATACAGACCTTCGTTGCCATCGTCGTTCTGCTGGAAGCTGGCCACACTCTGCTGCCAGGCCGGGCTGTTCAGATCGTTCTTGTCGAGATAGTTCGACATGCCGGCCGTGCCGATGCAGTTATATCCGCTCCAACCGGTCTCGTTAGGCAACGTAATCGAAGCCCCGTCCGGTAGGACGCCGACGCCCAAGCCAAGTTCGAAACTGGGACCGATGCCGATGATCAGCCATTCGAAGAACGAAACAACGTACGAGTTCACGCGGTATGATTCGCCGCCCTGCGATACCTGCACCTGAGTACGAGGCACCGTGACCTTCTTGCGCACGCTGATACCAGTCTTGCTGTCGGTGTAGGTATTGGCGGCGGCCAGGATCTGGCTGACGGCGTTGTCGACGTATCCGGTAGTAGCGGCACCGAGATCGCCAGCCGACAGGCCGTGCGGGTTGGTATTGCTCGGGGCGCCCGTGCCAACATCGTTGGTGTGCTGTGCCAGAAGCTGAGCAATCAGCGACATGAAACCCAACGCTGCCGTAGGCTGGTTGGGCACGCCGGAAGTAGCGCTGAAAGTGCTGGCCGGCTTGGAATAAACGTCGCCGTTGTGCAGCAGGCCGGCGATCACATTGCCGTCCTGGATGACCATCTCGGCGCAGTCGTCGGGAATTGGAGGGTTGGCCGGAGCCGCGGCAGCACCAGTCCGGACCACTTCCAAGCCACCCTTTTGGGTGTTGATGATCGGAGCATGCGCCTGACCCAGGTTCTGGGTCATGTGACTGGCAGGAGTCGCGCCCACCTGGTCATAAGTAGGGAACGGGTGCGTGGTTGCCGTGCCCAACGGATGGTTGATATGCTGCGCCAGCTCGGTCTCGTCGGCCGCCAACTCGGAACGAACCGAATCGACAATATCGGCCAGCAATTCGTGACTGCGCTGGTGAACCACCTTGGCCGAATCGATACCGCCGGGATCCTGGGTCAGATCGTAGGTGCTGCCTGAGGTGGCGATCGGGGTTCTGACCTTAACGTCGGTGACCGTACCGTCTGCCGGAGTGCGCGCGTCGGATAGGCGGGGATCGTCGTTCGCCACCGCGATGCCGCTGGCTGTGCCCGTCGAAAGCAGGACTGGCCCGGCATGAACGTTATCGGCCAGGGCCTCGCTCTGCACGTTGGACAATTGCGAAGCGATCGTCAACGAGTTCGATGTCTGGGTGAAGGTATACAGCGTGATCGGCCCATAGTGCTCAAGTGCGGTCACCGGCGGGGCAAAGCCCGAATCGGCGGTGATCATAACGCGCAACTCACCCATGTCCGCCGTGGCCTCACCGCCGGCCGCCGTCACCAACTCGGAGTCGGTGGTATCGCTGTCGGTCGCGCCGGAGGTGATCTGGGCCAGGTAATAGAACAGGTAGAGCGCTGTCTGCCCAGCACCCAGGGTGACCTGCGGACACTCGCCCGCCTTCAGGGTTTCCCACCGGCCACGGACGAAGATACGCATGGGAGCGTTGCTGACCACAGGTACCAGTTGCACCGTCTTGCCACTGATCGACAATGTAGCGTTGAACAGCGCGCCGTCGTTGTAGATGGCATTCAGATCAAAGGCGCTCGCGGTGAGCGTGGTCATGTCGACGCCGCGGGAAATGTCCTGCAGTTGCGCCATCTCGCGCGATTCCAGAACGCGCCCGGCGACGAAGTTGACGTAGCGGTATCTCGAACGATCAATCATGGTGGGTTAATCCTTAAAAGGGAGGCAGGGAGCCGAGGCGGTACTGGTTGAGACGGCCGTTGACCAGGTCGTTGAAGATCAACCAGGGATTGGTGATGACAGGATCCGGAGGCAGGGCCATCTGCAAGATGACCGTGTTGGAGATCAGGCCGTAAGCGGCAGCCGTCACCTGCAAACTGACGACGTACTGGAACGTAACCAGGTAGGCGCCTACATAGACGGTCGGCAACGACTGTGGGTAGATCAGCTTGACTACCGGTTGACCGGTGACGGTAGCGTCCTGGCCGTTGACGTCGAGCGCCTGGGCCGGATTCAGGTTGAGGTTCTGACGCAAACCGTTGGTGCGATAGTTGACTGTGCCTGGTGTCCCAGAGGTCAACCAGGGAATCTGTCCTGCGCCGGCGCCAGCCATGCCGTAATAAGGATCGTTGTTGTACATGGCATGGGTGGCAATCAACCAGGTTCCGTTGAGGAAGATCTGGACCACCGGTACCGCAACTGGCAGGGTCAAAGTGTCGGCCGCAACATGTGTCTGGCTGGCCATCGGCAGGAAGTAGCCGTAATTGGAACCTGGGATATAGATCAGGTTGGCGCTGCCGTCGCCGCCGGTCGAGGCCGTTACCGGGCCGGCGTTGGGATCTTTGTAGTTGAGCAGCCCCTGGAAGTTCGTTCCGGGCATCACCGTGAGTTCGACATCCGGAACCGTCTCAGTCTGGTTGATGCCATAGACCGTGGCGGTCAGCAACGAATAGTCGCCGTCGAAGTACACCGGCCCGTAGGCCAACTCGTTGGTTCCCGGTAGGGTGATCTGCGGCTTGTCGGTCGCCAGCACCAGCGAACCGGGTATCAGTTTGCGCTGCTGCAGGTAAACGAAACCAGAACTCAATCCGGAGAAGGCCGGGTTCAACTCCACTGGCACTACAATCTGGCTGGTCTCGCCACCATCGTAGAGCACGGCCACAGCCGCGCGGCAGCTGGCGTACAGTGGCAGGCCTGCACCCGCGCTGGGATTGGTCACTGTTACCGTACCGCCGTCGCGATCGAAGGTGAACGTCGGGCAGTTGGTGGACAGATTACCCACCCCATAATCGACCCAGACCTGGGAGATGAAGTCGACCGGGAAGATATTCAGGTTGAACGTGTCGGTCGCCTGGCCACTGGTGACGCCGAGAAACATGGTGAAGTCCGGCGGAGCAGTGCTCAGTGTGATCAGGCTGGTCTTGCGATCGATGGTGAATTGCAACTCGCTGTTGCTGGGATTGATGGCGGGCTGGTAGCGGAACTTCTGATAGGTCTCGTAAGCGCCCTTGCTGTCGCGCTGCCAGGTGCCGACGAAGATCGGCGTCTGCGGTTTAGGTTGGGCCGCCAAAGTGTACTGTAGGTTGGCCGATCGGAAGATCTCTAAACGGGGATCGGCAGGCAGGTAGTAACCGTTGGGCCCGGTGTAATAGAAGCCACCGTCCATCAGCAGATTGAGCGAGTCGTCGTCCTGCTCCTGGATGCCGAGGGGTTTCAGATCATCGCCCTGGCCGATCCCGGCCAGGAACTTGTCGATGCCGATCGCGGCGATGTCGATCTGCCAGCTGCCGGGCACGATCGCTTTGGCGTTGACCGTGTTCTCATCGCGCCAGCGGTACTGGTCAAAGAGAAAGCCGGGAAGCTTGGGTTGGACCTGGCGCGCGGCTGAAAGCACGCGGATGACAGTCGGTGTCCCCTGATCGTACTGCTGAATGTACAGATACGCTTGCGGGCCGGTACCAATCTCGTCGACTCCCGGCACGGCATTGTTGGTGGCGTCGCGCTTATAGAAAGTCGATGCTAAGAACTTGGCACTGTCGAAGGTACGCTCGCCGGCGTTGAGCACAACCTGCACATCCAGTTGCACGCTTTGGCCGATGGCCAGTTGCGTCTGGCTGTACAGAACCGGCGATCCGGGGAAGTTGAAGATCGTAAGGTCACTGCGCTTGCCGGAGAGCAACAGGTTCTGGCTCGAATCGTTGCTGATGGGCACGATCGATAGGTTGCCGCTCAGGATCCACTTGGTGTTCGGTGTGATGACCAGGCCGGAGACCAGTGCTGAAGTAACGCCGGTCACTCCGGTCAACGTGGTCGTCGTCTTGCCCGTGTAGACTACAGTCAGGCCATTCACCAGAGCAGTTCCGGAAGGTAGGAACTCATCGGTCTGATCAAGGGTCAGCGTAGTGGCACCAATGGCCGCAGCAGCCGTCAACTTGGCCGAATAAGCATCGCCCAGCCACAACGAGACGATCTTGGTCGCGCCCGCGGCCGGTATCAGAACGCGCTTGGGCGCACTCTGCGATACCGGGATGGTCAGATTCGCGTCTTTGAAGAAGGAAATCAACTAGGCTTCCTTGACGGTGAAGTTCTTCTTGATCACAGCGTGGTAGTGTTTGCCGGCACTCTTGGCGTGCAGGAACGCGCGAAACTCGGTGAATGACGGACCATAGGCACAGTAAATGCGTCCTTGATGGAACCGAATCCAGATGTTCTGCGCCTGATGGTCGTAACCGATCTGCCGAACATTGCTGGAATCGGCATCATCCACATCCGCCATGACGACATGTTTGGGAATCGCCACGTTTACTCAGCCCAGTACGAGCGGTCCTGCTGCATGACTGCCTGGATGAACTCGCGCACCTGGTAGGGAAGAACACCATCGCTCACCATGCCGTTGATGGCGGGATCTGAGAGTGAGAACAGCCCAATGTCGGAGCAGACCAGGGAGTAGGGAAGGACCTCGTACTGGTAGGTGGCCGTCAGGCCTGCGCCCGGCGCGCCCGGCAACAGCAACTTGCCGTCGGTAGTCAACGTGTAGTTGCCGACCGTCTGATTGAACAATATCGTGTTCAGGCGGATACCGGAGTGAGCCAGCGTTTGCTGCTGCGAGGTAATCGCCTCGTTCTGCACCAGGAAGACGTTGGTCTGGCGGGCGATCTGGTAGCCCCAGACATCCTTGACGAGCGTAGTGCTGATGCCCGGCAACTGGCCAAGATCGGCCAGAACATCGGCCAAAGTACGCCACTCGATATAGCTGTCAGCCGCTACCGTCGCGGTCGGAACCGTGCTTGTAACCCCGGCAGAAATAACGGCAATCTGGCCGAAGCCGGTCTGGATGGTCGTTCCCGCCGGAGCCGTAATCGTCGCGCCTGGATAAAGACTCAGGCCCAACCGCAGCGCCAACTCCTCGAGCATGCCTTCGTAGGAATGATCGCGCCGGCTATTAGCGGCGCTGTACAGTCGCTGCAGGAAGGCGGTGACAGATTCGCCACTGCGCCGGGCCAGCCCGAAGGGCAGGCCGGCCACGTCGGCATACGAGGTGCTGTTGATCGGGCGCAGATAGGTGCTGTTAAGCATATTGGATCTGGTCGAAGGCGTCGGTCAGGTAAAGGCTGCGGGTGTCGGTGTCGATTACATAGCTGTCGTAGCGGGGCACGACTGGCACCAGGTAAGTCCCGGTCCACAGCCACAATTGCTGCAGGCTGTCATAGGCCACGCCTTGGAGGTCGGGAACCAGCGCCGAGAGATCGAAGACCGTGGGACTGAACGCCAGGTTGGGATACGGGAAGCTGTCGTAGGTCAGCGCGCCGTTCTGATCCAGGCACTCTATAGATATGACATAAGTACCGGTCTGTACCAAAGGCATCGAGACCGCGGTGGGTGTGCCGATCTGCCAGCCCGCGCCGCCGCTGTATGGCGCATAGGCGCCGTTGGGCAGCAGGGCAAACAGCTGGTTGTCGGGCTGTTGCACCACATAACGCCAGCGCTGCATGAGCGAGGCGCCGCCGTAGGCCACCGGAATCACCGCCACCGAACGGACTGGCTTCGTCTGGTCGTACACACATTCCAACCCGTAAAGCGGTTCCTGCTTGAGGGCCGCAGCCGCCAGATTGGAGGGTACCGGCTGGCGCCGGTCGAAGTAGTAGACCTTGGTCCCGCCCACGGCCACTGCGCCCCAGGTATAAGGTTCGACGGCCACATCCGTCAGCGGAGCCTGCAACCCGTAGCTCTGGGCATAAGCCAGACCGCCCAGATTGTCTTCCATGTACATTTCCTGCAGCAGGTTGTTGGCAATCTGCCAGTAGCGCGGGAAGCGCACATAGCGGAAGTTGTGGTGCGCAAAGGGACGATCGGAATCAGCGACGGCGGGCACGGCAACCGGAATCTGCCAGCAACGAATACGACCGGTCGCAGGCAGACCCCGTACGACGATGCGCGAGATCGTGACCCAAGTGATGGTCGACTGCACCGCGCCTTGCAGACTCACCAGCACCGCTTCACTCGACTGATGCTGTTGGTCCGCCCACACCGGTTTGGGATAGCGCTCGCCTTCGATCAGGATCTCGGCGGCAAAGACGGGAACATCGACATCGATCCAGAAACTTAACTTGTTAGGAATGGCCAGATCGAACGGACCGAACTCGATCACGTCGCCGCCAGGCGAATCGAACAATTGCGGCGAGGGCAGGTAGATGCGGTTACGGGCAGTGTCCAGCTCATAACTCGCCGGCACCGGGCAGGTGTCGTCGTAGGCTCGCAGTGGGATCCACTGGTTATTACGCATGCCCTGTACGGTCGTGATCGTACTGGGATCTACGGTTGAGTCCACCGGCACCTGGTAATAACATCCGCCGTTGTCGATTGCCGCCGGACAAGTCTCCAGCGCCCCCGCCGCGGTTTCCCTTGCTAGGCGTTGGGCCAGCGTATCCATACTGACGGCCGCAACATTCAGCAACTGGGCATCGATCGAGTAGGGAAGCTGGCGGACGCGGACGTCATGATCGTCGAAGTAGTTGAGCAGTTCCTGTGTGGTGTGAGACTGAGGTACGAAGACGTAGGTCTCGGCCACCCCTTTACCAGCGAGTGTCAACGACAGTTGACTGAATCCGGTGAGACCGATCGTGCCGCCGAACGGACCTTGCAGATTCGAGTGAAAGCCGGAAGACCCTCCGAAAGCAGCCTGAAGCTTGCCCGTGCCAGACAGCTGATCAGCAACTTTAGCTGATCCGGAGAGGGACGCCGCAACCGGGGAATTGGATTCAAAGAACGACCACACGAGCTGCGGGCGCTTGTTGAAGGCAAGCAGTTCGTGGGAGTTAATCCGGTAACCCGGTTGTCGGCGCAGGAAACTAGCCATTGGCGATCTCGAGGATCATCGAGGGGGTGCTGGTCGCGGTGCTATCTGCCGTGACCATGCAATAGAGAGCGGAGTTGGTGAAGACCTGGACCATGCCGGTCTTGAACATATCGTGGACGTCGCCGCCGTTGGCGAGTTGAATACGTCCGCTCCACAGCGGCCGTAGGATCATCAGGTTGAAAGACCCGGCGGTTGAAATCGTGGCGTTAACGCTTTCGAGCTTCTGCAAACCACGATCGCCGGCGGCCAGGTTCAGCTGAATACAACGGCCGAGCGTGGGTGCCGTGCCGGTGGCGATGGCTCCGGTCGTGTGGCCGGTAAGGCCATTCTCGTTCGTGTAGTTGGCCGAGATGGTCAAGTTGCCGGTAAATGCGGTCACGGTTTCCAGCCACAACTCCAACCCGGTATAGTCAGTCGGGTTAGGCAACCGGGAAGAGAAGTTCGGCTGGCCGGACATCACGTTGGTAGCGTTGTAGTTGAATGGACCGGCCAGGTACAGACGGTCGTATAACATCAGGAAACCAGCTACCGGACTGGTGAACTCCAACTTCGACAGGTACCCGGTGGCTCCCGTACCAAAGGGATTGACCGCGGGATATCCGGCGACCGAGTCGTCCGGGATCACGCCGGCGACGACATCAGATCCTCCAAGAACTCCAGCACCGGGATTGCCGGCCAGATCGAAGATGCTGAACGGAAGAGCGGCTATCGACGTCCTGCTGGCTGTCTTCACGAATGTGATGCGCTGCTTGGGCGCGGCAATATACTGATCAAAGCTCTGGATCGCCATGAGTTAAGCCTCCGTAACGCTGAGAGTTCCCGGACTGATAATCGGGGTAATTCCGGCACTGACCTGTAGAGGTTGGCTCAAAGCTCCCGAATAGAGCACCATCCCAGCGCCGCTGGCGGCGGTGCCTACGGCAGCATAGGTAATGCCGTTATTGCCGGATGTGCAGGCAGGGAAGGTGATCTGAGCGGTGTTGGTCGCGACTGTGTTACTCACCGTCCAACCAGCGGCCGTACGGGCGATTGCCATGCGGCTGTAGCCGGTGTAAGTGGCCTCATTCGTCGCCTGATTTCCGGCAACTCCAGGGTCGGCCGTATGCAGGCTCAGGTACAAGACCGTGGCTGGATTGGACGCGGCATTGTCCAGAAGATTGGGAATGCCGGTTCCCTGGAGAATAGCCAGCATGAGATCGTTGGCGAAGACTTGACTCTTGGGCATAAACGTCCTTCTTGAAGGTGATGAACTACGAGGCGATACCGATCGAGACGGGGTTGGCGATCGAGGTTTCCACCAGCAAGCGCTCGCCTACCGCAGGGGTGTAGTCGGCGACCAGGTAGCGCGAGAAGCGCGTGCCATCGGAGCGGCTGCGCCAGATGAAGATCGAACTCAGCGGCTGGTTGGGCTGGCCGATATCGACAATGTTGCTGTTGGAATTGAGGATAACGCTGGCCAGTTCGTTGATCACGAATTCCTGGCCCACGCTGAGGTTGTTGATGTAGTCGGAGCCGGCGGAAACGGCGGCGCTGATGGCCGCCTGCTGGTCGGCGGCCGAAGCTCCCTTGACCAGAACCAGGGAAGTCGAAAAGGAGATGCCGACTAGGTCAGGGGTTACGGCCGTGCCTGCCAGTGGGTAGGCGGTAGATCCGTCTACGGCCGCTTGCACGGTTGAAAGCAGCGACGGAGGAACCTGCGGAGCGATTCCATAAATGTAGGCCGTGAAGGTTCCGGCCAGCGGGGTGAAGGAACAGTCCTGTACCCCAGGAACGTTGAGCACAGCCAGACGTATGTTCGCCTCGGCATTACCCGCGGGACTGGAGAGTTTGAGATTGATGCGGTATCGGTAGCTTGTATCATCTTCGGCATCGCGACCCTCGGCAAGACCAAAGTTGTTGGTGACCAGCAAACTGCCATACGCGTTGTCGGTGTAGGCCGCAAAGTTGTGCTGCGTGAAGACGCCGGCGGGTGCATTGCCCGCGCTACCGGAACTGAAAGCAATGACGGAGACGGAGGCCTGCGAGGCGCTGGCCGGAAGCGTGACGTCGGCCGTGGTCAGCATCACCGGACCGTTGTTGCCGGACGCGGTGTAGATCCGCGTGTTCTGAGGTACGACGATATCCTGGCCGTTGTTGATGTTGCCGAAGGTGCCGCGCAGAACGTAGAACTGGAAGTTGTCGTCGGTCAGCGGCGAACTGTTGTCCTGCGGACCGATGCGTTCGACATTGAAGATCGTGCCCAGGAAGTCCAGTGCAGAGCCGGTGGCATACGGCAGCAAGTTCTGGGTGATGTTGACGAAGCAGTTGGCTTCGCTCTCACCCACTTTGGCGCCAACGATATCGCAGAAGGCGCGGGCTTTGCCGCCAGGCGCGGTCTGCGTGATGCCTGTCTGCATCAGGGCAGAGAGGATATCAGTCTGATAGGACTGAGCGGATTTGGGAGCTTGCGTAGGCATGGGCTTAGACCGCCAGGGTGGTGGTATAGACCAGCTGCTCGTTGATGTAGACGAACAGCATGATTTCGCTGCCCTGGGTCAGGGTCTTCACCTGCACCATACCTGCAGGCACGAGGTCGGAGATGGAACTCAAAGCCTGCTGCTGGGCTGCGCTTTCCAGCTCCGGAGCCACCGTCTGTGCCGGCAGCGTGCCCAGGTTGGCGCCGATCATGTAGAGCTGCCAGGAGTCCAGATCCGCCTTCAGGCGGGTGGCGATCATGGTCGAAAACTCTTCCCAGGCGGAACTGGTAAAGGCGATATCGCCGCTGCCATCCAGCAGCGAACCGCCATTCGACATCCAGCGGAAGTCAGGCATCGATTAAACCGGGCAATCAGAGAACTGGCTGAGTTCGGAGAAGGCGCTTTGGATATCATCCGCGGCGTCCAGCAGAGGAGGGGTATTCTTGACCAACACCGGAATGGGGGTTGGTGTGGTCGAGGGCATACAGGTGGTCAGCAACGGGTTCAGCGCCCAATAGCCGCCGCCAATAGTGATCTGGTCCGGCGTCGCCGACAACGAGATCTTGCCGGAGATCAACACGCCGAATTCCGCGCACAGGTCGATGACCGCATCGGTCGGATCGGCCGCCATGATGATGTCTTCATCGGTCGCGATCAGCGCCGGCTGGCCATTCCACACATCCCCGGCATAGATAGCCTTGGGTTGCAGGGAATTGTCCTGGTTGTCGAGATCGTGATTGATGGGAATGGAAGACATGGAGGGATAAATCTACTTGCGGAACAGCTTCTGGTACTCGCGAAGGCGGCGCTGATACCACTCGTCGAAGCGGCGGTTGTAGCCCGCCCAGTAGACGGTGGTCATGCGCCAGAAACGAGGGTGATCCTGATAACGCTGGTGACCGTCGCGGCCCCAGGAATAGACTTCGTTCCAGGCACATTCAAGACGGTGGGGAAGCAGGAAGTCTTCGAAATCGACTGCGGTGCGGAGTGCATCGCGATGCGCGCGGCGCTCGCCGCGGTGAGCTAAGATCTTGTCCTGTTTGGCGGAACGCACGCCGGTGACGGCGGCGTAAGGACGGCGATAAGAACGACTCATGACTAGGTTCCTCCCTATGTCATGGCGTCCTCCTTTCCGAAGCTGTACTTATCCAGCTCCTCCACCAGCCGAACCAAATCCAGTCAATCATTTAGGTTCCTGTAAGGCACAAGTCCTTCGGCAGTGGAATCCGGGACTGCGAAGTCAGGAAGTTAACCTTGCGCACGAAACCGTCGACCCTGGCCGTACCGCAATTACCGTTGGCATCCGGCGTTGCCGCCATCTGTTGCGGCAAGGTCAGAATGATCTCCACCTCGTCGCCTTCCATATAAGCACCGCTCTGGCGGTAGGCCGCTTCGGTCTCGCGCGGCACGCACGGCAGCGGATGGCAGTTGAGGTAGGTGTTGTCGAACGAATCGCTTAACAGGTTGGGCGTCAACTGGTTGCCATTCTGATCATAGCAGCCAGCGTTGTCGGCCAACAAAGCCACCCAAACCATGATCGAGTTGCCAGCATCCCAGTAGACCGGGTTCTTCAGCGTGTTCACGTCATCGGTGCCGGAAATGCACAGATGCTCGATCTGGCTGGTATCGGCTCCGGCCGCGTTCAGCTCGTCGCGCTGCTGCTTGATCACCCGGCGCGGGCAGGGCGCCATACCGGGTTGACCGTCGATTCTCTGGTTTTGGCAGCAGGAACAGGGGCTGACGATACCGTAATATGTGCCGGGAGGCTGCACCCTTGTCTCTCCTGATTAGTATAGAACTTCCAACTTCATTATGACGCCGGATTGGGATTGGCCAAAGCCGGACCAGGCTGTTGAATATCAATGCTGTTGCGTAGGCTGCTCAGCTGGTTCCACAGGTCCATCGTCGGATAGATCTCCTCATCCATGAACTGGCGGATCTTCTCCTGGGCAGCGCCCAGCAGATCGTTGATGGCATAGCCCTCAATTCCGCCGACCCAGGGCCGGCCGAAACGCAGCACCGGGGACACCACCAGGGGATTGAGCTTGGTGTTGGTGTCGGTGAAGTAGAGCACGCCTATAACGGCGGCCACCACGCAGACCCCAACGATGGCTACGATCGGCACAATCGGAGCGCTGGCAAGAACCCCTATTCCTGCCGTTGCCCAGCCTCCTGCTGTGGCGACACCTGTGGCTGCGGCACTGGTCACAGTGGCCGCGGTGACAGCTCCGGCTCCAGCCGCCGTGCCGGCGGCAGCCGTCAAAGCGCCGGTAGTGGCAGCGGTGACCGTCATCAGGGTGGTTCCCAAACCTGTCAGAATCGAAGAGACCAGAGGCGCACCGAACATGCCCACCAGGGACGACAGCCCGACGGCGGCAGCCGAGGTAGCGATAAACACCGGGGTGTGGTTGATGGCGAAGCCGGCGATCATGGCCCCAGCCACGGAAGCAGACCGAGTCAGGGCGCTCCAGAACACAGGCGAAGCGGCCTCGTTGATGGTGATGCAGGCGCGCGGCTTGACGATGGTGACAAAGCCGTTCTCCAGGTTGAGGGAATGGATCACCTGCTCGACCTCGAGCGGTCCGGTCATGCCGGTGGACGGGTCGGTCAGGATCAGGATGTCCATCGGCCGGATCTTGGAATTGCCGCGCAGGATGATCTCGCCGCGGTACATCTTGCCCAACTCCTCGCGCAGGAAACTCTGGGCACACTGCATGACCAGGCCCTGGTCGATGACGTTCTTCTGCGGATCGTTGATCAGATGGGTCACGTCCAGCACCCGGCGGTGTTGCGCCGGGATGTTCTGGTTGGCATAAACCGGGTCTTCATTGCCGATCTTGACCGTGTTGTAGACTCTGCCGTTGATCTCCAGATTGTTGTGCACGATCGACTGGTGATCGATGAAGTGATACTGGCGAATGGGCTGCAGGCGATCGGAGGGCGAGAGGTTCGGCCCCAGGATCGTGGCCGCGTAGGAGCGGTAGATCTCGTTGAACTGGTCCCGCAAGTTACGGTCCGTCGGACTGTTGAAGATCTTCTCGCCCAGGAAGCCGATCCAGTTGCTGGCCTGGCCTGCGACCGTGCCCAGCGTCGGCAACTGCATCTGCTGGCCCGTATCTGGATCGACGGCCGTGAAGGTCTCCATCTTGCCGTAACACAGCTGGATCAGCCCCTGCTCGAAGGCCTGTTCACTTTGGCCCATGTTGGCGACGATACCGGAATCGTACTGGTAGCTGTTGCCGATGGTGCCCATGTTCTGGAAGACGCCGATCGCGCGCATAACCTGGTCGTGGCCAGTGTTCTTCCACCAGGTCTGGAACTTGTTGCCGTCGGGATCCTTGGCACGCATCGCCTCGCTGTCACCCAGCAACTCAGGGCGGGCATAGTACCAGTCCAGCGGATGACCGAAGACGATGGTGGCTTCGTTGCTGTAGGGGAAGCCGTAGGGCTTTTCCAGCAGCAGGTATTCCGGATAACGGCGGCCGACATCCTGCAGCAGTTCCCACAGACTCAGCGAGCAGTCCGGAGCGATGTAATACTTGAACTTGCGCAGGTACGCTAGCAGGCTGCCGCCCTGCTGGTCCATATAAGTACGGCCTTCGATCCCGGTGCGGGTGCCGTCGTAGTTGATCACGTCGTTGATCAGCACGTTCTCACCGCAACGATCGCCGGCCGAACGCAGGATCGATGCCACAGGCGTAGCGCCGACTGCATCGCTGGCAGTGGCCAACACCTCCGACCAGGTGTAGCCCTTGAGCAACTTGTCTGGGGACATGTTCAATTGCCAGTGGCCAAAGTGCTTGGCGTCGGAAGCTTTCAACATTGACTTCAGGATCGTGCCGGCGTCTCCGCTCTGGCCGAAGATGGTATAGCCGCCGTAGGCAGGGCCGCGGCTGAGATGAATGCCAGGCAGCCAGGTGAAGCAACTCTTGACGGCGTTACCGAAGTGCAGCCAGGAGTCACAGTTGGCCTTGTCGGAGGGAACTGACATCATCTCGTGCAGGAAGCTTTGGGCAGTGATGGTGATGATGTCATTGCCTTCGACCTCGGTGACCACGCCACCAAAGACCACATCCATCTGGTCGGGATCGTTCTTGCTGCCGACGCGCAACTGAATCTTGGTGCCAGTCTGCAGCGGGAAATACTTGAGCGGCACGCGCTTGTTGGGCTGGCCCTCGTCTCCCGGATGGCCCTCGCGCATATCGACCACCATGTAAGGCTGGTTGCTGATGGTCTTGCCCGCCGTCGTGCTGAAGCCGGTCTGACCGGTAATCGTTCCGCCTCCCGAAGTGGGCGAAGCCACAGCGGGGGTGGTGAAGCGCTGATACCACTGTTCGCGCTTGCCGGCAGTCGTGTCGTCGAACAGCTTGACGTTCAGCAGGTGCGCCAGGTTGGTCATGCGCAGGATCATGGTCGCCGGGCGTTTGTAGTTCCAGATGATCTCGATATCTTGCACTGCGGCATAACTGTAGAAGTTGTCGAAGGCGTAGAACAGGTTCTGATTGTTCTCCTCCATCAAGAAGAGCTTGAAGGTAGGGAAGGCCTCGGCCATGGTGTAGCCGGCGAGGTTCGTCTGCCGCATTACCGAGTTGATGTCGCCGGAGATGGGATTGGTCGAGTCGGCCAGCGTAATCTTCGGCTTGTTCCCGCTCGAAATCACCGCTCCCGTCGAACTACTCTGGATCGTGTTCGTACCCGCCAACTGGTTCTGCGCCTGCTGGCTAAGTTGCAAGGTGTCCATCAGGTTCTTGCGCGCCAGGGTGTTGTACACCTTGCTCCAGTCGGTGAAGTACATGCCCGGGTTGAAGTCCTGGCCATTGAAGTACATCGGACTCAATCCCATGTCGCGGTAAGAGCCGTGGTTCTGGTTCGCCGGATCCGTCGAAGGCCCGCCCGCGGGAACCGCACTGGCAAACTGCTGCGAGAACATCGGGCTGCCTTCCATGGTGCGGGCTTCCTTGGCAAAGCCGAGGTTGTTGCTGTAGAGCGGTTGCGCCGCCGCGGTGTAGATCGACTTGGTGTTGTTGTCGGCCACATTCGGGTTGGGCGCTATCTGCGCCATCAGCCGATTCTTCAGATCACCCAATTGAGGGTCGCCGTTGGGAACGAAGCTAAGCAACACCGCTACGTCGGCGATCGTCGGCTGCGCTCCAGCCTCCAAGCTCTTGACGCGCGTCTGCAGGGCGGGATAGTCGCCGTTCAGATAGCCATTGGCCGGAGGCGGAGTGTAGGTATCAACCATTAGCGGCGGCGCAGTGGCATTGTTGCTGCTGGAGTCGGCGATCGAGCACAAGGCGGCCTTGTCGGCCGCCGACATGGTGACCGTCGGCAGGCTGCCGGCCATCTGCCCAAGGATGTCGTTGGTAGGCGCGCCGGTGACGGATGAATTGCAGGTCGCCTTCAGGGCGCTGACGATGTAGCCGAGATCGGAGTTCTGATAACCCTGGCGAAAGGCCAGGGTGTTGGGCAGCAGGTTCTTCTCGGCCGGATTGCTGATCGAATCCAACTGGCTGCTGGAGCCCATAATGATGTTGTTGAACGTGTTCTGGTAGGCCTGACTGATGCCGCTGATGCGGAACGGACCGATATCTTCGAAGACGTTCTCGTACTGTCCGGCGGTCATCTGCACCGAGAGCATGTTGGAGCTGTCGCGGATGGTCTCGTTGGTGATCTGATCAAGCATCAGGCCGTGAATGCCGCACATATTGAGGACCTGGTTCTCGACAAAGACCGCCTGCGTGCGATAGATCGCACTGGTGCGGCGGAACAACGTCCGCATCTTCAGATATTGCTCCTCAAGCGTATGCGACATGGTGGTCAACTCCGCCAGGTCGTTGTGCTGTGGTTCGGAATCCATCAAGGTGTTGCCGACCGAGAGGAACGAGACCGAGATCATCGAACTGCAGGGCCCGACGTGCTGGTAGGTCGGGTA
>QGNH01001869.1_pt2 | contig 27317 bp, 31 predicted proteins | sample 1735481 | NCBI WGS metagenome assembly QGNH01 (sample SAMN09239004, study PRJNA386568) | Viral metagenome, whole genome shotgun sequencing project.
CACCTCTTCGCGTTCGCGCCGTCCGAACACCTCGTGGCGACCCTGGGAGTCTCGCCCGAGGCTACGTTTTTTGGGGGCGCGACGCTCGAGGAGGCCGCGGGGTACGCGCGTGGGTTCGGCGAAGCGCTACAGCTCGCGCGGTTGTCGGCAGAGCGAAAGGCAGTGAAAGACTTCCACGAGGTTCCGGTGCGGCCGGCGAAGCCGAAGCCCGCAAAGAAGACGCGCTGATGGGTCGGCACCACGATGTACCGGTTTGGTGTCAGGGTGATCCAGACCCCTCACCCGAGTACGTGCCGGCCTCGGCGCAGGTCAGGCTCGAACGCCCGCCACGCCAGGGCTTCGGGCGCAAGCAGGCTCGCGAGACCTACCCAGTAGGTGACGTCGACCGCGGGGGCCGTGCGACTTCGGTCACGTTCGAGGACGGCCGTGTCGGTCGGGTCGAAACCTGGGAGGAAGAGGCGCTGCGTCTGCGGGTGGAGCTACACAGCGCGCTCGGTCGTGTGGCTGAACTGACCGCAACGGTCGCACGGCTCATGGTGGAGCCGTGACGGCCCCCCACCTACCTGGCGCGACGTGGGGTCCGGCGAAACCTTGGCGGGGTTCCAACACGTGGGCTGCCTTGGACGCGCGAGGCATCGCGGTCGTGTACCTCCCTGAAGCGATCGGGATCGCTGACGTGGCCAGAGCTACGCCCAAGAGGTACCGCGGGAACCTGTTTTCGGACCAGGAAAACCTCGGTTGGTTTGACGCGGGTCCTACGGACGCCGCCGTCGATATCTATCGCGCGGCGCGCTCGGGGCGACGGTGAAACCGAGCCCGCTCGAACCGGTCGTCCGAGCCACGATCCGCCCGTACCCCCCGTGGGGGTGTGCCCAGAAGATGCTGCCTGGTGATACACGCCGCTGGGCCCACAAGGGCAAGGCTTTCAGCTACGTCGTCTGCTGCCCGGGGTGCCGCAAGCCCATCATGGTACTGACGGACGACTGGGGACTCGAGGAGTCCGGCATGGTGACGAGCCGCGCGCCCGTCGGCGAGCCCTCGCGGACCAACCCGACGCCCGCCGTGCGGGACTTTGAACACCCGACGTCGATGCGCTCGACCAAGTCGGTGAAGTGCCACGGGTGCGGTGGGACGTTGAGCGCGACCGGCTCGGAACTGGTCCTCGAGCGGCCCAAGCCCCGCGGCTAGCTACGGTGACGACACCGAGTCGACCATTCCGCCGTCGACGATCGTGCCGATGTGCAGCCCCTGATTCCCGCCGTCCAGGTAGTTGCCGTACAGGTAGTACCGCAGACCGTTAGATCCACCAGCCGGCACGAGATAGAAAGGCGCGGAGGAGCTGTTGTACACCCTGTCATTCACCATCTCGATGGTGCTGACATTGCCAGCCGTGCCCGACGGAGACACAATCTGCGGGAAGTCCGAGCCGTAGTTGTTCGCGAACTGGCTATTCCGGACGCTGACCTTGCTGTTGGTGTATCCGGCCATCTGGATCGGGATGTTGAGCCCGGTTGGCGGCGCGGTCATCTGGAACGTGCAACTGTCGATCTCGGCTGCCGTCGTCCCTACCAGCGCGGTCTCTCCGGCGCCCAGCTCAAAGCGCCAATCTCGGACCGTAAATGGGCCCTGCCACTCAGCCGAAAAAAGGAAACAGGCATAGGTGTTACCGCCACAGCCGCCGCCGGCGAACAGCCATCCGCCAGCGGTGCCGAGCTGAGCCCCGACATAGTTGCCGCTCAATCCACCGTTCAGGAACGTGATCTCGAGCGAATTGCCGTTCCCGCCGCCATAAATGCCAGCGACTGTAGCCCCAGACAGATAGCAATTGCTGAACAGGACCTGAGCGGCGCAATCGGCTAGGCCGACGGCAGTGTTCACGCCGCCAAGGCTGACGTCGGTACCAAACCCGTTGACGGACACTGTATCGAGGTGCACCTGATTCGTGGTCTGCGACTCGACCGGACCGCTCAGAGCGATTCCAACGGATGCCCCCGGAGGGGCTCCGGCCCCGTTCGAGTAGGAGACGTTGATGCCCTTGATGGCCGAGCCGTATTGATTCCACAACAACACCGCGATGTCGGGCGCGACGGGCAGACCGTCCGGCCCCGCGTCGGCAGCGAACCCGGCATCGAGAGCCAACCCCGCGGGAGACCACCCGATGCGACTCGCTAGCGGGCCGTCGCCGATGGTGTTGATCGAGGAAAGGCCGCCGCTTGGGAGGCCCACCAGGATCGTTTTGGAGATCAAAAAAGCGCCCGAAATGTAGACCGTGGCGCTCAGTCCGATGGTGCTTCGATACGCCGCGAGCGCGTAGGCAGCGTTGATGGCGTCCGCGTTGACTGTCGGGTCGCACGTCGGACATGCGCCGCACCAGCGCACGTCAATTGGGCCGCTCCACTGCCGTACCCACGCGCCTGTCGACGGGTTCCCAGAGCTGTCGACAGGCACGATCACCGTGCACCCATCGTCACCGCCCGCGGGTGCTGTCGACGCCCAGATAAACGTTCCTCCCGCGCCGTCTCCTGCGGTCATGGCCCCGGTCGCGAACACCGTAGACGCAGACAGCCCGGTCGACCCGCGAGCCAGCGTCGCGAGGTCACCGGTGCGGAACCCGCCGTCCAGCGGCCCCAGGACCGTGTCGACCACCGTGGCGTCGCTGTACGTCGTTACGCGTGCCGTTACGGGGTGCGCAATAGGCGCGTACGCGGGGGCGCGGGCGTCGAGCCCGAGAAGTCCGAGGAGCTGCGTGATGGATACGGCCAACGTAACCGAGAGGACCATCATGAGCGCGGCGGAAAGCTTCGGGTATCGGTCGATGATCATGGCGCCGCGAAGCTCACGCTGCGGAGGTCTGCGCATTCTTGCGCGCCGCTCGACGTACCGAGCAGATAGGAGGTCGCGCCCGTGCTGAAGGTGCCGACGCCGGTCGCGTTCGTCGTGCCGTTGCCCGTCGTGGCGCCGCTGACGGTAAGCGAGAGCGCGCCGGAGGGCGCGAGGTGCGCGGCAACGGTGATTGCTTGCTCACGCGACCACGTGAGGGCCGCGCTCACGAGCGCGGCCACGCCGCCCAACTCAATCACGATCTTGCCCGTCGATTGCTGCAAGAAAATCTGATTCGTCGAGTTCCACCATAGGATCGGCGAGTCGACGCCCTGCTCGCCGCTCGCGAAATTCGGCGCGACGACCGCGGTCATGTTGAGCCGCCCCGACGGCGCGATCGCGCTCGTCGTCGAGAGCACGTCGGCGGCGCGCGAGGCCGCGGTGCCGGCCGTGGGGATCACGCTCGACGGGTAGCGGCCCGTCTCGATCTGTGCCCCCCACACGGTTCCTTGACCGTTGGGATTTGGTGCGCCCGCCCACGTCCCCCAGGCGAGATCAGCCGGCGCGGCGCTGCCCCAGCTGAGCTGGTACCGTCCCCACGTGATCGCCGTCGAGATCACCGTCGTGGGCGTTCCCGTGAACTGATCCAGAAAACCGATCGTCCGCGTGCCGCCGGTGTCGATCTCCCAAAAGCTCGCGATATAGGGAGCTCCGGATCCCAATCCCGCGGCGTACCCGAGCACCGAGGTGCCCGTGGTCCACGTCACAGTTGCGGCTGTGTTGGTCGACCCGTCTGGACCAGTCGCGTTCACCGCGGTGGCGCCACCGAGGGTCCAGCTAGCTGCCCCGGTCACGCCATACGGATCGGTGTTCTCGCGCGCGCTCTCGACGGACAGCCCAAGCCCGCTTCCGACGTTGCGGGCTCGCCACGCGTTCGCGCCGATCCCAGACACGATCGTCGAGGCGCTCGTCTGCACGGTGCGGCCCGTCGTCGCANNCGTTTGGACCGTTCGGCCCGTCGTCGCGCACGAGATCGACAGCCACGACGGGGGCACGGTAAACACCCCTCCGCTCGTCGCCAGCGCGGTGAAGTTGGCGGAGGCGATGATGGACGGCCCCCCGGGACCCTCCACACCGCCGGGTTGCCACGGGCTCCGACCGTTCACCGGGAACTGCACCTCCGGGACGACGAGCTTGCCGGCGCTCGTGCTGGTCTCCGACGTCGACGCCACGCGCGTCGGTGCGGGGCCACACTGACCGCACGCACCGATCGTGAGGCCCAGCGCGAGGATCGCGAGTCCTCGCGCGAGCTTCGTTGGCCGGTTCATCGCGGCGCTCACCAGAAAACGATCAGGTTCGTGCCGCTGTATGCGGCGAGGTACGTCATCTCGACCGAGGCCCCACCGCCCGCCGGCACGACCCAGGTCTCAACCTGGCCCGATCCTGTCGTAAACACGACGGTCCCGCCCGTGCTGTCGGCCGCGAGGAACCCCGAGGCGCGGCGCCCCGCACCGGTGCCATCGCCATTTGAGTCGCTCTTGCGCGCTTTGCTCAGCGCCACGAGGTCGATCCCGGGGGCGCTGGGATAGGTCGAGTAGCCCGTCGGGACCGTGTTGATCGCGCCGGTCGCGTTGAAGTTCGTGGCGTCGATCGGGGACAGGCTCCGCATCCAGGCCTCGCCGTGGGGCCCGGCGACCGACCACGCGGTCGCGCCGTCCTTCTTCGGTGTGTTCCCTGTGGGGGCGGCGTAACGGTACGGGTCGTCGGCCATGTCGGGCAGCCTACCTCGCCCGGGCGCGCCGGGACAGCACGACGTTGAACACCTAGGCGGGCGCGTGTAGGCTGCCCGACATGGCCATCATCGAAGACGTCGCGGCAGAGGCGAAGGCGCGTAGGCTCCGGGAGCGTGTCGCGCCCGCCCCGGTGACCGCGACGTACAGCTCCGTCACGAAGGCGGCGCAGGACCTCACGCACCAGCGGGGTGAAGACCTGATCCCGGTGGCCAAGACCGAGATGCCCTGGGCCACGACGCACGACTCGTCGACCGCCGCGGATGCGAACGAGGTCAAGCCCAACGCCTCCGCCAACATTCAGGGCGAGCAGACCCCGCTCAAGCTCTCGGCCGCCGCCAAGGCCGCGCTCGACCTGGTGGGCAAGATGAAGGCGCCGCCCGCGCCCGCCAAGAAAGACGACGACGGCGGGGACTCGACCGAGGTCGAGATGGCGGCCAAGGCCGCACTCGAGGCTTCCGCGAAGGCGTGGCCCCAGGACCTCTCGGCGGCGTTCAAGGGCCACCCCTCGCGCCGCGACGCCGCCATCGCGAAGGCCGCGGAGGTCGCCAAGGAGGAAGAATCCGAGAAGGCCAAGGCTCAGAAGGGGGGCCTCGGTGACGACGTCCGGGCGCAGACCAAGGAGCCCGAGCCGACCGACCGCGGGAAGGTCGAGGGTGGCGCGGTCCCGGTCCGCGAGGTCACCAAGCAAGACCAGGCGCTCGACATGCGCGGCGTCGCCAAGGCCGTCGGGCCCTCGTTCGACACCGTCGAGCGGGCGATCCGCGCCGCGCTCAACCTCCGGTACCCGCCGAAGCCCGAGACCGGGAACATGTGCGGCGAGGGACCGTGGCCCCGCGAGGTTTACGTCGACTCGGTCGTGTACTGCTACCAGGACACGCTCTATAGCCTCCCGTACGTCTTCGACGGCAAGGTCGCGATGCTGGGTGAGAACCCCGTCCAGGTCCGCGTCAGCTACGTCCCGGCCTGACGCTCTCGGACCGTGCGCCACTTCCTTCTAGGTACCGAGCCCGCGAAGCTCCAGGAGGTCTCGCAGCCGGAGAACGCCGTGGCGCCGCCGGGTCACGAGATGAAGGCGGTCCGCGCGACCCGCAAAGCCCTCGCGTTCCTCCGCAAGAGCGCCAAAACGGTGAAGATATACGAGCCCACGCGCCACGCTGTGTACGCGCGCGACGGGCATGCGTGCGCCTACTGCCACACGAAGGACCCGACCGGCCAGGGCGTGGGTCTCACGATCGACCACATCCAAGCGCGCAACCTCGACGGCGCTGGGTCCGACGCGAAGAACATGCTGACATGCTGCTTGTCTTGTAACAGCGCCAAGCAGGACAAGACGACGCGGCAGTGGACCGCGTACGCCAAAGCCTCCGGCGTCACGGTCGACTGGAAGGCCCTACGGAACCAGGCCAAGCGCGTCATCGACACGGCGGCGGGAAAGCGCGCCGCCGAGGCCGCGAAGGCGTTCCGCGCTCAGTACGGCGGCGCGCGCGGGGTCGCGTTGTCCCGAGCGGTCGCCGAGGACCTCAAAAACATGGCAACGACGAGTGGGAACACTAGGCCGAAGACGGGCCCGGGCGTCCACCGCGACGACCACGGAAAGTTCTCGTCGGAGTAGCTACTCCGCGGGCGGTCCAAACTTCGGGCCCTCGTCGCCCTCTTGGCTCGCGGCGATGAGGCCCTGGATCTTGCGCTGCTCATCGGCGCCGATCGGGATCTCGAACGGCATCGTGAGCGCGTCAGGGTCCGCAGTGGACTCGGCGCGGCGTCGCACCACCAGCTCCACGTCGTAGGCGGCGTCGTTCAGCATCTTGGTCATCCGCGTGGGGGCGGGCATCGTGACTTCGGCGGGCTTCATACAGACCCCTTACCTTCCGGGGCGCTCGTTTGCACCCATCGCCAGATCCCACTGTCCTCGAATGTCCGCTCCACGAGGCCAGCACGTCGTAGGGCGTGCAGCGCCTCCGCCGCGACCTCGCGGCCCAAGCCCGTCGCGCGGACGATCGCCATGCGGCTCAGCCAGCCGGGTGTAGCCCGTAGACACTCGAGCACGCGTTGCTGCGACGCCGTCGGGTTCAAGGTTTCTCGCCTTCAGGTTCGTCTGCCCGTTCGTGGTGGTCATCCGCGGGGTTACGCCAACCGGACCCGCCGGGCTGACAGGCCGCGAGGAAGTCCAGGATGCACTGTTCAGGGGACCGCTTCCGCGTCTCCGCGAGCGCCCGGAGCTTCGCCGCGTAGGCGTCGGAAAGGTCGATCGTCAGGCGGTAGGGCATCGCGGTCATCTTACGTTCTCCGGGGCCGGTTTGCTTCACGAGGAAGCCTCCTGGTTCGGTTCCTAGCTCCGCCCGTGACGCCGCGACGTCTTCCGATGTAGGCTTCGCCCACCATGCCCCTGCCGACGAAGCTCACGCCGCGTGAGGAATCCGAGATCACGCCCGCGGCGCTGTCGGCCCGGGCGGGCCAGGTCGTGCGGAGCCTGCGGGGTGACCGCGCGGCCGAGGTCGCGATGTCTCAAAGCGCGTCCCAGGACCGGCTCGCCCGCGCGGCCAAGGCGGCGGTCCAGTCGCTCCACAAGCTCGCCGGGGGTCCGGTGGGCGAGAGCGACTTGGCCTCGGGTGGAATGTTGGTCCCGGACCAGGCGCACGAGGACAAGTTCACGCGCTTGCTGAAGGACTGGGACACGGTCGACAAGGCGGGGCACCACAACCAGTACACCGACGTGAACCCCGCGAAGGAGCCTAAGGGTCGGGCGGCGGGCGCCAAGCCGGCCGGCGGGGACAAGCCCGACGCGGGTCCCGCGGGCGCCAAGCCCAACGGTTCACCCGACCCGCGCGCGACCCCGTTGACCCAGCCGAACAAGGCCGAGATCGCGGCGTGGCGCGCCGCCGGGGGCGCGGCGAAGCTCGCCGCCGGGGTCAAGGGCGCGCTGGCGTCCGCGGTCGAGAAGATCAAGGGCGCGCCCCAGGCGCTCAAGGGCGCGGTCATGCACGAGGTCGGATTGGTCAAGACCGCGGCTCAGGGGCTCAAGAGCGCCGTTACAGGCAAAGAAGTCACGCCAGAGCAGAAGGCCGCGATGCGGACCGTCGCGCTCAAGGTCGCGGTCAAGCTCGCGTTCGCCGCCGTTGGTGCCGCGTTGCCCGGCGTCGGACACGCCGTTGGGTCCGCGATCGAGCACGCGGTCCCGCACTTTGCCGAGGCCCTGGCGCACCACCTGGCGGCCCACGCGGCCGAACACACGGTCGAGCACTTGGCGAAGCACGCGGCCCAGCGCGCCGTCGGCGTCACGTTCAAGGCCGACATCGGCGATGACGACGGGACCGAGCTGTTCACCAACACGATCCTCGCCGGCATCCAGGATGCGCTGGCGTCCATGACCGACAAGGACTGGGACGACCTGACGAGCGGCGTTGCCCCGACGGACTCCGCCGAAGACGCGGGCCTGGGCGACTTCGCCGGACAGGGCGAGGACCAAACGGGCCCCGACGGCAAGGTCCCGCCTGGGGCGGATCCCGCGGACACCACGGCGGGGCCGCCGAAGAGCGGCGTTGCTGCCAAGGCCCCGAAGGCTCCGGGCGGCGGGAAGCCTCCGGGGAAGCCGCGGCCCCCCGCGCCCGGCAAGGGAGCGACGCTCCCGTCGGATGAGGACGATGGCATCGAGCCCGCGGCGAAGAACAGCCCACAGGTTCCCGGTCCTGACGAGCGCGTCGGCGGAGCCGAGCCCGGCGCGGGCTACACGGTCCGGCGCGACACCCCCGTGGGCTACGCGGCGTCGCAGAAGGTCGTCGGCGAGGAGGGGCACACCGAGGGCTACGACGCCCCCGGCCAGCCACTTCCGACGGGACGCGCACCCCGCGGTCCCGTCATCAAGAAGGTCGACTACCAAGGCGTCCCGGTCCACGTCGACCGCCCCGCGGGGTTCGTTCAGAAGAGTGAATTGGGCGACTTGGTCTACAAGTTCGACTACGGATTCATCCCCGGGATCGCGGGGGACGTCGGGACGGGCTTGGATGTCTTCCTTGGACCGAAGGCGAACGACACCCGTGCCCAATGGGCCGTACACCAGAAAGCCGACAGCCAGTTTTCCGAGTACGCGGTCCTCTTTGGCTTCGAGGACGCCGACAAGGCGGCGGCAGCCTTCGAGGAACACGAGCCCTCGGCGACCTTGAAGTGCGTCCAGACCACGTCGGTGCAGATGGTGAAGGCCCTGTTGGGTCTCGAACCCGCCGAGGTCACGAAGGCGCTCCTGGCGGACGCGTTTGAAGAGTCGGTCGCGACGGCGCTCAACCTCGCCGAGGTTCGCAAGAAGGCTTGGAGTTCTGCCGAGGCCAACGACCTCCCGGACTCCGCGTTCCTCCACGTCGAATCCGGCGGCGAGAAGGTCGACGGCAAGACGACGCCCAAGACGCTCCGGCACTTCCCGGTCCGGGGTCCGGACGGCAAGCCCGACGCGGCCCACGTGCGCAACGCGCTCGCGCGGATCCCGCAGTCAAACCTGCCGGCGGACGTGAAGGCGTCGTGCTCGGCTGCCGCGCGCAAGCTCCTCGACGACATCAACGAGGCCGCGGTCGCGAAGGCGTCGGTCCACGTCGACGAGCACCATCGATCGACCGGCGCGCACGTGAGTGAGCACGACCGCCGCGCGCCGTTGTCGGGAGAGGACCGGGCCCCGCGGGCGGCTTCGAGCGCTAAGACCCCGCGTGTTGGCAGCGGCAGCACGGCCAACGGACCCGCACCCCGCGCGGGCCATGGGCTAGACCTGCTGCACGAGGCCGCACAGATCACCGATGCCCGGAGCCTGCTCCACTCGACGCTGAACGTCGTGTCCAACGCACTCGACATCGTCTCGCAGCACGCCTCCGATCGCGCGGGCACGACCTCGCGGCAGATCGCCGCTGACGGAAAGAAGCCCGGCGGAGACAAGCTCAACGGGGACAAGGCCGCGAAGCCCGACCCCGCCGCGGCCGCAAAGGTCGCCGGGGACCACGAGCAAGCCGCGGCGGAGCACGCGCGCGCCGCCGTCGCGGCCGCCGAGGCGGGCGACAAGGCGGGCGTTGAGCACCACCAAGAGGCCGCCGAGGGCCACAAGACCGCAGCCGAGAAGACCCACGACGCGCTCGACCGACTCCACTCGGACATCGACGACCCGAAGGCTTGGGCCGACCTCCAGGGAGAACTCGACGCGGGCCAGGCTCACGCCGAGAAGGTCGCGGTGGCGAAGCCCGACGGAACCGGCTCAAAGGCGGACGACAAGGGCGCGGGGCCTAGCGGCGACCAGCCACGCGAGGACGACGGGAAGTTCGCCCAAAAGGCCGCGGGTCCTGACGCGCGCGGCGCGTTGCGCGCCGCCGAGGGTAACACGCCGACGCCGGACCGCTCACTCGACGGTCTCGCCCAAAAGGCCAGCGACCCGCAGCTCTCCGCGGACTCGATGACGCGGCCGTACGTCCCGGTCGTGCCCGCAGCCGAGGGTACGGGCGACCCAGGGTTCATCAACGAGCGCCACGTCCGTAAGGCCGACGAGCGCGAGGTCGAGATCGTCGAGGTCGGGAAAGCCGACGACGCGGCTCCAGTAGAGCAGCGGTACATCCTTGGAATTGTGCTTGCTCCAGAGAAGTGCGACGCCCAGGGAGATATCTACAGTGCGGACGAGATCGCCAAGTCGGCGCACCGCTGGATGGAGGAATTCCGCAACCTTGACCTCCAGCACAAAGTTTTGGTGAATCATCTGGTGCGTCCTTGTGAATCCTTCCTGGCTCCGTGCGACTTCATGATCGGTACGAGGAAGGTCACGAAGGGGACGTGGTTGCTTGGAGTTCACGTACTTGACGACGAGGTCTGGGCGTCGGTGAAGTCGGGGGCTATCACTGGCTTTAGTATCCAAGGACTTGCAAGGAAGACCGCGGTCTAGGCTAAGGAACGAACGAACGAACGTGGAAACGACTCGAAAGCGGTTGAGCTTCCTGGTGACGAAGGCCGAGTTGCCAATCGAACGCGCGCGGAGGGCGTCGTCCGATGCCCGTGCCCTCTCCGGCAACGCGACCTTCCACAACACGAAGGAAAGCGTGGAAGATGGCCGCGAGCGCCCACGACGCGGCGGCAAAGTACCACGAGAAGGTCGATTACGACCCTGCCACCAACGCGACCGTCGCGGCCCACTTCCGCGACTCCGCCACGGCGAAGATCAAGGCGGGAGCGACGGGGTCGAAGGCGAGCGCGCTCGAAGCCTCGCGAGCCGCGTGGGACAAGACCGTTACGGCTCATCGCGAGCGGCCTTCATCGGCGCTCAACGCGCCGAAACCGCCGCGCCGCCGACGCCCACCGCGAGGCGGCGGCGGCTCCTGGGCAGGACCCGAAGATGGCCGAGCGCCACAAGGTGTCTGCGGGTGAGCACGACAAAGCGGCCGACCGGGCGCGCGACGAGCGCGGACGCTTCGCCGCAGGAAGTTGACGACGATGACGATGTCCGACGTTGAGCGATCTTCCCTGGTGGCGGAGCTGAATAGGCGCGCCTCGGAGCTGAACGCGCTTGGGTTGGCGGTACACAACGCGCACGTGAACGTCACGGGGCCGCAGTTCCTGGCGCTCCATCGGTTCCTCGAGCGGCTCTACGAGGGGCTGCTGACCGAGCACGCCGACGCCGTGATGGAACGCGTGCGGGCGCTGGGCGGCGTCGCCGAGACCGTCGTGACCGACTTGCCCACGCCGTCATTCGAGGGCCTCACGGGCATCGCGGTCGCGGCGGCGATCTGGACGATGCTCCAGACGGTCGTGGCGCGGCTCAGCGGCACGCGCGCGAGCGTCGCGGGCGAGCGCGACCCAGACACGTACCGGGTCCTCGACGACGTCCTGCACGAGCTGAACAAGCCGCTGTGGATGCTGGCCGAGATCGTCGAACCCGGGGCCGCGGCCAAGTCGAGTTCCTCCCGATCGGCGCGGACCCGCGGGTTGTTCCTCCGGGCGGGCGTCGACGCTGACGCGGGGGCCGAGGTCCTGCCGGCGGAGCAAATCGATGACGTCGCGGACGGTCGGGTCAAGAAGGGCCAGCAGCAGAGCGCGGCGCCAGCGGACCAAACGGCGGAGCGCCGCCGGCTCGGTGTCGACGGTCTCTGGAAGGCCGAGCCCGCGCCGACTCTAGCGCGCAACGCGGCATTCGAGCGCCTCGAGATCGTCAAGGCCGTCGACTGGCCCCGGGATCTCGGCCGCGCCCGCTCGACCGCGGAGAAGAAGCTCCGCGCGCTCGGTCTCCGTTAAAACGCCCGCTTGAGGTAAGGTACCTGCGATGGAAACGACTCGAAAGCGGCTGAGCTTCCTGGTGGGTCCGGTCGCGAAGGCGACGAAGGAACAACAAGCGGCCCGGAAGCTCGCGGACGCCGCCCACGAGAAGGCCACAGGCGATGCGTCGAAGGCGCACAGCAACGCTCTCGCGACCGGGACCAAGGAAGCCCACGACGCCGCGGCTTCCGCGGTTCGCGCAGCAGCCACGAAGGCCCAGGCCGCGCTCGACGCGGGGGCGGGCGGACCGAAGGCGAACGCTAGCCTGAAGGAAAAGATCAAGGGCTCCGAGGCGTTCGCGGCTCGCCACGAGAAAGCTGGGAACGGCGACAAGGAAGCGCAGGGCGACCTACACGCGAACGCCGCGTGGGCTGAGGGCTGGCGAGCCCGAAATGGGTTCAAGTCCGATAAGGCCCTCCGCGCCCACAGCGCCGCCGCAGCCCATACGGCGTACCACGCCGCCGCGAATCAGAAGGACGCCGAGGCGAAGAAAGCGACCGCCGCGGGCGACACCGACAAGGCGAGCGCCGCAAAGACCAAGGCGAAGGAACTACGCGACAAGGCTGGCGAGCAGATCAAGGACCACGGGGCCGCGATGGGCGGGTACACGCAGAGCGCGAACGGTCGCGTCGTTACCGGTCCGGACGGCAAGAAGGTCAGCAGCGGACCCGACGCGCCGAAGGGCGGAGGGGGCTCGGGCGAGTCCGGCGGCGGCGCGGGCCACCCAGACGTCGACCACTGGATCGAGGTCGACGGTCACCCCGTCCCGATCACGAGCGGCTGATCGCTAGGTTGCTTCTGGGAACAGCACAAGCGCTGCATCGATGATGTCGCGCTGAGCGTTCATCACGCCCTCGATGTCGCCGGACTTGCGCAGCGCATCGACCGCCTCGCGCAACGGGCGAAGGACCCGACCGGGCAGGGAATCCAGAAGCCTATCGGTGGCCTTCGTCGCAACCACGGAGGCCTCTTGCAGCGCGGCGCGGGCTTGATCGCGTTCCTGTCGGGTCTTCTCGAGCGCTAGGTCGAGCCGCGCTTCCTCTTCTTCGAGTACCCGGTAGTCGTGGTTGATCCGGCAGACCGTGCAGTACGGCGTAGCGCTCGCGTGCATCTCTCGGTGCTGCTCGAAACGAGCGTGGCCGCACGGCATCCGTTCGAGCTTCTCCAGCGCCTCGTCACGCTCCTGCGTCACTTGGGTGAGACGGGCGTTGAGGAAGTCGATGGGCGAGACCGCGCGGCCGATGCCCCGCCGGCCGCGGCAGTCGTAGACCTGAAAGAACGGACCGAATACCCGCGGGCAGCCCGGGTGATAAATGCCGAACGGCCCGGCGGCGTCGCAAGTTGCGCAGTTGCTCATCGGGGGTCTCCTAGAACGGGGGCTCTTCGCGCGGAAGTTCGTCCCGCGGGAACAGCCCGATCTGTACTTCGTCGTCCCAGCGGAGCACGACGCAAGGGTTGAGCTTGACGTAGAAGCTACCGTCCTCGCGCTTCCACGCGACACCCACGGTCCCCTGGTCCTTCGAGCCCGCGACCTTCGACATGACGCGGAGGTTGTGTGTAGGCTTCGGCTTCGCGTTGTTCACGCGAGCTTCCAGAGTCCCGAGTAGCGCCCGTCTCGCACGATCTTGCCCGTGCGGTGCAGGCTCGCGACCGTGTTGAACGCCTCTGCCCGTGTGCACCCCACGATGTGACTGATCTCCTGCACCTTGCGAGAATGGTGGCTGGTGCGCAGCACTTCCAGAACGATACTCGCGCGAGACCTCTGGGCCGCGGTCGTGGGCTTCGTCGATGCCAGGACTGCTTTCGCCTTCGCGCGGGATTCGATCACAGCCGCGGCCGCACGATACAGCGCCACGTCCGCCGCGGGCCAGATCCGCTTGGCGTGTTCGAAGTCGGTGTGAGCGCGCGCGAGTTGTCGGTCCAGTGCACGTTTCCACGCGACCGCGTGGTTCACCGCGACCAGCTCCTGCGTCGTGATCGTTCGGGCCTCGTTGCCGTCGTCGTACTGCGTCATTTGCTGCCGTTCTCCGTTCTCTCAGGCGTTGCGTACCAGGTCCCTTACCTAGCTCGGCATCCGATTCGGCCAGAACCCCCGAAAAGTCGAACGCTTGACACGCAATCCAACGCCCCGTACCGTCCGATCATCCTCAGTGGCCCAAGACAACGAACCTACGGTCGACGCGAACGGTCGCCGAGCCAAGCACCGGCTCCGCGACATGCTCACGACGGCCGTGGGTTTGGTTGACCGAGCCGCCAACGAAGAGACCTTCTTGGTCGTGAAAGCAGCGAGCCCGATGACCACCGCCACCACCAAGGCCGACGGCGATGACGCCCCGGGCCTCAAGCTCCCCGCGGACGCCAAGCAGTCCCTGACGGACGGCCTGACCGAGGCGCTCGAGAAGCTCTCGGCGCTCGCCCAGCAGGTCATGGCCTGCACGGTCGACGACACCGCTGAGTGCCCGCCGGAGCTGGCGAACCAGATCGACGAGCTGGCGGACGACCTCGACGACCTCGCGGACGAGTTCATGCCCAAGGCGGCGCCGACCCAGATGGCCGACAAGGCCAAGGCTCGCAAGGCCAACGCCACCGCCAAGGCCGCGACGAGCGCGTTCAAGCGCGACGCCGACGGTGTCCTGAAGGCCAAGCCGTTCCCCGGCGCCGCGCCGCCGTTCGGCAAGGACAAGGACCCGACGTCCGAGGACGCCGGAGCGGTCGCGAAGGACGGCGCGGGCTCCGCCATCGGTTCGCCTCCGGGCGAGGGCGCGGGCAAGGATGTCCCGCGCGACCCCCCGGGCGAGGGTCCGGGCGGCGGCGCGGGCCCGGCCCAGAACGCCCCCGGCGACACTGACAACCCCGTGGTCATGATGAAGTCGGGCCGCAAGATCGCCAAGGAGCGCCTCGAGACGCTCACGAAGTCGTTCCACGACCACAAGGCGGGCTTCGCCCACCTCGACAAGGCCGTGGCATGCATGAAGTCCGGTCACCAGGGCCTCGAGAACGTCTTGAAGGACGTGTACGATGGCCCCGGTTACATGCAGCCCCCGGGCGCGGCGCCGGACGCCCCTCCCGCGGTCGAGAAGCCCGCGCCGGCCGAACCCATGGTGAGCCCGCGTGCGGCCGCGCCCGACACGACCGGCATGGCCAAGTCGATCACCGACATCACCAAGGCCGCGATCGAGGAGCAGCTCAAGGGTCCGCTCGACATCCTCAACAAGGCGATGGCGGGTCTCCACGAGACCAAGAAGTCGTTCGATGACGCCGCGGCGCTCAACGCCCTGCGCAACATCACGTCTTCGCCGCGCAGCCAGCCCAATGACGGACAAGCTCCGCCCGCCGCCCGCCCGAAGACGGAGTCGTGGCCGAGCGACATGTCCGCCGCCATCAAGCAGAAGCGGGCCGCCGCTAAGTAGCGGCTCAGCCCAAACCAAGAACGACCCGATCGACCGCCCCATACTTTAGGAGTCCACTGTGAGCCAGACCCAGTTTGAGAACATGTCCGCGATCGAGAAGGCGAATGCGACCCTCGCCTGGCTCGCGCCGGCCGGCCAACTGGTGGCAGAGCAGGCGAAAGAGTTCATGCAGCTCGCGATTCTCCAGAGCGTCATGCTCGGCGAGATCACCGTGACGCCCATGAACGCCCCGCAGAAGCAGATCAACAAGATGGTCTTCGGATCCACCCGGATCCTCGGGCCGGGGTCGAGCGGTGCGGCCGTTCCCGTCGCGCAGCGGAGCCGCCCCGACCTGAGCCAGACGGTCCTGTCGACCGTGTTGGCCAAGGGCGAGGTGCGGGTCGAGGACGAGGTGTTCGAGGACAACATCGAGCGCCAGAAGCTCCAGACGACCCTGATGGCGCTCATCGGCGAGAAGACCGGCGCCGACATGGAGGACCTGGCGATCAACGGCAACCCGACGTCGACGGACCCCTTCCTCGCGCTCTTGGCGTCTGGCGGGTTCCTGTACCAGACGGTGTCGAACGTCGTGAACGCGAACGGCGTGCGTCTCAACAAGACCACGCTCCGGGACACGTGGAAGAGCGTCCCGCGCCAGTTCCGTCGGTTCAAGAACACGCTCATGTTCTTCACGTCCATGGACGCCCAGGTGGACTACGCCGACTCGATCGCGAGTCGCCCGACCCCCGGTGGTGATGACGCCCTGCTCAAGACCGACATCTCGAGCGCGCCGAAGTGGACCGGCGTGCCGATCCTCGGCGTGCCGCTCTGGCCGGAGCAGCAGGGCAGCTCGACGAATCAGACGAGCATGTTGGTCTCGAACCCCAAGAACTACACGGTCGGCGTCCAGAGGGACATCCGCCTGGAGTACTACCGCGACGTGAGCGCGGGCGAGAGCGTCTTCGTCGTGACGCTGCGCCTCGACGCCAAGATCGCCCACGAGCCCGCCACGGCAAGCGCCATCGCGATTCTCAACTGAGCGCGTCCGCGCCCTGCCCAGCCCCGCACTGCCTCGAGAGAGGCGGCCGGGGCTCGGGCCGTTAGAAGGCGGGCCGTCGGCGGACCGCGACCACCCACCCGAGGATTCTCCCCATGGCCATCGGCACCCCTGTCATCAACGGCTCGTACTTCCAGGCGCCGAGCGTCCCGACGTTCGTGGACGACGTCTCGTTCGCCCTCGACAGCTCGTACCCCGCGCTGGGCTACACCGGGCTCCCGCTCGCGCTCCAGAAGGCGCTCGCGGGCACGTACAGCCAGGGCCAGAGCGCGCGGACGATCGTCGAGATCCTCACCCCGGTCGACCTGTCCGGCTACGTCGTCGCGTGGGACGCGGTGAACCAGACGGTTCGCCTCTACACCTCGAACGGCGCGAGCCCTGGTGCCCTGTTGGAGGTGCCGACCGCGACCAACCTCTCGACCATCACGCTCCGGCTGCGCCTCCTCAGCCAGTAACACCCGTGGGCGGGCTCTCGCGGGCCGCGCCCAGAAAAGAGACCGCTCATGTCCTACGTCATCCGCATCAAGCCCTTCAACCCGCGCGCCGGGCACAAGCTCCGTAGCCTCATCGACCAGGCCACGGACAAGCGCTACGTCGAGAACTCGCTCTACACCGTCACCAAGGAGGAGGCCGAGTACCTCGCCTGGTTCATGCAGGACGGTAGCCGCATCGACCCCAACGTGGTGGTCTACGGCGCCCAGCGGGCGTTCGACGTCTGGGAGTCCAAGGACGCGGCGCGCAAGGTGCTCGACGGCGAGGCCCGGGCGGCGATGCACCAGCAGAACCCGGACCGCCTCCTGGCGGCCCAGAGCAGCGAGGCCAGTGAGGCCCCGGTGCTCGCGGACCTCGACGCGATCGACACCTCGCCGGTCGGGTCCTTCAGCGGCCCGCTTCCGGGCGAGCGCCCCCCGACGGCGCTCGAGCGCCGTAACGCCGCCGTCGCGAAGGCGTCGGCCGCACGCGCCAAGAACAAGGTTCAGGCGACCCCGTGAGCCAGAGTCCCCCGTCCGACATGGTGGGCCTTGTCCACCGCCCCGACAGCTTTGCCGAAGGGTTGGTCAGCGGGGGGGCGTTGGCGCGTGTCGCACAGGCGATCGTCAACGTTGTCGACGACTCGTTCCTCTCCCACCCGATGCACGGCGGGAGCAAGTCGATGTCGCCCGAGTGGAAGTCGCGACGCGCGTTCTGCGTCGCGACGTTCCGCGAGCTTCAGGGGGACCTGAGGTGGACGACCGACCGGGCCCTGTCGATGCTCCGCCCTTGCCTGTTGGCGCGGTTGAACGGGATGCCGTCGCCCGTCGCGGGCCGCGCGGAGCGTCGGGCGCTGTACGCGCCCGACCGCGGGCTCGTCACCCAGGGTAGCCTCCGGGTCGACGACGTCGCCTACGCCCCCGCGGGACCTGAGGGCGGTGTAGAGTCGCTCGCGGAACTCAAAGACCAGCTCAAACTCGACGACTCACTCGACGACTCCGGAGAAGCCACATGACGACCTCGACGCGCCAGAACGTTCCCTCCAACTTCGCCGACGGGGGCGTCGGGCTGACCCCGAGTGGGTCCAGCGTTCCGCCCTCGACCTTGGCCCAGTTCGGCCAGGCTGCGATCCCGGCGATCCAGCCGAGCCCGGATCTGGTGACGATCCTGTGGTCCATCCTCGGCCGTGTCGCGCCGGTCGCGGCGACCTACGCCGCGCTCGCGGCCTTCGGTGCAGGGCCGAGCCCGAGCAACAGCCAGGATCGGCAGGACGGGCAGATCGTTCTCGTCGAGCAGGACAACTCGATCTGGCGCTGGGCCGCCAGCAGCACGCTCGCAGCGAGCCCGACCGTGTTCCTCGCGGGCGACGCGCCCGCGGCGGGCCGTTGGGTCTCGGTCGTCGCCGGTTCCACCAGCAGCGCGGGCGGCGCGATCCCGGTCGACCTGAAGGGCGCGAACCTCGCGGCCGGTACGGTCGTCGGGGCGTACTCCTCGCCCAACGTCGGCTACGTCGCGGTCAGCCAGAAGAGCCTGGGGCTCCGCTGGCACAGCGGCACGCTCACGGCGGTATGGACCGAGGTCACGATCCCGGCGGACTGCGACACCAACTACCCGCTGGTCATGAACTTCCTCGTGTCCAAGACGGGCGCGACCGCGACCGACGTCGTGTCGATGACGGTCGCCGCCTACGCCCAGGTCGCCACGTTCCCGGCGGCCGTGCTGGAGAACGCGAGCCCGAACCTGGGCAGCGTCTCGACCGCGCTCACCAGCGCCCAGGCGGCGCTCGCCGCGGGCACGGTCACGCAGCTCACGGCCGCGGTGGGCCCGCTGCCGGGCGCGGGTGCGTCAATCCCGACGGCCCTCTCGCTGTCGCTCGTTCCGAGCGGCACGCTCGCGACCGATGACGTGATCCTGGAGGGCGCGTTCCTCTCGTACACCAAGAAGGCCGCCAGCCCGCGGCTCGACGTCGACTTCCGCGCCGCCACGCTCGCCGCCGGCACCCCGCTGGCCGCGTGGGCCTCGACTTCGGGCGCTTCATCGAGTCCGGGCATCACGCTGGACAACTCCAAGGCGGTCTGCGTCAAGTGGAACAACAACGCGACCCAGGTGCTGGTCTACTCGGACGCGGTGCTGCCGCCGGACTTCGACGTCTCCCAGGCGTGCACGATGGTGATCGACGTGACCAAGACCGGCGCGACCGCGGCCGACACGGCACCGTTCACCATCAACCTGTACGAGCAGGTCCCGGGCTCGACCGACATCGGCGGGCCCACGTTCTCGGGCGTCACCTCGGCCATCGCGACCCCGACGGCGGCGGCCAAGACGGTCTCGAGGCTCACGCTCACGATCCCGGGCGGTACGTTCACGGCCGCGCCCGCGCGCGTGACGCTGTCGGTGAGCCCGCAGAGCGGCAAGCTCAGCACGGACAACGCGCTGTGCTGCTACTGCGCGGTCGAGTACCAGCCGCGGGCAAATTGATCGACCCGCTAAGGGCGACCTGACGGTCGTCGCGAGGGCCCCGGGGTTTCGACCCTAGGGGCCCTCTGCTTTTGCGGCCTCCGCTTCCAACAACGCAAAGCGGCGCGGCCTAGCCCGTGCAACAGTCGCCGACATGGGAAGCATCATCGCGCTCTTGGTCTTCATCGCTCTGATCGGCCTCGCCGCCTGGGCCTTGACCACTCTGATCCCGATGCCGCCCGGTGTCGCCAAGATCATCTACGTCGTCGCGGTCATCTTGTGCGTGCTGATCGTGTTGAACGCCTTCGGCCTACTCGACAGCGCCGGTGGCCGCGTGTCCCTTCCTAGGTTCTCGACGGCGCGCTGAAGCCGGCAAGAACGTCACACCGCGGCGCCGTAGCGCAGGACCCTCGCCGGCTTCAGGTACCGGTCGCACCAGGTTTTGCCCGCTAGCGGGCCGTTGACCGCGATCGGTCGATCCGTCTTCGGGCAGACGTTGCCTGCCTTGATGCCGTTGCGGCGTTCGTCCTGGAGCCAGGCGAGCTTCTGCGCCGCAGTCAGGTCCCCAAAACTCCTAACTTCTGCCCAATCCCAATCGACGCCGTAGTCCGCCATGCCATTGAGCCGCCAGTACCGCGCGATCGTCGGGCCCAGCGCGAGCGAGACACGCCACTCCCAATAGACGAAGTCTACTTCGTCACGCGCTCGGGGGTGTAGCGCCAACATGTGCCCTAGCTCGTGGATGAGGTTCCCGACGACCCATCGTTGGGTATTCCTGGCGCCGCATACTGGATTCACGTAAAGCTCGCGTCTTTTCCGATCAAACCCCACCCGGGAACACGCCGGGGCGGGGTTCGTTTCGGTCCTGGGCGGTTGCGGTCCGCCGTCTTCGTAGACGAGCAACTGGACCCCGTTGGCCTTCGCGAAGGCCGCGATACGATCGAGTGAACGCATACGGATTCCTTACCCCCGCGGCGCCCGGTTCGCGGTCAGCGCCTCAGCCTCCAGCATCGCGTCCGACAACGGTACCGGCCCCCATCCGGGGCCGTATGTGCGCGCGATCTCGCGGCTCGCGAGCTTCGCGGCCTTAACCGTAGATACGCGTCAGAACCCACGTCATCGCCGAACCGTCGGAGACTTCTAAGGAGCGGACGTCGCGGGCTCATGCGGGTCCCGTACCCCGCGGGGTCCTGGTTCGTGCGAGAATGGCCCCCATGGTCGCAGTCGCGTTGGGGCAGAGCATCGGGGTGTCGACGGGGAGCACGCCGCTGTTCTTCGTGAACCTGGTCACGGGGTCGATCGTGTCGGAGTACGGGTCCGCCGGGACGCTCGCGACGCCGTACGCGCTCACGTATGAGATCCAGGTAATCGCCACGGATGAACAACGGGGTACGCCCATCACGACGCTCGCGCCGACGTCGGTCGACCTGGTCAACGACATGGTCTCGCCCGGAGTGTTCGCCGTCGACTGGACGGTCCCGTCGAGTGAGCCCCTGGGACTCCACCAGGTCATCTGGACCCTGACGGCGACGCCGACGAGCGCGCCACAGCGGTTCCGCCGAGAGTTCGACGTCCTGCGGGGCGTCGCGGGTTTCGCCCAGAAGGGTTACGCGCTCGTCTCGGACTTCCGCCACGAGGGCGTCACGGTCGAGCGGGCGTCGGACACGCGGCTCCAACTGCTCATTGAGGAGTGGAGCGGGATGCTGGACGTGTGGTGCCGGCGGTTCTTCGAGCCCCGCCAGCAGCAGCTCCTGCTCGACGGCAACGACTCTACGACGCTGGCGCTGCGCATCCCGATCATCGGGATTTCGGACGTCTCGTCCATGAACGACGAGGGCGGCCCCGAACCGATCGACCTGACGGCGTTGCGCTTCTACAACCGCCACCTGACCCAAGGGATGGTCCAACCGGACGACCGGGACGCGCCGCGGATCGAGTTCGTCCTGCTCCAGCCGATCCTGATCGGCATGTCGGACACCTACTACCCCCAGCAGATGTTCCGCTCGGGCCGGTGGTCTCGTGGGACCCAGAACATCCGGGTCACCGGGGTCTTCGGCTACACCGACCTCGACGGCTCGCCCGCGGGGGATACGCCGATGTTGGCGCGCCGCGCGGTCCAGCTCCTCGTCATGAGAAACCTACCGAAGCTCGTCCGGGTGAACGACCGGTTCGACGCCCGCGAGCGGCACCGGATCACGACCGAGAGCACGGGCGGGCAGAGCTACAGCCTCGCGGCGCGATGGGGCGCTCAAGCCGGCGAATGGACTGGAGACCCCGAGGTCGACCAATTGATCTCGCGCCTCACGGCCCCGACGCAGCTCGCCTCGACTTAAGCCTCGTCTTCTGCGCCGAGCCCCAGCTACAGACGTGCAGCGCGTGCGGGCACGTCGTCGACCATCTTCCGCTCAGCGTACGCGCCTGGACGTGCCCGCGATGCAACGCGACGCACGACCGGGACGTGAATGCTGCGCACAACATTCTGGCCGCGGGACACGCGGTGTCGGCCTGTGGATCCGGTGTCAGTCATCGTTTGCTTCGGCAGGCGGTGCAGTCGGAGTTGAAGCAGGAACCTGGATCGTGAGATTCGGGAATCCCCTCCCTCGCCTCTTGGCAGGGAGGGGAGGATGTCAAGCACCTCCGTTAGCGGCCAGGCCGCGTCTAAGCCGACAAGTCGAGCGAGCCGTCCTGAACGGGTAGGCTTGCCCTCGCTCGGGCGCGTGCCTCGATCTCGCGCTCCGCGAGCTTGTGCTCCAGCAGGCTTCGGATGATCCCCGCGACGCTGGTCTGCTCGTCGGCCGCGACTGCGAGGAGCCGCTGGAACGTAGGCCGCGACACCTTGATCGACAGCGCCACGACCTCGGGTTCGCGGTCCTGTCGGCGCTTTCCTGATCCCGGGCCGCCCATCAAGCGCCTCGCTGGAGCTTGCGCGCGTCGGTCGCGGTCTTCTCGAGGTCGGACCGGTTGCGGGGGTGGCGCAGGATCGGCCCAAAGCGCTGATCAAGGTACGCCGCGACGTCCTCGCTGCTCGCGTCGATCTCAGCCAGGAAGCTCGCGGCGCTCCGGCACACACCGCGCACGAGGCCTTCCTGGTACGTGTTGGGTGCGTCTTCCGGCGCCTTTGCGGCGCCCACTTCTTGGGCTGACGGGACCCAGGCCGGCGTGTAGTCGAACGTGAAGCTCGGGTAATAGTCGTCAGCGTAGTCGGTGCCGATGCGGAGCCAGACGCGCCCCGTCGAGGCTTCCACGAGCTGCCACCCAACGAAACCCCCTACGTCGCCGTTCACGGCACCGACGCTTTCGATACGGAGGTCCTCGACCGGCTGGCGGAAGAACGTCTTGCCCGCAACCTGGACGCTTACGAGTTCCTTGAGGCTCGATCGGTACCCGTCGATCTCGTTCTCGAGCGCCTCGTAAGCCCAGCGCTTCCTCGATCCGTCGACCAGGATGCACAGGCAGTTCCCGTCGACGCCGCAGAATCCCACGGTTTCGCCGACTAGCTCGCTGAACGGCCGCAGCCCCAACGCTTTCTCTGCGACGACCGCGGCCGCTTCCTTGATCCGCTTCATCATTACTTCACCTTTCCCGACTCTTCCGTGTCTTGTGCGGGCTGAGTCTCGGTCGACCGATTTGACCGCTCCTCCTTCATTCGATCGGCCCGCGCATCGTACGAACCGGCCCGCCAACCGCGCGGGAGCTGCTGCCAGGTATCCACTCGCCACTCCCACGCAGGCCAAAAAGCCTCGACCGACTCATGGAGACCCGACCGACTCACGGCACACCCCCGTCCCACGACGAGCCAGCGTCCGCGTGTGCCCGGGTCTCCTGAGCGAGTTGGCCCGCGACGGGGTCGAAATCCGCCGGCACGCCGTAGATTGGTTCGCGGCGCGGCGGCGCGTAGTCATGGGCGGCCGTGATGTCTTGCTCGACGCATTCGCGCAGCGACATCACGGCCAGGAAGCCCGCCGACGCCATCGCCAGGACGTAGAGCACCGTGCGCTTGTCCAAGTTGGTCTCCATCGCCCGGGTACCTTACCCCCGGGGCCGCGGGTTCGCGTCAGGGGCCGTCGACGCACGAGAGCTTCTCGGGTTCGTCGTCCCCGACCAACTCCGTCATCTTCGCGTCGAGGTCCGCGAGCTTGTGGTCGATGGCATCGAGCCGCGATGTCGTGGCGGCCGTGGGGCACCGCTCGTCCTCCGCGTCGAGAAGGAACGACACCGACCGCACACAGATCGCACGGCCCGCCTGAAGCTCCGCGATGCGGATGCGCGCCGCCGTCAGGTCAGCGTGTAGTTCGACCGCGCACAACCAACCGAGCGTCGAGAGCGCGAGCGCGACGCCCAACAAGATCGATCCCCTCACGGCAGCACCGCGACTTCCGCGACCGGCGCGGTGACCGTCACCGGGGCCACGGGTGCCGCGGGCAGGTCCGGGGCTCGACGAGCGCGCGCGATAGATCCGACCAGCTCGTGCGACCGCAGGACGGCGGTTTCGAGCTTACAACCACCCCCGGCGTAGACCGCGTACCAGTCCTCCTTGGGCACGAGCGCGTGCTGGCACTCGTGGATCGACCGCCGCATCCGCTTCAAGGCCTCGCGCATCGCGGCACGCCGGTCCGTGTCGTACAGCACCGACTCCGCGCACGGCCCCGGCGGTGCGTTCGGGCCCGTCACGCAGGACATCGAGTGGAGTTGCCACATCGAATGGGCGTCGCCACCGTCGCACCGCGGACCTTTGCCATCTGCGCCTCGGTAACACGGGCCGAGATCCACATCGGGGGCGAAGCCGGACTCGTGCCAAGCTACGCCCAGCGCCATGTGGATCACGTTGACCGCGCACGCGCGGTTCCCCCGGCAGACCTCGTCGGCCACGACGGCGGTGTCCAGCGCGATCGAGTAGTAGCGATGGAGCCGGGCCTCGGGCGTCTCGGCCCAACCTGGAAGCTGCTCGTGCATCTTGCCGATCGGGGACAGGTACAGCAGGACGGCGAGCGCCCGCGCGAATAGTACGAAAGTTGCCATGCGCCGGTCTTACCGCGACGCGTCGCGGTTCAGGTAGCGCAATCAACCCGTGGTGACTAGCTCGCGTGTCCGGTTGCCTGCTGTCCTGGAGGCTCTGGTGGTTCTCGTAAGAGGATCGCGAAACCTCTGGTTGGGCAGGAACCGAACCGGGAGACTTCCTCGTGAAGCAGCCCAACTCGGGAACGTCGTGGTAGGCTTCGACGATGCGCGGACGATTGATGCCTGGGTCGAAGTTCATGGCCACGATCGCGCAGATCGATGCCCAACTTTCCCAGCTCTCGACGCCCGGGATGGACCCGATCTTTCGCGAGCCCCGTGTCGGCGTCGACCCGAACACGAATGAGCGTGTGCTGGGGCGCAAGGAATCGACCGTGCGGCTCCCCTGCCAGATCCAGCCGCAGACGTACCAGCAGCTCGCCCAGACCGCGACCGGCATCACGCCCAAGACCGCGCTCAAGCTGCTATTCCACTACGAGGACTTCGAGGAGCGCGGGATGGTGGACCTGAAGCGCCGCAACACCCCCATCCGACCGACCGACCGGCTGGTCGAGATCAGCAGCTACGAGACGGGCGAACGGCTGCTGTACTTCGCATACCCCCCGGGCGTCTTCGCGACCGAGTGCCTCGTGACAGGCTTCCAGGATGGTTACGCGAACCTTTTGACCGTTACCTTCGGGGACCGCGCACAAGGCAAACCGATGGGCTGACGGGAAGGAGCCGTCATGATCAAACCTGGCGTCACGGCTGCAATTCAACGGACCCACGAGACGTTCGCCCGCCTTATCGAGACCACGAGCGCCGCGGACCTCTCGGGCTCGGTCGCGTGTGAGCTACGCCGGCTCAAGATCCTCCTTCGAGCGGACCTGCTGAACCCCGACGTCATGGACCGCGCGCTCGAGGTCCTGCCGCAGCTCGTGGCTGCGACGAGACAATTTCAGATGTTCGCGCAGGCCATCGGTTCGCCCACGGCCCTCGACGTGGCGGTCGCGTCCCACGACGCCGCGCTGCGGGCGGTCGATGCTCTCTGTGCGCTCGTCGACTTGGTCGTGGGGTAGCGGTGTCGGCGCCGCTCACCCACCTCGCCGTCAAGACCGTCGACGACGGCATCGTGCTGGCTTGCCAGAGCGCCGCCGAGGCCCGACACCCAACGCGCTGGGCGTTGAGCCCCCGGGTCTTCTTCCGCGAGGGCGGCGCGCAGTACACGTGGCTCCGATCGCCTACGTTCGTGACCTGCCCCCGATGCCGCGCGGCCTCGACGACAGAGCACGCGGCGGTCGTCTCGACACCGCCGCCCGAGAGTGCACCCACGCCGCCGCGCAAGCCGGGACGACCCCGCGGTCGACCGCGCACCGAAGACACCTGATCTGCGCTAAGCTCGGCGCCGTGGCAGTCCCGTCCCTGTACTCGATTACGCCTACGTCGGGCCACTCTGGCGGCGGCCAACTTCTCCAGGTCTTCGGGTCCGGCTTCAACCCGCCGGGGGGCATCACGGTGCCGCCGCGCCGCGTCCACGGTCCCTGGTCGACGCCGAACCCTGGCGTCGCGCCCCCGCCGCCTCCGACGATGCAGGTCTTGTTCAGCACGTACACGCTGGTTCCAAACCCCGGCGGCGGCCCCCCGCTACTGGAGGCCGGGCCGCAAGTCCCGGCGACCAACGTCGCGGTCATCTCGACCGGGATCCTGACCTGCACGACCCCCGTCGCGGGCCCCACGGGTATCCCGTGGATCGCCCCGACACCGAACCGCGCGGGCCAGATCGCGATCCCGGCCAGCGACGTCACGGTCCTGAACATGGACCCGTACGGGGTACCGATCCCCGGCGAGACCGCGGTACTACCCGAGTCGTACAGCTTCCTGCGCCCCGACTTTACCGTACCTGGGGTCGCGGCAACCGTTATCGGCGCGCTCATCCTGGACCTACAGCGGCAGATCCTACCCAACGTGGAGTTCAACCCGCACACGGACTACGACGCGACCTCGGGGGATTTCCTCAACATAGCGTTCCCAAGCGCCCTGCCGGGGTTGGCGATCATGAACCTCAAGATGCCCCAAGCGGAGGGCCGCCCCAGGAGCACTGAGGAGGAGGTCACGTTCACGACCGCGAGCGGCTACACGTTCCAGCGACTGTCGGTCTTGCGCGACCTCGTGTTCACCGTCCTGGGCGTGAGCGACAACCAGAGCGAGCTGCTCGGGATCGCAGAGGCGATGGAGGTGTACTTCCGCCGCTGCGGCGGCATCACGGTTCCGGCCGACACAAGCAACCCGACGGGGCCAACCGTCACGCTCCCCTTTTACCGGGAAACCGACAACGTCTTCACGGGTCGCGTCGGGGTATCGAACGTGGTGGCGTTCACGTTCACCATTCGTGTTGTAGGCGTTCCCTTCGCCGATATGCCCGGTCTCGCGCCGGACGCTCAAGCGATCGGGACGAGCTTCAGCGGCGCGAGCGGCGTCCAGATCCAGAGCACCCGCTAGCAGGGCCGCCAGGTCTCCGGCTCGTGGCCGAGGTAGTCGGCGAGTTCTTCGTAGCCGAAGCCGCCGCGCCGCGCGATGCGCGCGGCGTCCTGGTCTCGAGCGCTGCCTGGGAACGCCCGCGCGTAACCCGCCCAGGCCGCCTCGTGTTCTGACCACGCGATTGTTCCGCGGGCGCGTCCACCGCGCGCTTGCTCCCGCTGCACAGGCGCCCGCCGTTCTGTCGCCGTGGGGGGTCGTCGCGCAGCCCCAAGCTCCACTCCCGAAGCCGCAGTTGTTCCTCGGTGAGCGTGATGTTGATGCGGTCTTGCTCGGCACGCCGCGCGACCTCAGCCTTCAGTTCGTCGCGCTCGCGTACCGCGGCGTCGTACTCCCCGAGCAACCACGGCAAGTAGCGTGCGATGGCAGTGTCGACGTGATTGAGCGCCTCGACGTCTTCGCGGAGCACGCAATACTGCATCCGACCGAGGATCCTGTCGTGCTCGACCAGTAGATCCCGGACGCGCTTCACGGTGTCGCTCACAGGCTCTCCGGCGCGTCCAACCAGGCGCGGTCCTCCAGCTCGTTGGTGGC
>QGNH01000713.1_pt1 | contig 27202 bp, 26 predicted proteins | sample 1735481 | NCBI WGS metagenome assembly QGNH01 (sample SAMN09239004, study PRJNA386568) | Viral metagenome, whole genome shotgun sequencing project.
CCGTTGCCATCCCCGATGCCGAAGTCCCACGCCTGGGTAGGCGTGCTGTCCGAGTTCGAGTCAGGGACACCCGAGGAGCTTGCTTTGGGCGACTCAGGGTTCACCCACGGCTGGGTGGGGTTCTCCCATCCCGTCGCCGTGCGGTCGTAGTTCGCCGTGTACGTGTTGCTCTCGTCGCCGCTCCAGGCAGAGGGGTAGTTGTACCCATCGCCCGTGTTCTGGCTCGAAGGGACGCCCGAGACCCCATCAGTCTGGCCCCACTCGTCGCGGACTTTCGGGTCCTCCTGGTTGACGGAGCCACCGGGGCCCGTCTGGTCCGTGTCCGCTCGGTCGAGATGATCGACGCGAGGACCAGGGAGTGTGCCGGGATCAACGCTGGAGTTCGCCATGAGCCGCCGGAAGAGCGCGAGCATTTCGGGACGCTTCACGTTCGCGAGAACTTCGGGAGGCAACGCGGGAATCGGAAGCTCGACGTCGAAGATGCTCGGTGTGTTCGCCGTGCGATCGTACGTGTACGTCGAGGCGTTCTTGAGGGCTTTGTTGTTCGGATGGTCGGGAGACCCTGGGTTGGGACCGGACTTCTGGACGGTCTCTTTGTCACCACCGCTGGGTATGTCGGAGCGCGGAATGCCATCGTCTTTCTTGGAACGGTCCTTGTTCCAAGAGGCGTTGTCCTTGATGTCCCCGATCTCTTTGTCTTCCTCTTCCTCGGGATTGTCGACCCACTCCTCGGCATCGCTGAGAAGGCGCTCGACCTCCGCCATATCGGCCTTCTCGAGGTCGGCGAGCTTGGGCTTCCAGTGTGGGGCGTTGATCTCGTCGTGGAGCGTGTCGACGAGGCCGGAGAGGTTCTCACACGCCTCGAAAAGCTGCTGCCTGATCTCTTTGATCGGCATCACGTAGCCGCGACCGCCGAGGAGTCCGTCGGGGGAGAACGTCGACGACTTCAGACGGCTGAACTGACGGTGGGCTGTGAGGGCGTGGCCGAGAGCGACGCTCATCGCCCATAGCGACTTGACGATGGGCTTGATCGCCTTCTCGTCGAACTCGTGGTTTTCGGGGATCTGACGCTTGGCGCCCGTGTTGTCCTGCCCGAACCCCCCACCCTTCCCGAACTGGGGAGGGACACCGCCGCCGCCCTCTTCTCCGCCGAACTGCGGAGGGACCTGCCCTCCGCCCTTGGACTTGTTGAAGTTCCCCTTGGCAGCGACGCGGCCGAAACCGTCGCGTACGTCCTCGGAGAGCCGGATGAGGGTTTTACGGTTCGCGTCCACGTTACCCCTTCAGTGGCGTGCCGTTGTCGTCGAAGAGGCGCTCGATGTAGAACTGGCCGTCCGCTTCCTTCTTGAGCGCCCACAGGTCGCGGTCGATCTTGTGGATGAGGTTCTCCTGGCTCACGCGCTGGAACCCGACGAGTTGGCGGAGGGAGGCGACTCGGACCTTCTTCGGCATGTTGGCCGAGATGAGCTGCGGCTCACGCTCGAAAAGCGCGTCGATACCGCAAGCGGCTGAGGACTGAATCTGCCCGAGGTCGTAGTCCTTCATGGTTCCTCACGAGATGATGAGCTGGATCTGAACGGTCGCCACGTAGTTGTCGCTGTAGCCCGAGATGCGGAGCGTCTCCGTGTACGTCCCGGTGCTCATGCAGAAATCGGGCTGTACGGCGACGGTGACGTTCTGGAACGAGCCCCCTGCAATCGACCCAGAGACAGGGTTGTACGAGGCGACCCATGGGAAGTTGCAGGTTTTCTGGATCTCGTACTGGAGCAGCGACGCTGTGGGCCCTGTGTTCGAGAGTACGAAATACTGGCTCGGAATCGGCGGGAACGGCCCAGTGAGGGGTTTCGTCACGTAGTACGTGAGAATCGCCGGGCTCACCGCGATGTTCGCCAGAGGGCGCACGACGATAGCGAGAGAGATCGTCTGAGGGGAGTTGAGGGCCGTAGGGTCTTGAACCACCACGGTGGCCGCGTACGGGCTCGAGGTCGCCAAGAGGTTGGTCGAGTCGACCGTGATCGCGGTCTGCGCGGGGACGTTGAATGGGAGGCCCCCAAGATCCGCAGGCGTCGCCACGACGTACGAGGCACTGGTTGTGAGGACGGGCGAGAGAAGCGACCCGTAGACGCCGTTGTTGGTGACGGTGACGGTCTGGGGCGGGCTGAACCCTCGCCCCTGGTCGACCGTGAAAGTCAGCGTCGTCGGGGAGTTGAGGATGAGCGGAGCGAACTGCTGCTGAAGCTCCGTGATGCTCGCCGCCATCGCCACCACGACCGGCCCAGGGATGGGCACGTTGTCGCGAAGCAGGCCGAACGGGCTCACGACGTCCCGCACCGAGTACTGGGGCGTCGCCTGGGAAACGTCCATGCGCGTCTTCCAACGCCAGTACCCCTGCAGGACGGCGAACTTGTACTCGAAGTCCTGTCCCTGAAGGTTCGAGGCGGTGATCGGCGTAGGAGGCAAGGGTATTCCTCATCTCCCCACCCGATAAAAGGATCCGAGGGGTTACGCCGAGCGAGCCTCAGTCGGGGGCCGAGTACCCTCGGTCGCCTTGGTCTTGGTCGCGTTCGGCAGCGGGCTCGTTCTCACGCCCCTACACCCAGACCTCACCCCGGCCGATCTTACCTACGAGGGTCCGACCCACGTCAAATTCCACGGCGACCTCCTTCTGGGTGGCACCAGTGGCGAGCCGGTCCCGAATGGCCTGAGCCTTCTCGACCGTCAGTTTCCCAGACCGGGTCGAGGGACGCCGGGCCCGGTTCTGCTCCGTCTTCGTGGCCCACACACAGTTGACCGGCCACCCATGCAAAACACACTCGGGACACACACCGCACGAGTAGTGGCCCGCGAGATCCTTCCGCCCAAGCGTGTGCTGAGGCGTCGGCTTTGGGCCAACGCTCGATAGGAACGCTGGGAAGCTCCCGCGCCACCCGGCGCACATGGTAATGCCCGCCCCACCGTAGTCAGAGTAGCGGTCGTGGGTCGCGTTGAAGCACCGGGTCTTGATGCTCGACCAAGTCTTGTACTCTGGCGAACGGTTCCCCTTTTGAGCTGCCCCATGCTCATAGTTCCCGTGATCAGGGCCTGTTGTCGTGGGCCGTCGGTTCTCGCTCTGCTCTTGTTTGGTCGCCCACCGGACGTTTCCCGGTTCGTAGTTCCCGTTCGGATTGGGGTACCTGTCGATGCTGTGGGTAGGTGACGGCCTCTGACCCATGTACTGGTAGAACGCCATGAAATCGGTGATCCACGGCTCATAGACCGTGATGCCCCGACCACCCCAATTTGGGTAGTCGGGGTAATTGGGGTTAAGGCAACGCGTCTTCATGGCCCCCCAAGCGCGGTACTCTGGCGTGTGGATCAGCCCGTGCTTGAAGTTCGTGACCCTCTCGGACCTAGCCCTCGGAGCCCACGTTCCGTGAGCGCGGTGCGGACGTCTATTGCGATTCTGTTGTTCCGGCGTGGCCCAACGAACATTCCCTGGCTCGTACCCGCCATTGTTGTTCGGGTACCTGTCGAGCGAGTGTTGGGACGAGGGTCGCGGCCCGACGTAGGCGTAAAACGCCTCAAAGTCGTCGACCCACGCCAGGTGCATGCCGATGCCGCGTCCGCCGTAATTGGGATACGCGCGGTGCGCTGGGTTCAGGCAGCGAGCTTTGATCTGCTGCCAGCACTTGTACTCAGGAGTCTGACTTCGATTGTGTTTGACGTACACGCCGATAGCCTACTTGGCTACGGGCCATCCAGTCAAACTCTTTCGGGGATGACTTCAATCGAAGTCGTAAGTAGCTACAAACAGCCATCTCCTCCGCGATTAGCCCACTGGGGCAATTTAACCTCGCGGAGTATGTTGAATTTTTTTCCGCTGATAGCGGAAAACACCTTGAAGTAGGGGGCGAACTTGGAGTCTCGGTCTGAGGACTCCTTCAGCACTCGTACGGCCTTGAAGAAACGGTGGCGTACGCGCCCCTGGGTGAGCCCGAGGTTCTCGGCGACCTGGCTCTGGCATGTGGTCGACCACATGCCCACGAGGATGTTGACGTCGATCTCCTTGAAGATCTCGGGGAGGTCACGCCGAATGTCCTCCTCGGTGACTTGCGGGATGCTGAGCAGGAACTTGATCCGCTTGAGACCACGGTCGAGCCTGTAGGAAATCGCAGCTTGCGTCACGTTGAAGATGACGGCGATGTCCGCCTGCCGCTTCTTCTCGATGAAATAGAGGTAGATGAGGTCCGCTTCGCGCTTGGGAATGCGGTCGAGGAGCGGTGCGATCCGCCCCTCGTAGTTCTCTTCCTCCGCGAGGAGGTCGCGTATTCCTGTGGTTGCCTCCTCTTCCTCGAGGATCTCGTCTTCGAGGGATGGAGTCGAGAAGCGATTCGCCAGTTCGGCGGGATCGACAGGAATGACGTAACCCGTGGTCATCACACCCTCCACAGTTCAGGCCCCCTGCGTCACACGCTGCCGAACATGGCTGCGAGGATGGGTTCCGACTTCACTTCCACATCTCTGAGCCGCTCGGAAGCGACATTCTGATCTGGGTTTGGGTCTACGGTCCTCATGTCGAGGGCCGAGTGGAGGGCCATGAGCTGGACGTTGAGACGTACCTGCTTCTCCGCGTCCCTGAGCTTCTTGTACTGTGACGCTGTGACTCCGGCGAAGTTTGAAGAAAAGACCCCTTCGACTGTGCCATACAAACGCAGCAGCTTCGCGGCCGTTTTCAACCCGAAGCCAGGCACGCCGGGGATGTTGTCACTCGTGTCGCCATCGAGAGCACGTAGGTCCACCATGTGTTCTGGCCGGACGCCGTACTCCGCCTCTACCGTGGCAGCGTCGTAGAACTTGTCCTTGCCGGGCACCAACATGCGGACCGTGGACGACACAAGCTGAAGCATGTCGCGGTCGGTCGTGATGATCACGACGTTCTTACCCTCCCGCTGGCGGGCAAGCGTCGCGATGATGTCGTCGGCTTCTTCCTCGGAGTTCCAAGCCTGCTTGATCCCCAAAAATGGGAGGACATCACGCAGCCAATGAATTTGGTCGAACGCGGCGGCCACGCCGTTCGCGTGGCCGTTTGTTGCGCCGTTCGTGGCCCCGTTCGCTCCGTTCGTGGTGGTTGCGATCCCGTTCGAGTGCCGGTTGGCCTTGTACTCCGAAAACATGCGCTTCCGGCGCTGAGATGACCCGTCCCACACGACGATGATCTCGGCACCGGGGAACTTCTTGCGGAATGACCCGAGGCTGCGCAGGACTCCGACGATGGCCCCCGTGTAGCGGCCCTTCGAGTCTTTCAGCGTGTCGAGCCCAGGAACCGTGGCGCACCTCACCGCGAGATTGTGCCCGTCAACAATGACCGTGTCGAAACCTTGCGCCGGTTCCATGGCTATCGACTGCTCGATGGATTCGAGATCACGGGCAATGGTCCCCAGCCGCTCGAAGACGTCATCGATGTAGGCCACCTTGACGTACTTGGCCTGAATCGGGTCAAACGAGGGCCCACTATACGCCTGGGTCTGAACGGCGTGCAACTTCGTAACGTAGGGAAGGAGCGTTTTCCACTGCGTATCCCACCCTACCAGACGGACGAGCCTGTCGCCTTGTTCCCGCAGACCCCCGGCGTCGAGCGGTCTCGAGAGCACCCGAGCCGAGGCTTCTGCCTTGATCCGCCGGTCGATGAGGTCGAAGGTCACTAGCTTTCGGCCGAGAGTGGCGGCATCGAGGTTCGAGCTGAGCACTCGAAAAAAACCCTCGATGGGCTGTCGACGCCCGAGCAGCAGATCGAGGCGCCGGTAAGCCACGTTGGCCTCGAGAATGGCCGACATACGACGACCGTCAGCCTGAAGGAATGGTTTGACGCCCGTCAGCCACGCACGGAGAGCCTCTGCCGTCTCTTTGTAGGGACTCTTGACCGCTCGTTGGACGAGATGGAGGAAGCTGCGTGGGAGGGTGACGATGTCCTCTTTCGACCGAAGCTTGATGTGGACAGAGACTTCCTCGCGCTCGGGGATGTCCTCGATGACCGTGGCCTTGATCTGCCGGTACGGCCCTGAGGTGACGACGATGAGATCCCCAACGCCAATCCCTTGGTTCTCTTCCGCGTGAATCTGACTGCGGAATCGATCGATGTCGGAGTCTTTCGCGCAGGCGACTTGGCGGACCGCACGACCGTTCGCACGACCCACAGTCGAGATGACGGTCTGAACGTACCGTGTCCCCTCGAGTTTGAAATACTTGTCGTCTGGATGGTTCCGTTTGATGAAAGCGTACCCCTCGACGAGGTAGTTGATGACACGGTCATCGCCTACTTTCGTGACCGACACCGGGATGTAAACCTCGGCATCCCTGATCATGTGGCGGATCGACGACCGGATGAAGTCGGGGTCTTCCCCTTCCGCCTTGGGGCTCAACTCAAGGACGACCCACTCAGCCATGACGCCTGCCTAACCGTTCCCAGGCCAAGTGCGCTCGAACTCGTGGCGCCACTGCTCTGGGGTGAGAAGGTTCAAGTCGAGGTCATCTACCCCGTCGAGACTTGTTGGGGGAAAGACCACGGGCATGACGGCGGTATTGGCCCGACGCGGCATGTCCTTGGGCACAGCTTTCGGGTCTAGGTCCGTGAGGGCCATCGGATCGCTAGAACCCAGGGGGCCGATACGGGCCTTCGCAGGCTTAGCATCCTCGACGGACGACACTGCCTGCACGGAAGGTTGTGCTGTCGGCGGAGGCTGCGCGGAGACGACCGGAGCACCTGCGAGAACCACCGTCGGGGCGAGGGCCACAGTTTCGACAGACGACGTGGGGACCTGCACAGCCGTCGGCTGCTGTAGGATCTGAACTGGCGGAGGCGCCACCATGACTGGGGGAGGCGCCCCTCCAGAAGTTGCCCGCACAACGTCGCAGAGGAGGGAGATGCGGCTGGGGTAGCGGGTGCGGAGGAAAAACTCCGCGAGTCCCAGACACGCAGGCCCGAACCGGGCGTAGACTTTCTGAGCCCGCTCACGGTCCACGTAGGCGAAATCCGCGTGCACCCCGTTGGCGAGCCGATAGCTGTTCATGGCCGCCTCGGCGATGCCGGCCGAAACGTCCTCTGGAGGAAGCCGCTCACACGCTTGCTCGCACAGATCGATGGACTGCTTTGGGTCCCCGAGCGCGAGCAGGATGTCGTAGTAGAGCGTGACCGTCCCGAGAGAGAGATACTCGCGAACGTTGTCGAGCGTCACGGGGCCGGTCTGCGAGATCATCTCCAGGCGGTTCAGGATGTCCCGAACGTGACCACCCGAGTGGTCGATGACCGTCAGCACCGCATCGTCCTCGTACTGGACGCTCTCCGAGGTAAGCACTTTCTGCATCCGTACGAGCACGTCCTCGCGTGTGACCTTGCGGACAGTGTACTGCCCTGACATGCACCGAGAGGTGATCGCGCTTCGGATCTTCTCGGGCTCCGTCGTGCACAGGATCGCCACCATCTTGCTATCTTCGATGGGCTTGAGCAGAACGTCCTGCCCCTCCTTGCTCATCCGGTGCGCCTCGTCGAAGAGGTAGATCTTCTTGGCAGCACCGAACGCGGCGAACGGTAGTTCGTCAACGATCGCCCTGATGTGCTCGACCTTACCGTTGCTTGCGGCGTCCCGCTCGAAGAACGCCGTCGACGTCTCGTTCAGGATGTCTCGGCAGTTGTCGCATTTGTTGCAGGGCTCTGGGTCCTCCTTGTTGAGGTCCGTGCAGAGCATGGCCCTCGCCAAGATGCGCGCGAGAGTGGTCTTGCCCTGCCCATGGCCGCCACCGAACACGTAGCTCGTGTTGAGGGCGCTACCGTTCCGCAGACGCTCTTTGAGCGTGAGGACGGTGCCCTGCTGCCCTAGGACGTCCGCGAACGTCAAAGGCCGATACTTGAGGTCCCACACGGTGGATCAGACCGGGGCTGGCGCCGAGGTGCTGGCGGTTACAGAGACGTCCTCGACGGACTCCTCGACCAGAGCGTCGATGTCGATGGTCTTGGCGATGGAGGCAAAAGCCGCCAAATCGTCGTTCCAGGCGCCATGGCGACGGAGGATGGCCGAGAACTCCTGGACGTCGGGCTCACGGACACTCCACTTCATGGCGCCGCCATCACCCTCGTCCTCCTCACCCGTGCAGGCTTCGAGCAGGTGGTCGATGAGGGCCTTGCGCTGGGTGTCGGCCAGCTCGTTCCACTGATCGAGCGCGATCTCCATCAGGAAGTCGGACTCGACCAGAAACTCGAGAACACCCGTGATGCGCCGGACCTTGCCGCGAACCGGCTTGCCGTTCTTGACGCTCGCCTTGTCGACGAACACGTACTTGAACCGAGCCGTGGCCAGCTCGGGATGGTAGAGGGGAATGAGACCCTTGGCCTCGTTCTCCACGTTCTCGGCGTCAGCGTAAACCTTGCTCATCGAAAGGCTCCTTGAGACGACCCCACCTGGGATCTGATGAACGTCTGAAACTTCTCGTCGCCCCAAACCTCCCAAAGATCGCCAGGATCCTTGGCCCGCTTGGTCGTCCCGATCATGGGGACCTCGGGATACTTGACCGTCTTGACGCTGAACTCGTTCCCGTACTGCTTCTCGAACCGTTCGCAAGCCGCTCGGCCCGCGCCGTCCATGTCATACCCCAACCACACTCGAGTTACGAGGCGTCGTAGCAATCGGAGAAAAGGATCTGTGACACGAGCCGTCAAAGTGCCGACCGTGCCGGGGAAGAACCGTTGAATAGGGAAGAGGTCGAACGCCCCTTCCACAAGCCAGGCCCCCTTCTCTGTCCACATCGTAGGGGCCGCGTTCCCGAGCCCGAACCCAATGGCCTCGTCGAGTACTTCGATAAAGTCCATGTAACCGGCACGCTCACGCTCGACATGACGGAACTGAACGCCACGGACTTCCCCGAGGACGTTCGTGAGCGGGAACACGAACACGTCGTCGATGCGATCTCCGTCCCGCAGGGCTGCCCATTTGAGGAACGATGCGGGGTACTCCATGTCCGGTAGGACTCCACGCAAGTGACCGACTCTGAACGCAGCAATCTGCTCGTCGGTTGTCCCTCGCGCCCACAACGCTTCGCGGACCCTCTCGGGAAGGTCTACCGTCGCCGCGATGGTGAAGTCCTCCAGCCAGCTCACGCAGTCCTCACCACTCTGAAGGCTTGCGGGCGGATGAGCATCCCGATGTTGTCCCCGGTGCGTACGCACGCACCGGCATTCTCGGGGGCCAACGCCACAAGAGCGTAGTTCTCGGGGAGAGCTGTCACGACGACCGTCATTTTTCCCACGTTCCCAGCCAACCCCTCTGGCGGCAAAGCGTCCTGACCCAGGACGCTTTGCGCCATCTGCGCGGATACGACGACCGTGCGAGCTTCTAGACCGACGGCCTGGAACGACTCGACTGCCTCGGGCACGCCTCTACACCGGATGCCCCACTCGTGCACCGTGGATAGCTCCCATAGCGCTGTGGCCAGCTCCGTGAGCAGGACCGGTTCATCGTCGGCTGAGCACGGGGAGAACCCGAACCTGGCAACACCGTCAGTGGTCTTGCGGGTCAAGAGGAACTTGCCGCGCATGTTCGTCGCAAGCAGCGCCGGCTCTTCGACCTTGTTGAGCAGGATCTCGCCGAGCGCCGGAGTCGCGAACCCTGCCGCCCCCACATGTCGATTGAGCCGGAGCCGAGTGCGGTCGACATGAAGGAGGTGAGCAAACACCGAGAATGGCATCACTCCTCCGGAGGGGCGGGCAGTTGGTTGATGACGTGCGCGTTCGAGAGGACTGGAGCCACTTGGATACGGAGTAGTTTGAACCACAGACGCTTCCAGAATGGGAGGCCCCAAGTGCTCTGGTCGAGGACCCAGATCAACCCGTACAGCTCGGGCATGTGCGCCCGCACCCATTCGACATTCTCGACGTCGGATTTGTAGGAGTAGAAGATGGACAGTTTCGTGGCCGCCGGAGTGAACCAAGGGCACTTCTGGGCGTCGATCGGATCCTCGCAGATGGTCCCCTGCCATTGTTCGGGGGTCTCGGCGTTGAGCATGCAGAGGCCGATGCTCTGCACGACGGGAAGCCCATGGTGGTCGGTGACCCGGTTGTAGGTGTCGTTGGGCGCGTCCTCGACTGTCTTGCGTGTGTCGAGGGGCTGCCGATGGTTGTGGCTGCACATGTGAGGCAGCCTGGACTCGGCTTCCCGCACCCGTCTCGACAGCTCCTCGCAGAGGAGGAACCGGACCCGATCTTCGATGTCCGTCTGGCCCTTCATGCGCGCCCCCGCAATCTTTTGAGGCCAAGAGTCCACGAGCCCCCTTCATGGGTCTCGGACACGGCCTGGTACGCCACATTGGCGTGGTCTACGAACCCCTGCTTCTGAGAGACGTAGAGGATGTCGATCCCCGTCTGCGCAGCGAGCTTGGTCAGGAACTGACCGGCGGTCTCGATATACTCTTCGCCGTTGATGGCCCCAAGGGTCTCATCGAGGAAGAGAACCGGCGTCCTCTTCAAGCGCAGGATCGTGAGAAGGCGGAGAACGATCGATGCGATGGTCGCTGGTCCTCCCCCGAACGACTCCAAAGGGTGTCCTCGAATCACGAAAGAGTCCTGCCCCTGGCGGAAGAAGAAGTCGATGGCGACCTTGTTGTACTTCTGGGAGACCTCCGCCTCGAACACGAGCTGCTGATCAGTGAAGATATTCTTCACCGCCTCCGTCACGATGCCCTCGATGGTCTTCACCTGGTCGAGGACAAGCTTGTCCATGAGAGCCCGAAGAAGCTCCCCGACGAGGGACAGGCGTTCGATGAGGGATGTGAGTCCTTCGACCTCACGCTTTTTCGCCTCCAAGTCTGACGCGATCTGGTCGCGGACAGCTTGGAGGCGAGCAGCGTTCCGGTTGAGGACTTGTACCCGCGTTCGCCAGTCGCTCAGGTCATGGACGACATGCAGCGGGTCACCTTGCACGGGTAGGCGGTCTCCTTGGACGTGGTCCCCGGCTCGGGCTTGTCCGAGATCGAGAACAGCTTGCCGTTCGAGAACATCTGGAACTCGTCGATGGTGCGGAAGAGCGCGCCTCCCTTGGGGTGGCTGTCGTCCTTGTTGATGATGGTCACCCGCAACTCGATGCGCTGCGCCTTCGCGTCCGAGAAGAGGGACTTGAAGTGGTCGAGGTTCACGAAGAACTCGAAGTTCTCCTCCAGGCTCGGCTCGCCCTCCTTGTCGAAGGTCTGAACCGGGAAGCTCTCGAACTTGTTGCTGCTGGCCGCTGCCGTGAAGTGGATCGTGTGACCGCCGCCTGCTGCCCCGTTGTTGTGTGTGTATACGAGCTTCACGCGGTCGACGTGCGACTCGACGGTGGCGTCGATGGCGTTGAGGAGCGTCACCTTGGGGATGAGGATGACGTACTTGTCGCGGGAGAGCCCGACGTAACGCCACCTATCGTGGGTCTTGACCTGGTGGACCCAGCCGAAGACCTCGCCCTTGCCGCTGACCGCGTAGGCCATGTGCTCGCTGCGGTAGATCTTCACGCGTCCGGAGCACTTGCCGAGGAACTCGGTGAGCTTGGGAATGTGCGACGAGTGGACAGTGAAGCCCTTGCTCTCGAAATCCGCCGCCTGGAAGTAGAAGGCGCGGGTCGTGTCCGAGCAGAACATGTGGCCGTTGCCTTTGGCCCACTCGGGGTTCGACTCGTCGAAGATCTGCACCGTGTTGAGGTGGTCCCCGGCGACGTCCTTCTTGTCCCCCTTGGGGAGGAAGGGGCTGGCCTCGCCGAGCGCCTCCTTCAAGATGCCGGGGTAGTACTGGTAGCTCGTCTCGGGAAGAGCCTTGGCTGCTTCCTTGGCGTCCTCGAAATCCTTGTCGAGGGTGGCGATGAGGCGAGGGTCGTACGACGTGTGCTCGTGCTTCATCCCACTCGTCGAAGACGCCTTCACGACGAAGGCGCTGCCGTCGGTCTTGGTCTCGGTGGAGGACTCGAACGTGATGTCGTCGTCCGGCACTTTCTTCCACATGTTGATGTGGTGGGTCGGGATCGTGAACATGTCGCCGGGGCCGTCCAGCTCTTCCAGCTTGAACTCCACGCGAGCGACCTGGTTGCTCCCGCGCGAGTAGATCGAGCACCAGGGCTCCTCGCCGCGGACCTCACACTTGAAGAGGTACGCCGAGCTGTTCTGTTGAGCCGTGAGCGAACGTGCTTCGACGACGCCGACGATGTCGAGCGCGTCGATCAGGTTCGCTGCCTTCATCTTGAGCTTCATGGTTCATCCCTTCTTGTCGTAGGCAGCCAGAGCCTTCTCGGTTGCCGCGAGGTCTTTTTCGTACGCCTCGATCATGGACTCGAGGTCGGTCTTGGCCTTGTCACGTTCGGCGGTGAGGTTCTTCGGGTCGAGACCGGCGGCCTTGATCTCCTTGACGAGGTTCGCCAGCTCCTCCTTCTTGGCTTGGAGAAGTCCGAGTAGCTCGGACTTGCGACGATTCACGGCGTCGGTACGCCTGGCGAGGTCGTCGATCTTCTTCTTGATCTCTTCGGGCGTTGCCATCGGTCTCTCCTAGAATCCCACGTCCTCTACACCTGTTCCGCCGTGCTTGGGAGCTTTGAGGCTCTGGAATTTCTGCCCGGTGGGGCAGAGAGTCAAGTACGGGCAGAAACGACACTGTTCGCCGGGGCGCGCGGGGAAAACCTCGGGACGGCTGTCGGGATTGGCTGTGATTTGGGCTGTACCCTTCTCGATTTCCGCGATGGTCTCGAGAACCGACTCGTAAAGAGAGTCGAGTTCGTTGGATGAACACTCCAACCAGTCGACACTCTTCTCCGGCTCTGATCGCCAGTAGACGAACCCAAGACGATCGGGGGCGTGCTTCTCCTTCAGACGATGGAGCATCGCGTACCACCGAAGCTGACGACTGTCGATGTACTTGTCGCGGTACTTCGACCCCTTACCGTCGAGGAGGATGAGGTCATGGTGTGGGCTGATGCGCCGCATCAGGAAGTCACTCCGTCCAGCGATGGTGTGGCCCTGCACCTCCTGGTCGAGCTTCACCTCAGCGGCGGCGGACTGCCCAAGGAGTCGATGCTGCCGAATGATCAGAAGGCCCCGCGGGATGGTCGCGCGAACGTCCTCCAGGAGTTCCTCGGGGCTCGCGTAGTTGGCCTTCTCGTCTTCAGGCTTCCACTTGATGGAGCCTGACCTGGTTTCCTTCGCGATGGCCCGTAGGTAAGCCGTCTGAACGCGGTTGCGGAGCTTTTGCTCGACGCCCTTTTCGGCCCAGATCTTCTCGTTGTAGAAGTACTCGAACAGCGAGCCCACCACGGTTCCGAACAGCGTGTTGACGCGATTGTCTGGCAAGTCGAGTCGAGTTTTGTCGATGTACTTGTGCCAGTAATGACAAGGACACGCCGTGTACGTCTTGTAGCCGGAGTACGATAGGTACATGGTCAGCCAACCTCGCCGCGGGCTTTCTCGAGGTACTCACGCGCAAGGTCACGTACCTCGACGGCAAAGTTCATCTGGTCGAGGTTGTGCTCGATGGTCTGGGAGGGGTCGAAAGCCGCGTTCGCCTGGAGAACCTGGACGAACTGCTCGATGTTCGTCTCCTCTTTCTCCTGGCGCTCCTTGCGCTCGAAGTCGAAGACATCCTCCGCCGGGGCCACCATGAGGGGGAGCTGCATCACACGGAGACGGTCCTTTGTCGCCTCGATGTAGGCGACCTTCGGAGTCCGAGTGGTGTTCTCACGGATGAGGGCCCCTCGGCTCACAGCACCCAGGTTCACGAACTGCGTCTCCCCGATGTCGACGATGCCTTGGTCCTTGTGCCAATGCCCAAAACACCAGACGTCGGGACCATCCTGGCTCTTGAGGTCCGAGTAGCGGAAGACCGGCTCGCCGAAGAAGTCTTCGACGGCCTTGGGTGGGTCGTTGGACGCAAGCTGATGGACGATGGCGATGAGGTAGGTGTCCCCCGGCTTCTTCTTGATAGCCTGGAGGTCCGCGAGGGTGCGGAAGGGGCTGTAGGGCATGCCTACCACGCGTACAGATAGATCACCGTCCTGAAAGACTTGCTCTCGGAGCTGGTTGAACACCCCCGACGAGAACATGACCCCGAGGGGCTGCTCATCGATGGTTTCCATGTTGTTGTACTTGACGTCGTGGTTGCCGGGGACCAGCCACGTCGGGCAAGGGTAGGCCGCATGGATCTTGTTGGCCGTGACAACGAGGGAGTGGGGGTTGCGGCTCGCGCTCTTCACATGGAAGAAGTCGCCGCCGTCTAGGACAGCAGTTGCGTGATGCTCTCGAGCGAACTTGCCAATTTGCTCGAGGTTTGACCATATCTCGGAGGGGTAGTCGCCCCTCCACGAGGCCGGACTTCGGTCGCACGTGTGCGTGTCCGTCCGGTAGATGAACGCCAGCCTGGGCATCGGGTGCCTCTACACCGCCTCAGCGTGCACACCACGACACGGCTGGGCACACGTCGGGCAGACCCCGAGGGCGTCCCACTCGTCCTGGATGCCCTTGACCTCCTCGAGAATTCGCCCGTGGTCGGCCTCGATGCGGTCCACCTCGTGGCTGAGGCTCTGGATTCGACCAGCGAGTTTCGAGATCTGGAGCCACCCTTGCTCAGCGGTCCCCAGAGGGCTCTTGTCAGGAACGGGGAGTGCGTCCAGACCCTTCATCCGCTCGAACCAGCTTCGATGACCCACCAGGTCATCCCACCACCCCGCGAGCCGCTGGAAAGCCCCCGCCCGGTCCCTCAACGGGCCTACCGCCGGGGGCTCGACGATGGCTTCGATACCGGCGAGGGTCCGAATCTCGGTCGCGCGGGCGCTACACGCCTCAAGGAACCGTTCGACACGGGTCAGGTGGCCACCCGCCCGCTCCACCCCGGCAAGCCCCGCCTCGGCCGTTTTGACTCGACTCACTGCGTCATCGAGCCCGTCGTACAAAACGACTTGGCCGGTGAGCGTCGTGATGTCCTGTTCGCGGACCTTACGAGTGCTCGTGGCCTCCTTGCGGTCCTTCTCGACGAGCCGCATCGCGACGTTCATCCGGTCGAGGTGCGCCACGTCGGAGAGAACGTCGGCGATGACCCCGCCCGTCTGGTTCAGGAGGTAGATGGGGTCGAACTGATCGCAGACCTGGAGGAGTTCCTTGCTGTCGCCGACCTTGATGAGCGCGTACCCCTCCTGGAGGAAAGATGGGGTTCCACGCTCGACCGAATCGTAGACCGTCCCGTTGAAAACGTAGCGATTCACAGCGTCGCCCTTCTCCCAAAGAAGGTCGAACCCCTCCCGTTGGATACGGACGGACGCTTGGCACTTGCACGTTTTCGAGTCCTTGGTCCGCCGGGCGCACAAGTCACCGTGACGAACGAACGCGGTCCCGGTCGCCCCCGTGAGAGCCGCCTTGACGGCCCTCACGAGAGCGCTCTTGCCGATGTTGCTGCGACCGACGATGGCCGTGAAGCCCTCGATACGGATGGTCGCGTGCTCGATCGACTGGAAGTTGCGGACCTCGACCTCGGTCATCCCGCCTCGGCTGCGCCCTTCTCTTCGGTGAGAGCGTCGAGTTCGGCCGCTACGTCTTCGGCCTCGACGATGTCCTCGGTGGTCGTAGTCCCACCTCCCTCGTCATCGTCGTCATCACCGAACTCCGCCTCGACTTGCGCCGAGATCTCGTCCTCGTCGCTCAGCTCCTCGTCGCTCACCGCCTGTGGGGCGTTGTCGATGATCGCCTGGACCACCTTGGAGCGAACCTCCGCGAGCAGCTTGGGGTTCGCGAGGAGGTACGCACGAAACTTGTCGCGGCTCTGGACGCGCTCGCTCCCGTAGGAGTAGTACGCTCCGTCTCGGACCACGATGCCCGTGGCGATGCCGCTCTCGATGATGCTGTAGACGTCGTCGACGCCGTAACCGTAGCGGATGAAGATGTTGGCCGAGTGACCCTGCTTGGCGTCGGCCTTGGACTTGATCATCCGCACGCTGGTCATGTTGCCGTACGGGAACTTCTTCTTCTTGCCGGTGATCGGGTCCTTGCGCTCGATCATCTCGCTCGAGATTCTCGACAGGCGGAGCCTCACGTAGGCGATGTACTTGAGGGCCTTGCCGCCGGCCGTGTTCGTCTCGGGGCCTCCGTGGCTTCCGCCCGCGCTGATGGTCGCGCGCTCCTGGTTGAGGAGCACGATGGCTGTGCCAGGGTGATCCTTGCGGGTCTTCTTGTTCTCGCCGGTCCCCTCCTGCGGGAACTTCATCAGCCACAGGGCGAACTTGGGGAGGTTCTCCGACAGCTTTTTGGCGACGGCTCCGATCTTGGCCGTTTCGTCGATCTTCTTCTCGAACTCGGCCTTCGGCACCATGAAGGCGACCGAGTCGACCACGATGAGGTCGACCCCGGTCATCAGGCCGATGTACATGGCCTTGAGCCCATCTTCGAGAGTCTCCGGCGCGATGAGGATGAACGTGCTGTCGAACTTGACGCCGATCTGCTTGGCGTACCCGTGGTGGAGGGCGTGTTCGAAGTCGAGGTACATGACCGTACCTCCCTGGCGCTGGACTCCGGCCACGGCGGCCAGAGCGAGGGTGGTCTTACCGCTCGACTCAGGCCCGTAGATCTCGGTGATCTTGCGTCGCGGGTAACCAGGGCAGACCTGACCCTTACCGTCCTGCGAGCGACTACCTCCGATGAGGTTGTCGACGACGATGGTCCCGCTCGGCACGTGAGGCATCGTGCTCGGTGCGTGGTCGATCGGCTTGAGATTGACCGACTTGTTGAGCATGGCCCGCGTCAGAGACGCGACGTCCGGCCCCTTCTTTTTGGCGGCTGCAGGAGCCTTCTTCGGCTCGGCCTTGTCCTTCGTGGCTTCCGCGTCCGTGGTCATGTCGCCTCCAGTTTGCTGAATCTGAAAAACCGACTGTTTTCTTTGAAAAGAGCGCCCGTCCTGATGGTCTGACCGGCACGTTCCCCCTTGGTGAACGTGTGGATCCTCGAGAATGCGTGGAACTCGCTTGGAGTGAGGTCGTCGTCGCTGATCGTCTCGCTGAGTCGTAGAAAGAACCGCGCCGCGAACTTGGCCACGTGGTAGGCGTCGGCCTCGTTGTGGTTCAGACGCCCCTTGAAGCCAGGCATGTCGGCCTTGGCGGCATCCACCATGTCGGCCTTGAACATCTTCCCCTTCCGCACACTCGGGTCGAGCTTCGCGAGCATCTTCACAGTGCCTGGGTCGAAAAACACGACGTCTTTGCGCCGCGCGTAGACGACCTCATTCACGTAGACGAACAAGGCGTAGAGCCCCGGAGACCATTGCTCACCGTAGACGGGAGACTCGACACCCACGGCTTCGATTTCGGGATGCTCGTCGAGAAGCTTCTCGATGTGCGCCCTGAACTCCATGTACCGCTTCACGAATACTGTCTTGGGCGATGTGGCCCAACGACCTCTCGCAACGACACGAGCAGTCCCGGTGGCGTCCGAGTCATGGACGCACCAGCCAAATCCAGTCATAGAAGGATCGAACCCCAAAGTTAACAGGGGCCCTCCTTTTTCGTAACCTTGCGCCGGGCCCACGCCACCTTAGCTGCATCGGACTTTTTGGTCCGTGTAGCTTCGGAGTCATGACCCCCAGTTTTCGCGAGGACTATCTTACGGATAGTCTCCGGAGAATGCTTTTGTCCCTTGAAAGATGGCCCGGTGCCTAGTTTTTTTTTGGTAGCGCTCATCTTGAGTCTTGTAGCCCCGGTGACAACCCGTCGCCTCCCCGCCTCCGTTATCTTCGTCCGAGCCGGCTCCGTATGCGTCCACCCAGTCCGAGCCATATTTCGCTCGGCGTTGTCTGGCCGCTTTTTACCTAGGAGAGCGGTGGAGAGTTTTTGCCGAGTCACATCGGACACGTCGTGACCCGTGAGGGCCTCGGACAGACGACGGCGAGTGACCGCTGATGTCGGAGGTCTCGGTTTTGCTCTTGCTTTCCCAGACCAGCGAAACCCTCGCGCCGTGCCGGTGGCCAAATGGCTGTTGTTCACACACCCAGGCTCCCCATAGTGAGCATCTAACCACTCTTGCTCCAACGCCGGTAGACCCCCCTCTTCAACAACCTTGGAGATAACCTCCGGGTTGAACACACCGTGAATATCGTAGACCCTCTGCATGTGAGGATTCGGATGCTTGCCTTGTCGGAGGGCGGCCAGGTGACGCAACCACCGCACACGACAATCGGAAGATCTTCCGATGTAGAAATGCGTAGGTGAGAGCCAAATCCTATACACCCCCGGCTCGCGCAACCAAGTCGGGTATTTCATCATAGTTGCGGGCGGACCCGGTAGACCCCAGGCCCGCCCCCACCTACACCGCTAGGTCAGACGTTCTCGAGCAGATCGGCGAAGTCGGTCGCCGACGTTGCATCGGACCCACCCACACCAGCCGAGGACACCGCGCTGCCGCCCATGCCGAGCTTCGCGCGGACCTGATCGGTCGTCATCTCGCGGAACGGGATGAGCTTGTCGTACAGCTCCATCGCCTTCGTGAGCACGACCTCCTTGAACTTCGGGCTCTTCTGCCAGATGGCCGGGCCGCAGAACTGGACGTCGATGTTCTGGTACTCCTGGACCTTGCATTCGAGCTTCACGTCCTGAGACGCGATGCTGGTGCCGTTCTCCTCCAGGCCCTTGTTGAGCTTCCAGATCCCCTCGTAGACGCCCTTGTGGAAGCGCCACGGGATGATGTGCCAGTTGGTCGCGAGTTTGTCCTTGTCGATGTTCCCGGCGCGGTCCGTCGGGTACACGAGGAGGAGCGTCGTGAACGTGATCTTCGGCTCCGCGAGCTTCTTCCAGACGGCGTCGGCCTCGGGCCCGTCCTTGCCGAGACGGCTGATGACGTACCCAAAACCCTCCCCCTGGTAGTGGAACCACATGCGCTTCATCTTGACCTCGGTGAGGTCGAGACGATCGATGGGGGTGAGCTGGTCGACGGTCTTGGTGAGAGACGTCGCACGGTCGGCGAGGGCTTTCTTGCCCATCTCGACGCACTGCTCGGGCGTCGGCTTGGCCGTCTTCTTCTCCACGGCGTCGGCGATGGCCTTGGCGACGACGTTCTTGTTGATCGTGTGGAAGTACACGAACGCGGCGCGGATGATCTGGCCCTTGTTCATCTTGAGCCATTCCTGCCGCTGCTGCATGAACTTGCGGCCCTCTTCGTCGAGGCCCGCATCGTATTCGTTCTGCTCGTACTCGCTTGCGAACGGATCGCTGTTGCTCATGATCTCTGCTTTCGGTGAGGGGAGTCCCCGTACGAACTGCACTAGAGGGTCGTCGGGAGGCTACCTGTTTTGGTCCGGTCGGCTCGAGAAAGCCCGACCGGGCCGCATATACACCGGCCCATCGAAGAACTAGAGCCGGGCGAACACTTCGTCGTAATTCTCCTCTGCCTTGGGTGGTGAATCGTCAGGTCCATCGAGGAAAGCCGCGACAGCGGCTGCATCCGTGGCGGGANNCGGAGAGTCGGCGGTAGGCGCCTCTGCTGGCTCCTCCGTCTTGGACACCTCGGGGGGCTCTTCCTGATTCAGCAGAGCGTCGAGTTCGGCCTCGTTGATGTCGTCTCCGAGTGGGGTCGCCCCGTCACCACGCTCGTGGTCCGAACGCCGTTCGTCCCCATACATGGCGCCGGAATCGATCTCGTCGCGGATGAGCGACCGCTGGAGCTTGATCTCACCCATCGTGCAGGTGAGTTCCTTGTGCCGGTGCCTGATGGCTTTTTCGACGTACTCGAGATCCAGCACCTGAGACTTGATCGTGTTGATGTCCGAGAGCTGGTCGCGAAGCATTGTGTTCGCGGTCGCCTTTCGGTCCTCGATGGACGGAAGACGGCGGACTCTCTCGTCATTCGAGAGGATCTCGGAGAAGGCGACCTCGTACGCAGTTTCTGCCGCCCGGAGCGACCGGGTCAGCTCCTGCTTCTCGCGGTGGGCTTCGAGCTGGAACCGACTGACCGAGTTGAGGTAGTTCCTGCACGTTGAGATGACGTTCTGAAGGTAGAGAGGGCCGAGGGAACGAGGGTCCGCCTCCAGCTTGATCTCGAACTGGGAGATCTCGTCGTAGATGGCCTTAACCCGCTCGATTTTCACTGGGCGTCTCCTAGGTGGGTGGCCTGCGTCTGGAGCAGCCTCGCGATGGCCTCGTCGTGAGCCCCGAGGATGGCCTGGGCCTCAACGACAGCATCCCGCTGGCTCATCAGATTCCGCTTGGAAGCGTCGTCGTAGACCGCGGCCACGACGTGCTTGCAGAGCAGGTGGCGAACGATCTTCACGTCCTCCGGCGCGAACCCGGCAGCTTGGGTGGTCTCGTGCATCTGTGGGATCTCTGCTCCCGCTCCTCTTGAGGCCGTCACCGAGTAGAAAGCGCTCTTCTTGCGGTTGTTCACGTCCCTGTCTTCGATGGAGAAACTGACCGTGAGCTTGTCGAACTGGATCTCACCCGACAGCCTCTTGAGGCGCTCCCGTTGGGCCTGGGTCAGGCTGTCCAGCGGGCTCTTGCGGGCTTCGTTCACCATGCGCCGGTTCTACACCGACGAGGGCCGCAACGGCATCCCGTACAGCCCGGCCGAAAACCGTGTTTCTCTGCACCACCTTGTCGTTCGAGATCGCCTGGTGAACCGAGAACGGGTCGCCCAGCAGCCAGACCTTCTTCCGAGCACGCGTGACCGCCGTGTAGAACAGGTTGCGCTGTCGCATGCGCCCGTGGGCCTTCACGATGGGCATGAGGATCGTATCGAACTCTGACCCCTGGCTTTTGTGCACCGTGATGCAGTAGGCCAGCCGGAGCATCTCCAGGGCCTTGGTCTTCGAGAGGGTGACGTAGAGTTCCGTACCCGAGGAAACGCCATGGATCTTCACCACGAGATCCTGCCGATGGACAGCGTGGAGCTTACCCATGTCCCCGTTGTAGACGTTGAGGTCGTAGTCGTTCTTCGTGATCATCACCCGGTCGCCGACCCGCATTTGGATCTTGCCTGCTCGCCACTCTGGCTGACCTGCCTCGGGATTGAGGGCCTCCCGTAGCCGGTCATTGAGGTTCGTGACCCCCGTGATGCCGTCGTACTTCGGCGATAGCACCTGGAAGTTGGCGTCACGCGACTTGAGCTTCACCGCCATCTGGACGATGAGGTCTGTGAGCACGGACTCGTTGGTGCAGTTCACGAACTGGAAGTCGCTCGTCGGGGGTCGCCCTTCGAGCGACAGGGCTTCTCCCCGTTTGACACGGTGGCTCGCTTGAACGATGTCGCTCTGCTCGGCCTGGCGGAAGATTTGGGTCAGCCTGACGTGCGGAATGTCCGAACACGAGAGCAGCTCGCGAAGGACATTTCCCGGTCCTACACTCGGGAGCTGGTCGTCGTCGCCCACGAGGACGAGCATCGTGCTCGGGTGGAGGGCGGAAAGGATGCGGTAGAACAGCTCCTGGTCTACCATGCTCATCTCGTCGACGATGACCGCGCCGACCGAGAACTTGTTGAAGGAGTTGAACAGCCAGCGCCGGCCGTTGTAGCCGAACGTCCGGTGGACGGTGGCCGCGTCACTCCCCGTCACGGCCGCGAGGCGTTTGGCGGCAATGCCCGTGGGGGCCATGAGCTGACACGACACGCCCGTTTGCTTGAACAGCCGGACGAAGGTGCGGACCAGGGTCGTCTTGCCCGTCCCGGGGCCGCCTGTGAGCACCAGGACGTGGTTCTCGATGAGCTTGTGGACTGCCTCCCGCTGAGCCTCGGAAAGCTCGATGGCGTGCCCTTTCTCATACTCGGTCAAGAACTCGGTCAAGTTGATCTCGAGCTTGGAAGGCGTCACGAACCGGGCGAGTCTGTCAGCCGCATCCCGCTCATATTTGTGGAGGTCGGGGAGGTAGATCCCGACGGTGGGGTCTAGGATCACAGTGTTGTTCGCAACGAGGCGGTCGACGGCGGCCATGATGGCGCCGCCCATGTCTGGCATGTTGAACGGCTCGACGAACTCGGCGTCCATCAGGTTGCCGAGGAGCATCTGCAAGTCCCCGCGACGGACGCAGAGGTGCCCCTGACGCGACTCCAGCCACAGGATGGCGAGGATAGCGCCTTCGAGGCGGCGGCCGTCGTTTCGGTCGATCCCAAGCCGGCGAGCGAGGCGGTCGGCCTTCGTGAACGAGAACCCCTCGACAGCGACGAGACGGTAGGGATTCTCGGCGATGATGGTGACCGCGTCGTTTCCGAGGGTCTCGAAGATAGCCCGTACCTGCGAGATGCCGAGGTCGTTGTCCCTCAGGAACGAGGCGAGGGCGCTCATGGACCACGCCTGCTCCCACCCAGCGATGGCCTTGTCGGCGGCGATGCGCCTCGGGTCATCAGCACCGAACAGGCTGCGAATCTCGTCGGGGTCGTGCCGGAGCTTGTCGTAGACGTCTGTCCCGTAGGTAGCGACCAGGAAGCGCACCAGGTCTGGATCCTCGAACCCGCGGAGGCACACCGAGAGGAACTTCTCGACGTCAGCAGTCGACCGGGAGTAGGTGACCCACCCGAACGGCTGGATCTGTTTGCCGTACTTCGGGTGCTCGACCCACTCCCCAGTCACTCCCAGAGTGACACCGACACGGACCTGAGCGAGCCCGTAGAGATGGCCGGAGACGACGACGCTCCGCTGGAAGTCTTTTTCGGGTTCGCTCGAGTCCACGCTCAGGTCGAAGATGCAGAAGTCCTCTCCGAGGTGGCGAACACCCGTCACACATCCATAGAACGTGGGCACTTCACGCCTCGCTTCGGTTGTCGTTCTTGAACTCTTCGATGGTGCACCCGCAGTGGCACCACATCACGCCCTGGATGAAGCACAGCCACCGCGACGCCTTGGGGGCGTCGTCCAAAGCGAACTTCATGGCTTCATGGCACATCCAGTGGGCGTGAGACGACGCCACGTTGGCGTTTGGGAACGTGTAGCCTGGGATGCTCCGTAGCGGGATGACCCGACGTTCTTTGAAGAACGCGATGTAGCGGGCGAGGGCTTTGACGATCTGCTCGGGTGTCACAGGCGAACCATTCTGAGGAACTCGTCCTCGCTCAAGACTCTCGTGCCGTTCTTGCGAGCTGCCTGAGCCTTGGTGGTATTCGAGTTGGCATCCGCCATGACGAGGTAGCTGAGCCCTTTGGTCACGGAGGACTTCACATTTCCTCCGTGTTCCCCAACAAGGGCGATCAGGTCTTCACGCTTCATCTCGCTTTTGCCGGTGAAACAGAAAGACAGCCCCGTGAGCGCGCCCACCTTACGCTCCTTGATCTTGACCCCCGCTTCGAGGAGCTGCCCCACGAGGTGACCTTGCTGGTTGACCCATGCGGCCAGGGCATTGCTACGCTCGGGGCCCATGCCGGTGATGGCCGAGAACTCGATGACTCGGGCCTTCTGGATCTTCTCCCACGTGTCGTAGCCCGCGTCCATCACCGTGCGGATGGTCGACGCGGCACAGAGCGGGATGGACATCGACCCGAGCAAGTCCTCTAGGGCGATTGGGTTCCGCGCCCAGAGCGTGTTAAGCACGTTTTCAGCGCTTTTCTCCCCCATCCGCTCGATGCCGGCGATGTCGTCGAGCTTGAGGCGGTAGAGATCGGCAGGGGTCTTGACCAGACCCGCCTCGACGAGCTTCACGATGAGGGTTTCACCCCACTCCAGGATCCCGAGTCCCTTCACGTACCGCTCGATGCGGCCCACCGTCTGGGCAGGGCACTCCGTCGTGTTCGGGCAGATGAGGTACTCCCCGTCCCACGTTGTTTCTGCCCCACACGACTTGCAGTGGGTCGGAGGCTTGGCGATGGTCCCGGTAGGAGTCACGACCTCGACGACCTTCGGGATGACGTCGTTGGCGCGAGCCACGAGGATGGTGGCCCCCACGTTGAGCTTCAGCTCACGGATGTTCTTCCAGTTGTAGAGCGATGCACGAGTGACCTCGGCCCCGACGAGCATCACGGGATCGAACACACACACGGGCGTGATGACGCCGGTTCCTGCCGTGTCCCCCTGGATGTCCCGGCAAATGGACTCGCGCGCGGCAGCCGTGAACTTGAACGCGACGGCCCCAACAGGGCGGCCGTCGTGCTCTCCAAGCGCGATCTGCTTGGAGAGATTGTCGAGGCGGACGACGAGACCATCGATGTCGTAGTCGAGCGCCTCCCGCTTGGACGCCTGGTACTCGTCGTAGACACGGACGCAGCCATTCACGGGGTGCACGGCATCGAAAGGGACCTGCCAGTAGGGGACGTTGAACCCCACCTTGCCGAGCCACTCGAACGCCTCGTGCTCGTGCTCGAACTCATGGCCCTCCGCCACGTGATAGAACATCACGGTGAGGTGCTCACAACCGTTGCCGTCGTAACGCTTGGAGGTACCGGCGGCGGCGTTGCGTGGGTTGGCCTTGTCGGGGAAGTGCTTCACATGGGCGGACTTCGTGAGGATGATCTCGCCTCGCACGGAGCCCGTGAATCCCGGCAGCTCTGCAGGGAACCCCTGCATCTTGCGGACGTTCTGGGTGATGTCCTCGCCGGTAACCCCGTCCCCTCGGGTGAGGGCTTGGGTGAACATCCCAGAGACGTAGCGGACATGGATGGAGATGCCGTCGAGCTTCTCCGTCACTAGAAGGGGCTCTGACGTCATGGTGGAACCGGGGATCAGGTCTTCGAGGTCTGTGTTGGAACCGGCGACCTTCGCGTACCAGCCATGCAGTTCCTCGACGGTGTTGACCTTGTCGAGGGACCCCATAGGGATCCCGTGGGCGACCTTCTTCCACTCACTGACCGGTGGGGGAGCGCCGATGGCCGTAACAGCGGGGCTGCTCGGCTTCAGTTGGGCCAGCTCGTCGACCCAGGCGTCGTAGACCGCATCGGTCACGTTCCACTTCGAACGTCCGTTGTAGTAACCCTCCCGCGCCGCCGAGATCTTCTTCTCCAGCTCGCGGATACGGTCGGCATCAGCCGCCGCCATCAGGTCGTCGAGGTCGCCCATGCGGGCGCCTTCTACACCGCTAGCTACGCCCGGCGGAGGGTACTTGGTCAGGTTGTACAGAGCCCTCTTCGACCATGTCCGCGACCGTGTTGATGGTGCGTTGCGGGACGATGATGACGCGGACTTCCTCACCCTGGTAGGCGGTGAGAGCGTCTTGGACGTCGAAATACTCGAAGCCCCCAGAGCGGGCCTCCGAACGAATGACCATACGTCCGGTGACGGGGTCCAGTTCGACGACGCCCTCTTTGACGTGACCGAGGTCCAGGTTCGGAGGGATCAGCGGATCGGGCATGCCCCGCTCGCGCACTCTTCGACCTCGAACTCCCCGCCACGGACGAGGGGGTGGTCGTGTTGGATCTGCGCCGCCAGCTCGTGGAACTTCAGCTCGTCGATGGCCTCGTAGGGGGCTTGGACGTAGCCGTGGCGCTTCGCGAGCATGCTCGTCGACTTGAACTGCGGCACGTACTTCTCGAGCAGCTCGGCGGTCTCCTCGCGCTCGGTGTCGGGATCGAAAGAGAGCGTCGAGGATACGGCGTTGTCCGCCCAGTACTTCTGGACGAGGGCCTGGCGCTCGAACTGGTCTCGGATGTTCTCGGTCTGGACCGTCGTGCGCGTGTGGCGGGCCTTCATCGGGAAGCTGAAGACCAGGGTGTTGCCGGTGTTGTCGTACTGATCCAGCTCGTACGGGACGCCGGCATCCATCATCGCCGGGGCCATCGGGTCGTTCTTTGCGATGCGCGCACGGCGGATGTAGAACGGTGCGAACGGCGAGTGGATGCCGGGGCTCGAACCGTTGAGAAGGCTGATCGTGCCCGAAGGCTTGACCGTTGTGACCGTGATGGGCCGGTTGACACCCAGCTCGTCGGCGTAGTCGTTGGCCTCCTCGCGGCAGGTTCGGTACCAGCCGGAGAGCATATCCGGCGTCCAGTCGAAGTCGCAGAGACCGCCGAGCGCAACGCCGATGCGCATGTTCTTGAGGCCGACCTCATGGCTCTGGACGTCCGTGAGGGGCGTCAGGCGCTGACGCATGCAGTACCGGACCTGGAGGCGGAAAGCTGTGTCGGCGTTTGTACCGCTCTCGAAGTTGGCCGGGAAGTTCTCCCCGAGATTGCATGCCTCGCGGTCATGGAGCGCCTGCTCACCGCAGTTACCAGTGACGATCCCGTCCGCGATGAACGTGTGGTGGCTGGGTTGCGTCGTGCAGAAAACCGGCTCGACCCCGACGAAATCGATGGATCGGATCTCGTCCGTGTAGGTTTCGGCGTACGGCCCGCGGACCCAAGCAGCCTTCCACTCGTTGTAGAGGGTGGCGTGCGTTGGAAGGAGGAAACTGATCTTGTTGGCGAAGTGGACTGCGTTCTGCTTGGCGACGACGAGATCGAACTGGTCCTCACACCAGTAGTCCTTCTTGCCGCCCTTGCCGTCCGGCATCCGGCGCATCCCAGCATCGCGGCGCTTGTAGACCGAGGAGACGATGCCGAAGTTGAGGAGCAGCGTTTGAACCTCGCGGAGCAGGCCGGGATTGCTCTGCGAGAGACGGATGGAGAAAGACTGCTTGTCCCTCGAACGGACAAGTCCAGTGGTCGAGGCGAAGAGCCCACGGAGGTAGCCACGCACGCAGTTCCGGGACCCGCGCCAGATGATCTCGGGGACGGCGCCCTTCTCGCGGTAGCCCATCTCAGCGAGTGCCTTGTAGAGACGCTCGCTCGTGATCTCGCAGGAGTCCCGTGACGGTACCTGCACGATGCTGAGGCTGTACTCGCGCCCGTTCTCAGCGGGGATGGTCGAAGCAAGTTTCTGGCACGAAGAAAGGAGCGCCTCGGCTTGGGCTTTCTGCTCCCCCCAGAAACGCAGGGTAGCCTTCGAGTCCGTGCTGAAATTGCCGTCCCCTTCGATCCACCCGATGATGTGCCCGAGTTCCTCGTCACCATCGGTACCCCACTGTCCCTCTCCGCTCTGAAGGAGCAGAGAGTCACCGACAGCGAGGTTCTGAAGCTCCACGAACCCGTCCGGGGTCGGGAACTTGTGGTACTTGGTCGCCTTGATCGTGTATCCGTGGGAGGTCGTCAGACGGTAGACCTCCTCGGCATCACTCGTCTTGAACGCGGGAGCGGCATCGCGAATCACCATCGGATTCTGATGGTCGATGGACGCGCGAGACCCTTCGATCTCGACCCTGTAGTCCACCTGCACGCGGGCATCGGTCGTAACCCTGAGAGCGTGGTACGAGCG
>QGNH01000714.1_pt1 | contig 27067 bp, 28 predicted proteins | sample 1735481 | NCBI WGS metagenome assembly QGNH01 (sample SAMN09239004, study PRJNA386568) | Viral metagenome, whole genome shotgun sequencing project.
TCCAGTGCTTTCTTGTCGTTCCGGCTGAGTTTGGTTAGTACGAATCCGACACGGCACGGAGGCCTCTTCGGTCGAGAGTACTTGTAAAACTCAGCCAGGTCTGGCCCGGTCGTTACTGTCATGGCGCCTCCCGTAAGATAGAAAAACAGAGGAGTGAAAGGGTTCCAGTGTACCCCTTCACTCCCCCTTTACTTTCTAGGTGAGCTTCTCCAGTGTTGCGTCGAGCGTGCCGACACCGACGAGGATAGCCGTCACCTCCTCCACGGTGAGTCCTACACCGGGGATCAGCTGCAGCACAAAAAGAGCGACAGCTGCGGCCGTTACCGGACGCTGCAAAGTCGCGATCTCCGTTAGCAGGTTCTTCAGAAACTGCAGACCGCCAACCGCCTTCTGCGCGGCTGTCGGCTTCACTGTGGGCATGAGTTACCTCCTAGGTGGCTTCGTGCTGCTAATTACCCCTACAGGCTAGCACAGCCCTCCGTCACACGCAAGCGGCGCCCTTACGCGAACTGTGTCACAAGCGATGCTAGCTTTGAGAAGTCCACGATGCCTGCCTTGAGCAGGTATTCGGGGAGTTGCTTCTCCCAGTCGACAGGCACGAACACCATCAGCTCGTCAATGTAGGTCTTCTCCCACGCCTCGGTCGCTTCCTGGAGGCTGCCCCAGGTGACGTGCTTGCCGGCGACTCGGAGCGTGTTCTTCGGCCGCGTGATGCAGTGCCCCCCGACGATGTTGCTTTCCTTTGAGGTCACCGTCCACGGCTTCCCTTCGTGATACTGAGTCTCCGCGGACTGCGGGACTTCGCAACCCTCGTACAGCCCACCGAACAGCTCAAGTGCGACTTGCTGCTCGTCCAGGTTGGTGAGCGAGACGGCTGCACTGGCGACGATGTTCGGGGTTCCCTGCAGTCCGACCTTCGCGAGGTATTCGGCCGCGGCCTGCAGCGTCCATCCCTGGTCCGTGCTTGGGTTGCCTGGTCTAAACCCGGATGCTTCGTACATCCGCAGCACGTCGGCGTCGGTTACAGTGAACGGAAGACCGACAAGCGCCCGGAAGACCTGGATCGCGTGGGCTGCGCCGGCACACGTGCAGTCGCCATAGGTATCGTTGAGGAACATGGCGAACGATCGGATCAGCGTGGTCAGATCGACGACCTGTTCCTCTTTGATCGGGAAGCCGACGGCCGCAGCCTTCTCGACGTCGACGAAATCCGAGACAGCGATCTTCGGTGTTGGGGACTTCTTGGTTCTCCCGTAGCGGAGATCGTGTGCTCGGTTAGGGTGGATCAGCATGGCTGGGACTCCTCTGGCGTGGCGCCAGTGATAGTGAATGTGCATCTGTTGTTCCAGGTGGATGCGAAGTTCGGCATGCATGGGTTCACTTCTCCAGCACCTTATCTAGACGCTCGATAATAGGGTGAATCCCACCCTCGCTGTTAGGGTTCAATTGATCCTCGATGACGTTGAGCGCAGCGCGCACTCCATCATCTGCATCGGGATCAAGTTTGTCGAGTCGTTTGACTAGCTTCTCGTGCTGCTCCATGTGTAACACCCTCAGCGTCTCGTGCGCCTCCATGACAGCAGCGTGCTTAGAGCGCAGATACAACCACAGCAGCAGACCGCTCGGAATGATCGCAAGGATGTTCCCTCGCACTTCTAGCCAGAACCAGTGAAGGGTCATACGCCCCACACCACGTGAGCTACTGCGATGGCTGCAGGAACGAACACCATAGCGGCTACGGTCCCGAATCCGAGCAGCAGTTGCTTCTTCGAGATTGCCTGGCCTTCCTCTTTCCAGTTCTCCTTTTCTTTTGTGTCTGCCTCAATGTTACGTTTGGTCTGTTCTTTCACGAACTCCTCGAAACTTTTTACCAGGGCTCGAGTAGACGCCGCCATCTCAGTCAAAGCGGCGTGCGTGTCCCTCAGCTGCGAATCGTGTCCGTCCAGACGGGATTCCACTCTCTGCTCGTATCGAGCTCGTTTATCCGCCAGCGCGACCGCTCGATCGGTCTCCTCTCTAGCCAGCAGCCTAGCACGGTCAGATCGCTCCGACTCCAAGCCTGCAGCCATAGCGGGGGGGCTTTGGTATCCAGGCGGGTGATCAAAGTCATTCATCGATTGCTCCTTTCTAGGCCACTCTTACGACTGTCAGCCAGTTCTTTCCGACCCCTTTCATGTGTGTCATTCGGTGTAGACGATCCAGTTGATCTGGTTGACCGATGCCGCGTTCGTGGATTCCACTATGAAGTGTTCGCCCGGACTGCGCGCCGTCACCCGCTGCGGGTTTGGTCGAGCCGTGGATCGCTCCCCACTTGCAGGGTCCGTAGGTACGTTCTGTAGAACCTTCGGGGAGAACGACGCGGACGCCTTCGGCATAGGACAGGGGGGCGGCGAGGATGTGCCCGCGAGCGACGGGAGGCAGACCGATGGGGCCTGCTTGGCGTTGGCGGCCGTTTCAGGGAGTCCCGCCTGAGCACAAAGCGCTTTGACGACACGGGGGGTATCAGCTTCGAGGATTTCAAATGAGACTACGGTGTTAGCCATCGTTCTCCTATGCCGTCAAGCCATAGGCTTTTAGGATTTCGTTTACGGATTTGCAGAAGGCATCCACTTCGATCAGTGTGGTCGGGTTTGCGATTGCTGCGGGTTTTGCTGCCGGTGGCGTTACCCCCCACGCGGCGAAGCCCTTTTCGATGTATACGGACCCCTGCGTGAGTTTGATCGCTCCTGCCGCCGCACCCGAGCCGCCGAGTCCACTCTTGATCACGACGCTACCGCCTATGCCACCTGCGGTCGTACCCGCTCCTCCGGTGCCACCTTGGATGGTGACTCCTCCGCCAACGCCACCTTGGTTTGGGCCGAGAGAGTTTTTTGCTTCCCCACCTTTACCGCCAGCGAGGAGGTAGGTCGCGCCCGTGCCGCCTTCGTTTGCTTCGGAGGTGACTCCCGTGGCGTTTCCACCTACACCGCCTTCCAGGGTGTAGCCCCCGCCGATGCCCCCGAAGCCTCGTTCGGCTGCAAAGGCGGTGCTGGCACCCGCGCCAGAGGTGATCTTGATAAGACCACCTACACCGCCTTTAACTTCTTCGGCAGCTTTCGTCGCTTCCCCTCCGGGACCGGCGGCGATCGTGTAGGCGCTGCCTTTCCCCCCTTCACCAGTTGTTGTGATTTTGGTGTTGCCGCCCTTTGGTCCGACGATCTTGCCGACTTCTGTCGCATCGGTGCCTTTTGCGGTCGCTACTTCGGCGGGCTGCGCACCTTCAAGGGTCTTTTTGCCGGTGAGAGTCTGTTCGCCGGCGAGCTTTACGACAGTGGTGAGTGCGAGCTTGGAGTCGGGTATGGCCGCCGCGGCGACGATCATCGCTGCCGTCACGCCTTCGGCTTTGACGCCGATTTCAGTACCTACAATTTCAAGGCCCCCGCCGGCTTTGGCGGTTTTCGGCGCACCTTCTTTCCCTTCTGCGGCTAGGACTTCCCAAAACGTACCATTCGGGGGTTCTTTGTCTTCTCCGCCGGTCATAGCTTTGATGCAACCGTACGTGCTGCCTTTCCACGTGACAGCGTCATTCACTGCGTACGCGGTAGCGGCTTTCCATTCCCCACGCGGGTTCCACGCGCCTTTAGGGCCTTCTGCTCCTGGTTTTCCTTCGGCCCCGGGTTTTCCTTCTGGTCCTTCTTTTCCTTCCGTGCCCCCTTCAAGACCCTGCCGGCTTGTGAGCTGATCGAGCTTATTGTGAGGATCGCTGACCAGAGCGCCGAGATGACGAAGGTGTCTAGGTGGGAGTGTAGGTGGCATGATCTATTTCGAATACGCTTTGTAGTTGTAGGTAGCCGTCACGGACTCGCCTAGTTTCTCGGGGAAGTGTTCCGTACCGCTAATCAGTTCTAGTAGGTCGATCCCGCTTTGTTCGCTGATTTCTACTTCGGGGCCGGCCGTCTGCGTGATCACCAAGCGCACGGTGCCTCCCGGTAAGGCTGGCGTCACTGAGTTTACGACGGTGTCGTAGGTAGACGCATGTTCGCCTTTGATATTTGCGTAGGTGTACGAGGCGCTCGATCCTGCTTTTACAGGGAGAAGGTTAGCCGGTTCTTGAGATAGCATGATCGGGAACACTTGAGTGATTACGCCTTCAGCTGTCACTGTAGACGTTAGTACGAACGCGCCTTCACCGAGGAAGCCTTCTTCTTTTTCTTTTTCTTCTTTTTCTTTTTCTTCTTTTTCTTTCGCTTCTTTTTCTTCTTTTTCTTTCGCTTCTTTTTCTTTCGCTTCTTTTTCTTCGCGTTCTTTTTCGCGCGCGCCCCACCCTTCAGGTTCTTTTGCAAGCGATCCTCCCGTAGTTTCAGGGGGTTCGACGGGCTCCTGGCTTGGAGGCAGATTCAAGGTTAGAGCCATTGTGGGGACGCCCTCATTGGGGATTTCGACGTCGATGCGCACGATGCGCATAACGATTTCCAGTCCCTTCGGGAAACGCGGATTCGGTGACGCGAAATTACCTTTGTTTGGGAGCAGTCGAAGTAGCGCGTCGTCGCCCGCGTTGAGTTCGAAGATGGAGGGCTGCCCGAATAGATGTAACGTGATCACGGGCGCGATCGCGGGGTAGGTACTTATCGACAGATCCCCGGATAGGTAGGCTTCCAAGAGGGTGATCGGCGCTTCGCTGGGCGCTAAAGCGGGGTGAGTCGTCGTAGACTCGAGTAGTGGATACCCTGCTTCTATAGCCGCTTTCCACAGCCCTTTGCTGGATCGGATAGTTGTAGCTCCAGCCATCTCTACTAGGCTGTTCGCCTGTGCTGTTCCGTCCTCATCCCACGTGAAGTCGAGGGCGTTCGCCACGTCAATCACGGGTGGCCCCGGACCGAAGAATCCGCGCCGCGGGTAGGAGAGCGTAATCTGCGCGACGCGGACGTCACCTTCCTTGAAAACGTCGCAAGCGTAGTCAATACCGACCGTGTAGCCTGCTTCCTGCAACTGACCCAAGATGGAACTCAGAGTTTGAGCTTGAGTAATGGGGAGCGATATCGTAACCCATTCCCCTTCAGCTCCGACTCGGGCGATCCGAAGGGGAATGGAGCCTTCCTTCGTCATCGCCTGTCTTAGCACGAAGTATGCGATGCTCATCGCGGGCGCCCCTTTACGGAACCAGTCGTGTCCTTCAGGGTCCGTGTATTCGAGGTAATCTTTCTCTTGTAGGCGCTGCGCTAGGTAGTAGCAGAAGTCGGACCCGGCTAGCGAGACTACGCCCGCGCTCTCCGCATAGTTACGTTGCAACGTGGCGCCGCCGTAGACAGGCACTCCTCCAATGTCGATCCATACAGCGGACCTTTGCACGTCGGTGGCTGTGAGCCAGTCAGCTTGGCGGAAGCGCTCGTCCTCTATCTTGAGGGACCCGCTCCATGGCCCTACCCCATTCAGAACTTTGCTGAACTTCAGGCTGGTAAGCGGCAATTCCGCCAGTTTTCGAAAGTGCAGGATGTCTGTAAACGTGCAGACGATCTGCCTGTCCTGGCCGGGTGGGACGGTAACAGTCATCCTATAGCTCGTACGCGGACGCCCACTGCACTACCGCAGACCCGGCGGTTTCTTTTTCGTCGACTGATCCGAATTCGATGGGGTTAGCTCCCGCAAGTAGATCCCACCACGTCGAGTTAGGCGTCACCCAACCGGCGATGTTTTTCGGTTCTTTACCCGATACGAGAAGCTGAACGATGTGCGGAGTGCCGAAATCGACGAGGATTTGCTCGCCTTCTTTGACGGTGAGGTCTTCTTCTTTTTCCCACGCGATGCGTTCTTCTTCTTCGGCTTTTTCGCGCGCTTCTTTTTCTTCTTTTTCAGCTTTTTCGCGCGCTTCTTTTTCGTCTAGTTCAGCCTCTTCCCGTTCCACTTTCTGCGCAGCTAGTTTTTCTTCGTATTCTTTTTTGGTGATTTCTTCTTTGGAGAGCTTTTCTTCCCATTTTTCCCGGTTTTTGAGTTCTCCGGTTTCTCGCCCGAAGCGTTCGGTTTCTTCCGTCGTAACACGCAGTTTGAGTGCGGCTGCTGCGACGGCTTCGCGTTCTTCTCGTTTCAGCGGGTTTATGATCGTTACGGTAGGGTCGCCCGACCCTTCCACCTTCGAGCGTATGAACGGATTCGTGAGCGGGCCGTTGAAGAGGACGATCTGACGTAGCTCGGTGTTTCCCGTATTCGTCAGCGTAGTGGTCGCAACTCCCGGTCCGAAGAATTCCAGTTCTACTGTTTCGGTTTTCAGAGGGTTCGCACTGACTTCGATTTCTTTGGCTCCGATTACTTTCAGGATGACAGTCCCGGGCGCTATGACGCCGCCCGCCACCACCCGCATCCCTGCTGCGAGGCCCGCAGTCGATCCCATTTTCACGATCTTTGAGACCGTGCTAACTTCACATTCCTTTTTGATGGCGGCCGGGATTTTGCGTTTGAGTGTGTTTTCGTTCCCTGCGGTGTAAATGCGGGGATCGGTTGCGTGGAATATGAGTTCCGGTTTAGCGACTTGAGCCGCAGCATAGTCGGCATCGATGGGGATCTTCCGTTTACGCGGCCTACACATCACGCAGAGAGGGGGGAGCCCTGGGAGCTGGAACCACAGCGGAGCCTCTTCGAAAGGAAGAACGCCCATCACAGCAGCGAGTTTCAGCTGAGTAGCCTGCAGTGATTCTCCGTTGGACTTCATCCACACGTCGAAGAGGATGTCTCGCCCCTCATACAGGTCCAGCCCTCTTTGCTGCCCGTGATCACGCGGCCAGTTCACATCCCCGTTACGGATGCCTGCTAGGTCAAGACCCTCGACCTTGAGTACACCGATCGGAGTGTTCGCGCCGAAGGTGAGGCCGCCAAACTGCCATTGGAAGTTTTTGAGTTCGGGCGCTTTGAGAGACGGAGGCGGAAACATGTTAGGTCCGCAGCATGGGTCGGAGCTTGAGGTATAGCTCGTTGATCATCTGTGCAGAGTCCATATTCGAACCGAATAGATTGATTTCCCCAACATGGAGACCTCCTGTGCTTGCCGCACTACTGCTCCGACCCGACCCGCTAGGAGCGGATCCCGGCACACCGGACCCTGCCAGCGGGCGAACCTGATCCGGGCTCTTGGCGATATTCTTTAGCGGGATAACCGCCTCAGGGCCCGCCTCGCCAACGACAGCTAGTGTTGGCTTGCTGACGATTCCGCCTTCGGCCAACCCGATAGCTGAGGCTGCTTCGCCAATGATGCCGCCAGGGATGAGCCCCTTGATAGCGTTGACTATCGCACCAGGAGCACTCGTTATTCCGCTGATCAGCGCATGGACGATTTCTTCGCCTAGGCTCTTCATTTTGGTGATCAGCCCCCCGAGCGCACCTAGCACTTTGCCCGGTAGTGATGTGAAGAATCCAACCACGGCCCCGACCCCATTCTTGACCGTTTCCACGATCTTGCTGAACGCCCCCACAAAGAAGTCGACCACCGCTTTCAGTCCCTTGTAGACCGCTTCTCCGATTTTGATCGGTAGCCCGACCATGAGGAACAGGACCACCTTCGCAACTGCTTCCGTTACCGATCGTATACCCGCAAAGTTCTTTTCCCACGCGATGTCTAGATTGGCTGCCGCGCGGCCGACCCACTGGACGGCGGATACGAAACCGCTCCATACGGGAGCAAGGCCGCTGGCTACGGCTTTCCCGGTTTGCAATAGCACCAGTAGAGCAGGCATGAGGTGTTGCCCGATCGTTACAGCCATTTCGTTCAGCTTGGCCTTAGCGATATCCGTTTGCCCTGCGAGTGTTTGTCCGAAGGCAGCCGCAGTTCCTCCGATCTTCTGCTTCAACGCATCCAGCACCTGCCCCTGAGCGGCGTGATCCTTCGCCAATTTCTGCTCTGCTTCAGATACTTTCTGGTGGGCAGCTGTCAGCTTCGCTTGCGCGGCAACTACTGCAGGGGACGTCTTACCTACAGCTGCCTGTGCGGTAGCCAGAGCACCTGCTGCTCGGCTCGCAGTTTCTTGATCCTTAGCGAGTTTTTGGTCGGCGGTCGAAATACCGCGTTGCGCAGTAGTCACAGCATTCGCCGCAGCTACATTTTCCTTACTGCTAGCGAGCGCTTCCTTTTGTGCTTTGATCAGTTTTTCATGTGCGGCGGTAACGGCGCTAACGGCAGTCCGGTTGTTCTTGTGCGCGGCGGTTTCAGCTTCGATGATTCCTTTGTGTGCTTCCTGGAGTTGCGCTTCCTTCTTCTGCGCTTCCATCCCTTTGTCGGATGCTTCAAGTTCCTTCTTTTTGGCCTGTAGGACGAGGAGTTCCCCTGCTGCAGCCGTCGAGGTTGACGCTTCGAGGACCTTTTCCTGGCCTTCAATAGTCTTGATCGCAGCTTCGTTTGATTCCTTTGCGCGTTCCTTTTCCAAGTCCCCGAGGTTCTTCTTAGCACCCGCAATCCCCTTGGCACCTTGTTCCGCTGTTTCACGCGCGGCTTCTTCTGCAGACTTGAGGGCGGCAGCGGCTTCCTTGATCGCTTGCTTCTGTTTTTCCGCTGCTTCGGTCACACCTTTCTGTGCGGTCTTGAGTGTCTGCTGCGCGGACGCCAACCCTTCGGAATCGCCCTTCAACGTGGCTTGCGCCGCCTTTAGCGCCTGGTCGGCCGATGCGACCTTAGCGACAGCTGCGGCGTGTTCTTCGGCACCCTTCTTCTCAGCGGCGGCCATGCCTTCTTCCGCCTGCTTCAAGCCCTGCTTCGCCTTAGCGACCGCTTCCGTCGCTTTTACCATAGCGGTGAGCTTGAGCGATCCTATATCCAACTGAATCCCCAGCTGCATCAACGGGCGTAATGAGCCGGCGTTGACCTTTGCGAGTGTTTCCGAGGCTTGTGCCAGAGAGATGTGCTTGTACCTCGAAAGATCCGCTGCTATCCCCATCTCCCCCTGCGCCTTAATCACACTCCCAGTAGAGACGGTTAGTGTTCCTAACGCGCTCGCTGTTTCTGTGCCTGTAAAACCTAGATTAGTGAAACTTGACTCAGTTTTCTTGATGGACGGTTCGGCTTGCTGAAAGGAGTGCCCGGTATTCTGAACCGCCTGCCGCAGACGTGTTTGTGCAACGTCGAAGTTGTCTGCGGCTTTGATAGACGCGATGCCGATACCTGCGGCGAGCATCAATCCGAATCCTGCAGCAGCGTGGGCAATTCCCCCCAACGCAGAGGAGAAGCTCTTTCCTTTCCCCTCGGCCGACTGCATGTCCTGTCCCATTTTCGAGACACCCTGACCGAAGGGGAGCCCAAACTGACCCATCGATTTCCCTAACCCCTGAAAAGCACCACCCATTCGTTGTCCGAACCCTGCGCTGTTCGCCTCCAGGTCTTTCTCGGCGGTCTTTACAGTTCCGCCCATTTTGGTTGTGCTTGATCCTACAGAAGAAGTGGCGTCAGCGACCGCGGCCTTGAACCCGACTAGGTTGGCGAGACCGGCCTTGTCATCGACGACGATCGCCACTACTACAGGGGGGAGGTATCCGTCTGGCATGCTAGTCCCTCCTTTCTTAGCCTGTTACGGCGCGGGCGATTGTCGATACGATGTGAGCTTGAACAGCTGGCATGGAGCGCTCGAGTGCAGGCTTCACGTACGGGCTCGGGGCTTGGTCGTACGTGCGACCCGCGCTGTCCGTTCCTTTGAACCCAAGCTCAATGCGGCGTGCGTAGATGACGGTGGGACCCACGAATACGGCGGACATACCGACTGAGGTTGTCTTCCACGATCGACGCAGCGTTCCGGAAAGCACTTTCGTGTCCTTCATCCCCGCGGCTTGGATGATGAGTCCGGCCCCCTTGACAGCGACTGCCCCAGCTGCGCCGATCCGGGCGATCAGAGCATCTAGGGCAGCCATTGTGCGTGCGTCGTCAACTGGCATTTTCTCGCCTCTGACGATCCGCTTCTATTTCTCGATGTAGGCGGGCGACCGCCAGCAACCAATCCACAGCGTGCCCTGGCTCGTCTAGGTACTGCTCGTGGGTGAGTCCTGGGTAGGTTGTCCGGTACTGGTACTCGGCCCACCACTCGGATGCGTGCTTGGGGACGGTGACGCCTGGTCTGCCCTCAAGTCGGCTGCGGAGCCGGCTGAGGGCTCGGTAGGGCTCGCCTCGAACTCCGGATCACTTGGATTCGTAGGGTCGAAGTTGACCCCGCCAGCTATATCCACGCCGACATCCTGAGTGGCGTAGGATAGCGCATCGTACAGCTCTGGATCCAGATCACCGATCGTGTCCTCATCGGGGAGCGCTCCGGAGAGCGTCCAGTCAACGAGCGTTGCGATGATCGTAGCGTCCTGCAGGTCGTACAACGCCCGCGCCTCCGCCCGCGTGAGGTTTAGCTCGCGCAGGTTTAGCTGCTTCAGCTGCTCCGGGTCGTCCGGAAGCTTCGACAGAGCCGAAGCAGCGGCGACTGCTGCCGATTCGACTAGGCGCCTGTGTCGGACCTTGATTTCATTTTTCTCTCGGAAGCGGGCTGTCCCGCCTGGTATCTCTAGCGTCTTCATACTGACCTCCTGTTTGTGCTGCCTAGTACGCTTTCGTGTTCGCGTTCGCCACCGTTACGATGATCGGCGACACGCCGCCCGCGAGGGCGTCTGCTTCGGATGGGATGGTCTGGATCTCCAGCGGCACCTCGACCCACTCCTTTGAGCGATCCAAGTCGCCAGACACGAACTTCGCCCGCGAGGAGTGAAGGTTCAACGCGAACCCGGACTCTACGTCACTCAGTGTGAGGTCGATGGACACCTGTTCGCCGTTCTCGTATGCCGTGAGCCATGTGGCTGCCGGGTCCTCGAGTACGACGATCTTTGACGTGATGTCCAGCGCTCCAGCGAAGTGCTGGTAATACGCCTGCGTGCCCGTGATAGCCGGGATGTTCTTCACTCCACGCTTCAGCGCAAACTCCCAGTTCACTAGGTAGCCGATCTGCGTGCCGCCGATCGAGGCTTGCACTGTCCAACCTGGGGGTGCCTCCGCGGTCGAGTACGTCGCTTCTGGAGCACCAGCGGGTGGTGCTGCCGCGTTAGCGAACCAGTTCAGCACGGCCTTCGGCAGAGCGTCGGCTGCACCGCTAAGCGTGATGGAGTCGAGCTGCGCAGCAGCCAACTGTCGCCAGTTCGTCTCACCTGCGTAGTCGGTGATCGTGCAGCTGACCGGCTGATTACCTTCCGCTGGTTCATTGTTCAGCAAACTGAACTGGTGAACCGTCAGGCTGAGGATCGGCGCTTTGTTCGCGTGAGTGAAGGCGAGCGGGTAAGCCAGTACGACTTTGCCGGCTTTTTCTTCTGTAACCAAGACAGTCTCCTGCCCAGCACCGACGCCGATGACGAGGTAGTCACCTTTGACATATTTTTCGACGGTAGCGATTTCTTTAGCGCCCGCTTTCGCTTCTGCCCCGAGTTCGGAGAAGGGGAGAGTGATCGTTCCTTTTACCAGGTGTGTGAATTTCAACGCGGTAACGGGGATTTCCCATTCTCCAACTTTTTCTTTTTTCGGTTTCCCAGCTACGCAGGTCTCCTCGGTAGCGGTTCCCTCGTCGAGGACGAACACCGTGCCTTCGGCGATTTCTTCTTTCACGAGGACCTTTTTGTCGCCGGCTTTCGCTTCAACCACTACTTCATTGGTGGCAGAGACTGCAACCGGGGTCAGATTGTCTTTCGACCCGAGTAACGCCCGCAAGAACACAGGGAAGGTGTCCAGGTAGGGGTAAGCGTCCCAGCCGTAGCTGTCGAAGCGCAGGCCTGGGATCTCGTCGTAGAGATGCACCATCGAGCCGCGCAGCCCCTCGTCAGGCAGCAGCTTCAGGTCCGGCTTGTACTTCGGCCCCATGATGGGAGTCCAAAAGGCTGGTTCGACAGGTGTTCCACGTTCGGTCTCTAATGCGATGCCGACCTGTGTCTCGGGTACGGGTATCGCGCTGAAGAAAGTCACAGCAGCTCCTTCTGTTCGTTGTCCGGGCTACCCGGTTGGTCGGTCATGCTTTTCCGGCTATCCACTCCCACGCCTCAAACTTCACAGCGCCAGAGATGAATACGGTAAGGCCATCCTCGTCGGTAAACGGGGCGCCTTGCTGATGGTCGATGCCAGCTGTGTACTCGCCGGCACTCCAAATGGCAGACGAACCAAACGTCGCGTTCGCCCGGATAAGTTTGAACATCGCATCGATGATGGTGTCGTAGTCGGTCTGCGCCGCTACGGGTTCTCCGCCTACACTAGCAAAGAAGATCTCCATCACGATTTTGTGAATGTCGGTGTCGTTGACAGCTCCGCGGCCTGTATCCGCTCGACGCTGCCGTTTGTCGTCTGGCATATTTACGACGAGCACTGCGCTTGAGCCGTGTTCAGAAGCGACAGCTTCAGCAAGTCGATTGGTTTCGTAGTCCTGCTCGTTGATGATTTCCGGGCGTGCAGAGAAGACCTTACCTACGAAAGTCAGGTCAGCGTTCGAGAAGTATTCCTGGATGGCGGCTCTTACCGCTACGCGGCTCATAGCGGCTTGACTGTTCTTGAGGGATTGATGAACGTCCCCTTCCCTGCCTTTGCCTTGCGCGTAGCGGTCTTTTTCGCTTTGTGCTTTGCGGCTTTCGCCGCTTTGATTTTACGCGCGCTTTTCATGGTTTACGACTTCGTGAGTACGGGGACGACGAACGGTTGTAAAAGCTCGTGGGCGAGATCGATGTCTTTTTCCATCCCAGCCATACCGGGTGCCTGTTTCGCGGGCGCTCCCCCGCCAGATGTGGTGGGCATTACCTGCGAACGCGTCCCGCGCGTCTTGATGAGAGCGGACGTTAGCGATATCGTTGCCTGCTCCACGACCCATGGCACAGCCGATATGCGCGTCGTATCCGGCGCTGCGGGGAGTGTATGCGCATAGAGGAGGGCAGAAGCGAGGTTGAGTGTCAACCCGGACACAGACGATACCTCGATAACCTCCGTGTTGGCTCCGTCATGTATCGTGAGCTGGGTGTCGGGATAGACTCCGTACACCGCAGATCCTCCAGGGACAGAGGGAGTGACTTCGAGGTTTTTGTCTTTCGCTTTCGCGGCTTTAGCGAGGGCCGAATGTGGGTATCCGTTGGTGTAGACCCACACGACGTAGACCTTTCCGTTACTGGTGGGCCTGCTTGGAAAGAAAGTTGTGAATGCTCCCCGAGCCCCGAAGCCGATACCCGGTAGCGTGATTACCTGACCAGAGATCGTCAGCGATTCAGCTGCCTCTTGCCCGATGTCCTGCATGGTTGACGGACCCAGCCCTATCGCGAGTCCGTCAACCTCCAGGATTGGCTTGTAGTTGCAGAGCAACTGCAGCGTCCCGTTGTCCTTGGGTCGAATCCATTCCGACTCCGTCGACGGACTTGCCGCTAGCGTCCCGTCTGCTTTGTGAAAGCAGATAGTGTCCACCCAGTCACTAGCACGCGAAATCACAGCCGCTAGTGCAGCTAGTTGTTCCGCATTCGACCCGCCAGGTACCAGGTTGCCGACGGCAACCGCAGTCGGCGCCTGCTGGTACTCAGTAGGCGAGATGTACGGAGTTCGCCGGAACAGCGATGTTGTATCAGGGCTGACTACAGGTTCCGGGAACGGTGTAGGAACGAAAGCGGGCATGAGTTAGGCCGCAGCCGGCGCCTTTGCCTTACGTCTGCTCGGTTTCGGGGTCGAGGCATTCTCTGCGGCGATCTCCTCGACGAAGGGGTTCGGCCCCTCAAACCATCCGGGAGTGTTGCAGAGGAACTCGGCCACCTCATCGGGAACGATGAAGGAACCGTCTGGCTCGATATCGAACTCACCCAGCTCGTGACTGATGCGACTCGCTGACCCGCGTCGGATTACGTCCTCAGTCTTGAGGACCATACCCCGAATGGGATCGAGCGTGTGATGCTTCTCATGGAATACCTCGACCTGGTGAATCTTGACTGACATGTTTTACCTCCTTGGGGTAGTTCCACCCACCCTGCGCGCTACCCGGAGGTCATGGCGCGCGCAGGGTGAGCAGGGGTATTGCTCGAAGCTAGGCTTCGTGCAAGTCGAGATGTGTAGCAGTCTCCGTTAGCCGATGTTGGCTACAACGGCCTGCGCGACGGGCGCCCGGTTCACGAGCGTCTCCATGCTTCTTATCTCGAAGTCATACCGAGGACCGCCGCCTTCAACTTCGGGGTTGTAGTTCGCCGCGTAGTCGAAGCGCATTGTGTCGTACTGGCACCGAACCTCGTAGACCGAGCCGATGTTGCTTCCCGGGAAGGGAACGCGATCGGTACGGGCGACTATCGTGCCCGGCGCAACACGGGGGTGCACCTCGATTGAAACGGGAACTCCACCGGCTGCCTTGTTGATGTAGCGGCCGATGTACCCGCCACCAGCCAGGTTCGTACGCGCATCCGCGTCCGTAGGCGGCAGGAAGGTCAGTGACGCGCTGGAGCCGAGGATGAGATCCGAGATCTCGTCGCCCTGAAGCGAGTTGACCATGTAGCTCGTCGGAGACAGTTGAACACTGGCCCACAGTTCATCGTTGATCTGGTCGAGTATCCCGACACTAGCTCCGGATGCGGTGATAGCCGCTCCTCCAAAGTCGATGAAAGTAGCGTTCGACGGTTCGCCTTTCCCTGGGGTGACTGGGCCAGTTTCGCCGTAGTCGCCCAAAATGCTAGCGATTACTCCGTTGTACCACTTGTTGCTGAAGGACGTGTCTTTCGGCGTCCTAGCTACGACCAATGACGCTTCCGCCAGAGGTACGACAGCGCTCAGCAACGGCAGTTTCGGGAGTGCAGCAGCCGCAACCGGGACTTTTTTGATAGTGATCGTCCCGACGGTCGTGGTGCCGAAATAGAACAGTTTTCCGCCTTTTTTACCGACGTACCAGTCGTATGCGACCGCACCCTTCACTGCTTTGATGGTCGCGACAGCCGCTACGCCGGCCGCTTCCACTTTCAGCACTTTGGGTTCGGACACTTCGGTTCCGCCACCGATGAAGTAGTTAGCTCCAGAGCGGGCGCAATACTGGACTTCGACTTCTTCGTGTTCCACGATTTCGCCGCCGGTAGCTTTTTCTACCAGTGTCGGTGCGGAGAGTTCTGCTTTTTTACCCAGGGACCAGTTCTGAGAGTTGACTATGTGCAAGTCCTGATCGATGAACAGCTGGTTGAGCGTCTGAAGCTCAGCCACTGCCAGCGCGTCCGCGTAGTTGCGGGCGACTGCGACTGCGTCAAGGGTGACGCGGCCAGCCTTCGCCAGCGGCTTGTACGGTGCGAAGCAGTTCTGCTCCTGGAACTTCGTAAGGGAGCCCGCAAAGTCAAAGCCGACCGCTGCGTCCGATTGCTGAGCGTTGATGTTCAGCAGCGAACGCCAGACGGCGGTCTGGCTGCCCTCTCCCGCTATGACGCGGGGGAAAGCTGACGTGTTGTTGCGGGCAGGGACGTTGACCGGGACCAGGGCGACGAGACCGGAAAGGTCTACACCCTGCACGCCAGTTCCGACCAAGATGCCTTCAGTTGCGGCCTTCTTGATCATCGCCAGCGTCTCCGCGGTCACCTGATCGATGGTATCCATCGTGTAGGTGCTCCTGTCGGTTTGGGGGTTTGTGCGCTAGTCTGCGCGGGTTCTTACAGCTGGCCGGACTCGTGCATCTGCACCAGTCTCGCGTAGGTCAGCTTGAGCCCTAGCTCGCTCTTCCGCACGGGGTCGGTCTCTGCGTCGATGGACTTCTGCAGTCCCTCGATGTCAACGTCCTCGGTGCTCTTGGTCACACCCTCGACACGGCCCTCTCCCGCGGGAGTTACTCCGCGAGCCTGGCCGTCGAGTGAGGGACCCCCAGCACGGGGGCGCTTGGCGAACTTGGTGACCTGCTCCTGCACTGCGTCAAGACTCTTCGTCAGTGACTCGAGCTGGTCTGCCAGTGCCTTTGTAGCGGGATCCGTCTCAGACTCTGTGTCCTTGTCGGCATCCTTCACTGCATTGATGTTATCGGCGTCGACCTCCTTGGTGGGTTTGAGATCCGCCTCGGTGACATCGCCGTCGTTGTTCGCGTTCTTCTCGGCCTCTTCAGCCGCGGCCTTCTCCTTCTCGGCCCGCTTCTCGGCCTTTGCGTTAGCCTTGGCCTTGAATGCGGCCTCGACAGCCGCAACGGTGCCGGCTGCGATCGTCTCAGCCAGCTCGTCCTTCGTCACATCCATGTGGATGACTCCTTCGGTTGTGCCGGCTGAGCCAGCATTGGTTACCTGGACGATCGTGTCGTCTAGGGTCTTTCGAACCTCAAGCAATTGCTCGATGTCCAAGTTCTTGACCACGTCCTCAGCGGATGCGCCCTCTGCAGCCTCCTGGAAAGCAAGCCGAGCAGCGATGCCCATCGCGTTCTCTAGCGCGTAGCTCACATCCTGTAGATCCCACAAGTCGCAGTTGTCTCCGTTATTGGTTGCTATCTCGATCGCCTCACGCTGCTTGATCGAGTCGAGCGCGTTGCAACAGCCGGCAAGACACGTCGCGACCTGCGCAAGCGTCGCGGAGTCGTATGACTCCCACGGCAGCGATCCCGGATTCGCAGCCTCAGCCGCAGTCGGGTTCGCAACCTGGAGGAACTTACCGTCCTTGATCGCCTCGCGCTGTGCGCTGAGGACATCCATCGCCTGAGCCAAAGATGCAACAGCCACACTCTTCGCTGCAGTGTTGAGGATGCCGGCACCATCCGTCGTAGCTGGGATCGGTGAGTCATGGTCTACCTTCGTCACGTCCGGGATCGCGGCGGTCGTCTCACCACCTAGGGTTAGGGATGGATCAGACCGGCCCGGACGTACACCTGCTGTCACCGAGCCTGAAGTCGAAGACTGCCCAGTCGCAAGATGGCCTACCTCTTGAGGTGTGGCGGTACCGTTCAGACCGTCCTGCACTGTACCCTTCTTTGCTGCTTCGGCGACATCTGAGTCATCGCTGATTTCGATGCCGTGCGTAGCCGCCGCGGCTTTGATCTTCGCGGCAGCTTTCTTTTTCGCGGCGACTGGTTTATCGGCTTCGGTGAAATCAGTCGACTTGAATCGACCGAGGGCTGCTTTGACGTGGCCCTTGTCGTGGATCGGCAGGTGCTTTCCGCCTTTCGGGTCCACGTAAGCAAAGGACTTCGCCGGCATTTCCTTCCGTTCAGCCGCGCTCAGTGCCTTGTTCACGACGCCTAGGGCTTTACAGTTGCCGCAGTTCGGGTTCCCACAGTACGCACCGGCCTTGAGGACTTCCTCTTCGAACTCGTCAGACTCGGCGGAGTCAGACTTTTCGGCTTCGGCTTCGGCTTCGTCTTCCTTTTCCTTTTCGTCATCCTCGTCGTCGTCAGAGTCCTTCTTGACGAGCGGCTTGCCTTCCTTCATCCGTTTCCGATTCTCCGCTAGGGGGTCCTCGTCGGCAGCATCCTCAGCAGCCTTCAAGAGAAGGAATGGCGTGCCGTTAGCGGCGGTTGCCACTCCTGACACCTTCGATGCCTGCAGCACATCCAGCTCAGTGATATCTACGTCAGTCATTCCGGTTTAGCTCCTTAGTTGAGAGAGCCGCTCCGGGCTCGGTGTAGTTCTGCGGGCGCCGCCTTCAGGTGACCACCCATTGACGAGCCCAGCCTTGACCATCGCCCATCCGTGGTCGTCCCATATCGTGCCGAGCATCCAGTCGCCCGCCTTCACGACGTAATCCTTCTCGTCTACCGGGGACGTAAACGTCCAGTCTGGACCGCGGTAGATGTAACTCTCGACCACGGTGGCGTGTCCATCCGTACCGTCTCGATGGAACATATTGACGCCGCCGCCCTTGGACATGAACTCCCAAGCGGTACGCTCAAGTACCTCAGCAGAGACGAAGTCGCGGTGCCCATCCTTGGCGACCGCTACGTCTACCTTCATCGCCGGATAAGCGAGTCCGAGTGTGTAACGACGCTCCTCAGTGGCCTTGATGACGTTGACAGCGACAAGCTCCGACTCCGGGGTCCAGATGTCCGGAGCCTCCTTCACGACGACGCTCGGGGTATTCCCTCCTGTGTTGATATTGATCGTGACGCCGCTCATGACGTCGGCCAGCTGATGTCGAGATTGATCGTCTCACCGGCTTTGAGTTCGGTCGCTACAAGCGATACCACCCCCGCAGCAGTGATCGTCAGGGTTCGGAAAACCGTTTCGGTCTGGTCTGAAACGATCTTCTTCACGGTACCTGTAGGTCGAAAGCCTGGCGGAAGCTTGAACAACTGACCTTCAGGTTCAACTTCGTGCCCGAGTTCCATCGTTACTCCGCCTCGCAGCCTCGCGACGGTGTTTGCGCTCTCAGAGCGCACACCGAGTTCGGGGGCTGGTGCGGCCTTCTTTGTCGCGCCTTCTGCGAGTTCTTCTACGGGGACCCACGGAGTACCCGCCGCGAACACTTTCGCTGCGGCAATTGCGCTGGCTTCCGACGCAGTGTCACCTAGTTCAACGGTTTCCGACGTGACGATAGCTTCGACATTCCCCAGGAAGAGCCAGTTTTCAGAGTCTTCTTTGGGTTCTTCTTCGGTAATCTTCAGGCAGCGCCAGCACCCTTCGGATTCACCTTTCTTGACTATCTGTTGCGGGCGGTAGACCACGCCGACGGTGTATTTCCCGACGTAGTCCGCCGCGAACTCCTCCGCTGAGATAGTTACGACTAGAAGCGGAATGCTCATCGGGACCTACCGGAAGATCCACTGCGCGTTGCTTTTACCTTTTTCAGGCGGTTCTTCTTCGGCAGTAGCGACTTGCAGTTCGAACGAACCACCTTCGAACGTAACGATGTCGCCAAGGACGTATTCGACGAGTTCGCTATAGACGCCCTTGAATTTGAGCCCAAGACTCAGGATCTTCGCATTGACTGCGCGAAGCGTTTCGTTGGCGGTAACTGAGGCAAGCCTAGCCGCAGCTACGGACTTAGTAGTAGAGGTTTCAGCCGCGAGAGCAGCTACTTCAGCGACGGCAGCGGCTTCGGCTGTATCGACTTCTCCCTCTGCAGCTTCAGCAACGACTTTATCTAGCGCTTCAGCAGTTGCTTTGGCGCCGGCTTCCGCTTCGGTCTTTTCAGACATGTTCTAATCCACCTTTGTCTGCCAGGGCACCAGCACGAGGCACGGCGCAGCCTTAGCGTTTGTCTTGGAGTTGTCGATTAGCAGATCGGCGTGGTTAGCCTTCAGCCACTCTGCCTTTAGGTCGGCAGTCGGATCACCAAACACAACCAGTTGGTCATACGCGGCGCCGAGTCCGAGGTGCTGCAGGTAGTCTTCCTTATCCGCGATGTCCTGCAGTTCGGGCTTTTCAGCCCCGCAGCCGGTTAGGATGACGACCCGCTGACCGGCCGCACGGAGCGCCTGCATCAGCGAAAGATAGATTGGGGGATTGGCGTCAACCGTCCCATCGATGTCGAAGGCTACGAGCATGAGGCACTTCTCCTATCTTCACGCGGGGCTTGGGAACTGCGCCCGTACGTGTACCTCGACGTTGGTCTGCCCGTTCTTGATTGCAGCCGCGGCACCATGATGTCCGTCCGTCACATAGAACTTTTTGGAGAACGGATCTTCTATGCCGTATATAGGATGCAGATCAGGATTCGTACGAGCGTTCTCTAGTGAGCTGGCTCGCAACGTGCTCTGCGTAGGTATCAGATCGTCGACAGAAACAGTCTTCACGTGTGACTCGGGGAGAGTGGTGTAGATCCTATTCCCGACCCATTCTTCCTCGATGGGGTTTTTGAAGATCGTCTCAGGGTTGATCTCCTTCGCTGTTTCTGCAAGCCCGCCAGTAGCGCCTGCTGGCAACTCCGGGACAACAACACCGCAGCTCTTATCTCCGTACAGGCCGGCGATTGTGTCGTCCTCGCCGGGGAGCGCCTTTTCGGCTTCCGGTTCAGCCTCTCCTGAATCAGCTGTCTCAATGATGGGCTCAATAGCGCACCTGCAGTTTGGATGGACTGGAACATCGCCGTTAGGCCATTCATCATCCATCGAGATTGGGGATGCGTCGGCGTTCTCTTCGCATTCCTCGCAGGCATCGCCCTCGGCTAGCCAGCCCTGTTTTTCGACGCCGGCTTCCCGGTACGTTTCGAGGTTGGCTTCGGTCATCGACCGAGCGTATTCGGTATTCGCGACCATTTCGGCGCGATCGAGACTGCCTAGCTCGTCTTGGATGTCGGAAGCGATCGTCTGAAACGAGTCTCCATTCGCGAGCCCGTCGGAGATCGCGCTGTCGACACGTTCCGCGGCTGCGTCCGTCAAGTTCTGTATCTGGATTCCTGCGTCCTCACGAAGCGCGGCCAAGTCCTGAGAGGCTGCCTCACCGAACCCTGGCTGCCACTTATCCCAGTAATTGTCCGGTAGCTGGTTGACCACGCATTGCAGTGCGTCCGAAACCGCCGATGTGGAGGCTACTGCGGACTCGAGTGTGCCTTGCAGCGCAGCGTCACCGCGTAGGTGACCGAGCACATTCTGCAGCGCTGCCGTGTTCGCGTCGGAGCTTAGTGAGGAGCGCTGCGCCTCCTTCTGTAACGGGGACTGAGTCCAACTATCGCACGTCTCGCCTACCTTGACGGGCCAGTTACCGTAGCCCCAGCACACGCCCGAGTCGCCCTCACGGTGATCGAACATCTTGCAGGTCGCACAGCTCTTCGCAAGGTCCTCTGCGTCACGTAGGTTCGGAGGTTCGGACGGGGCGTCCTTCTTCGCAGCGGCCGCTTTGATCGCGCGGTCTAACGCCGCTTTACTCCACAGTCCCGCGTACGCTTTCGCTAGCAGAGGCTTGTAGTACTCGACGATCGCGTCAGTGTTTCGGTGGAATCCTGGTGTGCCGGCCTGGCCGGCGGGTGCTTTTTTTCCTAATCCGGCGAAGGCTGCGTCCACCTCCTCGCGCGAACCGGCCTTTGAAAGACCTGACCAGATTTCATCACGAATGGTGTCCGGAAGGTTTGGGTCCACGAACTGCTTCGGGGCAAGCCCCTTTTTTAGCCGGTTGCGGCTGTTGTCCCGCCAGCGACGTAGACTGAGAGCCACCATAGCGGCCTTGAGCGCCTCGTCCTCGTCGTCCTCGTCGTCCTCGTCCAAATCGACGCCCTGTACGCCTGTAGCGACCGTGATCCCGTCAGTACCGCCAGTTATGGTTGTCGGTGCCTTCTCGAAACCATCGAGCAGTGCATTGATATCGCGGAGCATCTTACCGACTGGAGTGTCGTCTTCGGATCCACCGCCTGCAGCTTGCTCAGCTTCGCTTTCAGGGGCTGTGTCTGTGTCAGACGTAGCCGCGCGCAGCGCGTTTGCTTGGCTCCCTGTCGCTTCGGCGGCGGCTTTCTGCTCAGGGGTACCGGCCGGGGGAATGATGCCGGGAGGAGCCACGTACGGCGTGTCAACCAGCTCCTGCGAGTCTGCAGGCCCGTAGGTCTCTGCGTCAACCGTGCCAGCCATCGACTCAAGCGCCAGCAGTGGGATAGGCCCAACGCGGCTGTTGTTGATATAGCGCCCAATCGGTCGGCTCTTGTCGACAGGCAGTCCAAGCTCTTGCCGAACCTCGTCTGTTCCCTTGACACCGTGGTCGATGTAGATCCCGTCAGCCGTAGCTGTGGCGACACGGTCCTCGGTCTCCTTGCCGTCATCGAAACGGATGCGACAGCGGAGTTTGAGGTGCTGCTTGACGAAGAGGTTGATGACGTCCTCGACGTATCGGAGCAGCGGAGAGGTGCCGACCCTGAACTGGACGTCTACCTGCGTGTCCCCGGTCGCGCGGTTCACATTCTCCGTGAAACCCAGGTCGTTGGGGGTAACACCGAAGCTCGCGCATGTGCGACGCATGAGATACAGCGGGAACTCTGCATCAAACTTATTCGATGCGGGCTTCGCCTCGGTGAATTTCGAACCGGACGGCACCCAGCGGATTTGCCGCAGCTTGGTCTGATCGCCCTGCATGACGGCATCCCAAGCTTCTTGCCAGCTCGTGATCTGCGCCGGATCAGACATGTCCGGAGGCGCCTCCATGAAACCGGCTGGCATGGAGCCCTCTGTGAAGAACTGAAGGAAGTGCCACTGGAAACGGATGTCGGTATTGGCGCTGAGCAGCACAGCCTCAAGCGGCGCCAACCCATACTGGCTGTCGGGCAGCGGATTCCACGGCTGATACAGCAAGTCGTCTGCAGCCAGCCAGTCCCAGGGTAGCCCCTCAATGATCTGGACGAAGGCAGGCACGATCTCCCCGCCGAACAGCCCTTCCGGGCTCAAGTTCTCATCGTCCTCGTCTTCTGGTCGACGTCCGTAGAAGTCCACAAGTGGGATGATGGTCGTCCCGCTGACGATCTCCAACGCGATCGGATCCCCGCCCTCGTTGCGGCGTATATACAGCGCGCCTGCGTCGTAGCGGAGGACGTCCTGGAGCCACTCTGCAAGCCACGTGCGGAAGGGCTGCCGCTTATCCGGCGAGTCGAAGAACGCGATGGCCTGTTCGATCTCCTCAGCCACATCGACCTTGATGCCAGGGATCGGCTCCCAGTTGTAGTCGAGCGAGCGGACATCGTTGATGAGGTGACGCACGCATATCTGCGCCACGTCATACGCCTCATACACCGACTTGATCGTCGGGAAGGATACCCGGTTCCACCGCGGAGTGAGTTGGACATTCGAGCCGACCGGATAGTCGAAGGTTCTTGGCGCACTCCTGTAGCCGAAGAAGGGGTCGAGCGGCCGTCCAGGAGGGAACGGCGGACCCCATGACAGGCCCTGCTCAGCGAGCGCTAGCTCCAACTCCTCAGGGGCTCGGGCAAAGCCCGACGCCAAGTTTTGTGTGACTCGCGCGATGAGTTGGTTGCTGGCGCCTCCCTGATTCGACCAGCTAGTTCCCGGCTGCTTCATCGGTGAGTTGCGCTGCCCTGCACTCGCTAGTGCTGCAGCCGCGTTCCCTGTTAGGAAGCTCTTCTCGATCGTCCCGGTCTCGAGAAGCGATTGCTCAACTGCGACAAGAGCCTTTCCCATCGCTGCATTCTCTATGGACCTGCGGGCCGCAGCACGGCGCTTGCTTAGAATGGGTATGTCCATGCGGCCTCCTAAATGTTAGCTAAAGCGGGTAATCAAGCTAGGTCTTGTAGTAGTGTTCGGTCCAGATCCCGGCCACGCGTCGAACGCTACCCACCTGAGACTCGCCGGGCAACTACAAGCGGGAGGTCAACATGAGCGCTACAGCAACAGCAGTTTCTTTGCAGGATCTCGTTCGCAGTATCTACGAGGGCACTGACGACAAAGGCGATCGGCGCGCGATGGCAGAAGTCGCGCTTGCCGAGCAGGATGAGGAAGCCCGGGACGCGCTAGCGCTTACGGCGCTGATGTCGATGTTCGGTGCGCTCAACGCAGACGAACGTCCGCGCCCTGCTCGCCCCATCCGGCGGGGTCGCTCGAAGAGCACCCGCAAGACACTCGGCATTGATTTGCTGAAGGTGCGCTGGGACGCCGGCTACGGCGTGGTGAAGCCGATCGGGGAGTTCACAGACGCCGATCTCGTGCGGTCTGAAATGTTCTTCGGTGCTCAGCTGGAGACCGCGTCGCTGCGTAAGGAACAGTGCGCCAAGCTACGTGCTGCGCTGCGTAAGCACAACGTGGTCTCGGTCAGAGGGCTTCCTCCGGAGGTGTACTCCGACATCCTTAGCTGAGCCAGCCCCGAGCCGAAACCCAGCCCCGCAACGCTCAGCGTACTTTGCGCCCAGTATCCAAGCGAAACCCATTGGCCTCGCGGCGCCCCCTACTTACCAGCTAGGCCAGCAACACAACGAAACACAACGCGGCGACGCCTAGCTACTTCTTACTCCCGACCAAACGCCCAACCGAAACCCATAGCGTAAGCGAAAGGAAGTTATCATGGACACGGATTACACGCAGATCATCAGCCTCGCTGACCAGCTCACCGATAGTGAGAAGGCGCGAATCGCAATGCAGAACCAGATGCGCTCGCTCGGGGAAACCGACTTCGCGCAACTGCCGTCGTTTGCGACAATGGAGGGCGGTGTCTCCTTCCTCCTCGCCGCAGAGAAGTCAGTTACCAAGCAGCTCGAAGCGGCGGTAAAGGCGCACCCGATCTGGCCGTTCTTTGCCGGCGCTCGTGGGTGTGGGTCGAAGTCGGCGGGTCGGTTGCTCGGCTTGCTAGGCAACCCGCTGCGCTACGTCGACCAGGAGGGGGAGCTGGTAGAGCGCACCGTAGGCTCGCTCTGGCACTACTGCGGCTACGCGCCTGGTCACGACAAGCTGATCAAGGGCGAGCAGGCGTCGTACAACCCGACCGCGCGCAAGCAGCTGTTCGTGATCGTCGGCTGCTTTATCAAATCCGGCGGGCACTACAAGGATGTCTACGACGCGCGCAAGGCCGATACGGTCGGGCGCCCTCACGCGGCCGTATGCAAGAACACGATACGGCCGATCGCCGGCAAGCCAGCAGGCTCCAACGGCTGCGGCACACAGGCGCATCCCGAGTGGGGCGCGATCGGAGCGCCGTGGCGAGACAATCACCGCCACTATGACGCGATCCGTATCACCGCGAAGGAGTTCCTCAGGGACTTGTGGGTCGCAGCCGGCGAGCTAGAGGCCGGTGAGCAGCTGGCCGCCTAACCAATCTTGGTCGAGAGCCGCCCACGACCTCGCCGTTACCCACTTTCGCAGCGGCGCTCTCGACCAACTCAACTTACCAGGCGGCCATCGCACACGCGAAACTCAAGAAGCCGGCGCCGCCTGATTCTTACCTCCCCCCTACTCGATTTTCCAGCCTCCGCAGAGGACGCATTGGATGCCTGTAGGCCATTGTTGATAGCGGTGCTTACAGCCTGAACGCAGTTCGGCTGGTGCGTCACTGGCGGCTCGAGGCAGTGCGCGCAACTCCTCTGGTGCTTGAGCTGGCCGATCCTCCGTCTCCTGTTGCCAAGCAACGAGGAAACCGGCCCCTACATCTCCAACTAGGTTGAGATAAGTCAGACCCCACACCAGCGCATCGAGACGATCGGGTGAGTCGCCTTTCATTTCCGGGTTCCACGTAGTGAGCTGTTGCTCAAGCTCAGGGAACACACCGAGGAAGTGGACTCGGTTCTGCTCTGACAACGCAGCAGCCGGCTCAGCTCTAGTTTTCTTCCCTACAGTCGCTGTGACAACCGAGAACGGAACTCCTGCGCGTACGGTATGTATCACCGTTCGGATGTAGTCGCCGCCTGCGTTTTTCTCCGCGACGATGCGGTCGGCCTTGAAGTCATCGTATGCCTGGACCGCGCGCTTGCACGCATCAACAGGCAGCTCGTGGCAAGTGTAATCCGCTAGCACGTAGCCGTGCCCAGGGCAGAATGGGATGGTGCACTCTTTGCCAGGGATGTCGATATGCGGTCCGCGCGCTACGACGATGATGCCAGTGTCGTCTGAGGTCTCCGTCGCCGTCACGGCCGGGTCCATCGCCACTACGGTACGGGTAAGTTCAGATCGGCTGACTCGAATCTCGTTCACGTGGTAAGCACGTCCTCGACGTACAACGGGGCCTCGGAGACTAGGCGTGCTCGTAAAGCCTCCGCGGTAGCGCGATCACGTCGCTCGCAGAAACCCTCGAACTCCTTGAGTCGACGGATGCTAGTCGCTTCCTCTTTGGTGACATCCGGCTCCTCTTGATTGCGCCAGCACTGCCCGCCGCACGTAAGACACAGCTTGAACTCGTCATCAGCAGGCCAGTGTGTCGAGCAGGTAGAGCAGCGAAAACTCTTGTAATAAGCCACTAGGAACCTCCATAACTGCAACTGCGATCAGTCGGCGCCGTGCGTTTCTCCGATGATCAGTTTGAGCTTCGGAACCGGAGCGGTAGCGGTCGCGAGGCCAGCCGTAGTCTGCAGTGAAAGGACCGGATGCAGCTCGATCCCGTTCGGTGCGACTCCGGTCTGCCCGTGCAGCTTGTCGAAGAAGCCAACGCCAGTCAATGTGATGGGTACGTTCGGTTTCAGCGCGGGTGCTGGGTACTGGCCCGGGACACCGAACTTTACTTCGAACTCCTTGCGAGCTTCGGTGATCTGATTGAGTGCCACGCTTCCAGCAGCACAGCTCGGGTTCGGGATCTCAGCGATCATAGTGCGTCCCGCGGAGTCCTCGATTGCGAGGTGGTAGTCGCCGTCAGCCTCTTTAGCGGTGAAGATGAGTGTTCCCGAGACCGTGTAGGTCGTGGTCTCGATAGGCGCTACTCGATCAGTGGGTTCGACGGGTGCGGCGATAGAGTCAAGACCGGCGATCGTCTCAGGCACGGCTTTCAGGTTGACTTGGTTCGCTCCCGGATCGGTCAGCGTCTTGATAGACCAACGCTCGACACCGCACCCGGACGCACCTGTGAGCGCCACGTGCCGCCCTGCACCGAGCTTGACCGGCGTAGCCCCCGGGTCCGCAGCCTCAAGGCGCGCTGCGCCCTGGTTTGGGGGTCGGTGCACGACGGTCGTCCTAGGGCCGTGAGTCAGCACGATCGTAAACAAGGTGGCTACCACCGCGACCCTCACGATCAGCCAGAAGTTCTTTCGGTCGGTCATGCTTGCGCAGCCCCTTCGACCCGATTCTTCACTGCGCGTACGATGCTTACCATAAACCGCAACCGCTCGGCTGGGTCCGGGTGGATCATGGAGGTTAGAGTGTCACGGCTAGTAGGGAGCACCTTGAGCACGTGCATCCCGTCCTCGGCATCAACGATGACGGGCATAGCTCCCGCGAGCAGGAACTCGAGAGCAGTCTGATATGCGTCTACTGTCTCAGACTCATCCATCACCTTACTCCTCTCAACCACTGCGGCGTTGCAGCTGCTGGTAGCGGTACAGTCTGTTCCGCAGACCCCAGCCGGTTTTCCTAGCAAGCACCGTGATCTGGCGCCGGCGACGTAGCATGTGGCCTCGTAAGAACAACCGGCGTGCGATCGCAGCCGGCGTCTTCCGCTTAGCGATACGATCCCACTCGATGCACCAGTTCTTCTCGTCGTTGGGCTGGTAGGTGTTAGTGGGGTGCGGCGGCGGGACCAAGCCGAAGAAGGAGTCTTCGCAGATCGACACGTCCAGGTTGCGGCCTAGCGCTTTGTCGTCATACTGGCA
>QGNH01000715.1_pt1 | contig 27034 bp, 38 predicted proteins | sample 1735481 | NCBI WGS metagenome assembly QGNH01 (sample SAMN09239004, study PRJNA386568) | Viral metagenome, whole genome shotgun sequencing project.
TAGCCGGAGCCGGAGCCGTAGCCGTCTAGTTCCAGGGCTGCGCTTGCCATGCCTTCTCCGCTTGTTCTGAGGCTTCGATGACGCCCGTCACGTCCTGGAGTGTCATTGCGGGCACTGGCGGCCCGATCTTACATCCGCGTGTCGGACCGGACGCGGCCAGACCAAGGATGCCTTTCACGTCTGCCGACCAGTAGACGCACATTTGTGCCTTCGTTAACCGGATCGTTTTATTGGTGGTCGGACGGCCGTAGCCGAAGAACACACCGCGATGCGATGTTGTCACTACCAAGGGAATGTCTTTAGTTTTGCTCATATGTGATTTGTCCTTTGTGGTTGCAGGGTTGGCTGAAAAAAATCTGGCTGGATAGGTGGTTCCGAGCGGCGGTGAAGCCGGCGCATGTAACAGAGATAGCGTCGCAACATCACCCGCACCTGCGCGCGCAATGCCACCGAGCGGTGGATTTCGGTCAGCGTGGCTTCATCGAAAAGTCTGTAGCCAGGCGAACCGGGATAACTAAGAATTGCGCCGCTCGAGGCTTCTACTATCAAACGCAGCCTTCGCTTCTGACTTTCGGTCTTAGCCCCAAGATCGGCGGCAGTTCTCCATCCCCGCCCACGCAGCTGGTCAACCAGCCATTCTACTTCGGCTGGGCCGGCTACAATCAGATCACCTCGGTCGTTCATCAGAAAGGGCGCTCGGCTAATTCTCGAGATGGACGCAAGCTGGAAGCTCGCGCTACCGGTTCGTGGAACCCGCTACGTCGAGCATTCTTGACTAGGGCGATCATGACTTTGACGAGCTCTTTCGGGTGCAATGCCTCGATCTCGGAGCTGCCGAGCTTCCCTTCCGCGTTCATCGTCCGCACAATTCCGCCGACGTAAAACTCGTCGCCGAGCCTGCGGATTCCGTGCAGCAGGCGCGTCCGGCGGCCGTTTAACGCGTGCAGTTGAGCATTCAGATCACCGGGATTGACGATCGCTTTCAGCTCTCCAAGGACCAGGTCGAAATCCTCATTGTCCATTTCGGTGAGTGACTTGTCCTCGCCCAGCGCCTGCATGTAGAGCGCGTGGCGCTGCTCGTTCTCCTCGTGCTTTGTCCAGGTCTCGCGACCAGGCATTAGCTTCGCCTTCACGCGTTTCCAGAGCGCCCAGTGCAGGTGTTGCTGGCGGGTCGAGAGCTTCATGGCGCGATTGACGAGCTCATTGCAGGAAATTCGCGGCGGCTGGCAATCGCTTTACGGTGTCGATGGCCTCTTGAAAGCGGCGGTGTTGCTGGACCGTTCTGAGCACGGCCGTCAATGCCGCGATATCATTCTCGATCAGCTCCCGTTTCGCCGGCTGCGCCTCCAGGGCGCGATTTTTGCGGGCCAGCGTTTTCTGGATCCACCGTTCTTGGTCGACCAGGATCATACGCGCTCCCGAGCGTCGGATTCGTGGCCGCGCTGAAGCGTCCAATTGACATGTTTGTCGCGGCACTCCATCCAGCCTTTGCGGTACTGATGCCGGCCCACCGCGTAGACGATTAGCGCGATGATCCCGACCCCCACGAAGAGCGACGAGATCACCGTGCGCGGATCGAGCTCGCAAAAGGTATGGAGGAACTGGGTCACGCGGCGATTGCGGATTGAGGAGAGGTGACCAGGCGTCGGGGATCGGCGGGGTCGCGCTTCGGATCGATGAAGAAGGTCTCGCTCTGCTCGATCCGTGTGCCGACGGCGGCGAGATGGTCGGCGGAGAGCTGCAACTTCATCGCATCCTTGTCCGGCGACTCTTTGACGATGATGAATTTGCGGCCTTCCGCGTAGAGCTTCAGCGCCGTGATCACTTTCGCCCATGTCCACTTACGATTGAGCAGGACCAGTGTGGGATTGCCGGTGCGGAAGCCGAAGAACGTCACGCTCGTCTCGGCGGTTTTCTTTTTGCCTGGCAGTAGCTCGTCGCGATGCGCGGTCGCATATTTCTCGGCGCGCAGGACGTTCGTTTCCATCACCAGCGCCAGGTCGTTCAGCTCGACGGCGTATTCGGCGCGGATCGCGAGTAGCTTTTTGTCGCGGCGCAACTCGGTGCGCTCTTTCGCAAGCTGCATGGTGACGATGTTTTCGAGGATCTGATCGAACTCGGCGCGCGACCGGATCTCGCTGATGGATTTGATTCTGGTTGTCATAAAGTTCCCCCGCTGTGTTGCGTTCGGATGGCGATCGCTTTGTCGAGGTGCGTTTCGCTTAGCGTTTCACCAGCCTTCACCGCGATGCGTTGTGCCACCTTCAGCGTCTCGACCATGATGCCGAGCCGGCCTGGCTTGTTCGCGATCGTCTGGAGCTTGTCGAGCAACGTGGCGCAGGGCGCTTTCACGAACTGCTTCACGATCGGCAGGATGTCCGCTCGCTTGATCTCTTTCGGCAATAGGATCGGCATGCCTATGCGACCCACGAGCTGCTCGTACTGGTAGATCCCTTTTTTGATGTGGTTCGTAAACCGGGCCGTCGCCATCAGCGCGAGCGCGCACCCGGTTTGATCGTGCAGGTCGCGCAGGAGCTCGATGTTCACCGGGTTGACCACCGTCATCTTCGTGGGCATGAGCCGGTGCGCTTCGTCCACGATGAGGATGCGCCGGCCATCGAACGCGCGGTAAAGCGATTCCACGATGTCGTTCACGCTCTTGTTTTTGTTCACCCCGCAACGACCGGCGATTTGCCGGACCAGCGCGCCGACTCCGCCCACGACTGGTGCGGTCACAAACACGGCGCGGCCGTGGTTATTGCGCGCGGCCCATTCCTTTGCGCCGACCGATTTTCCCATGCGCGATTCGCCGATGATCATGGTGATGGAATTGTTCGCCAGGGCGTAATCGAGCCCGGCAAAGACGAGCTTCGAGATCGAGTTCTCGACGAACTCGGTGTGCTGGCTCGAGCGGTTCTGTTGCCAGCGATATTTCTGGATGGCTTTGACGACGTTCTCGTACTTGCCGTCGTAGATGCCTTTGAGCACCCGGTAGATGGTCGATTTGTCGTAGCCGATCGCGCGCTCCGCGTCGTTGTAGCCGATGTTGTGATCGAGCAGGTATTGGTGGAACCAGAGGAGCTCCGACCGGATTTCCTCGGGGAGATGTTTCCAGTTGTCGAGGTTGAGCGTGATGTTGATGCGCGAATGCGCGCTGGACGCTTCGGCGACGACTGAGCGGTCGATCGGCGCAAGGTCGGTCGCACCGTTTCGTTCTTTGAGGAGGGTTGTCATTCGTTAGGTCCTTCCGGTGTTGTCGCGAACAGACTGCTGATCTCGTCGCTGGAAATTTGCTCCGATGCGGGCGCCTCGGATTCGGCATCGAACGCGGCGGAACGATCGTCGGCGCTCAAGCCGCGCTGGATCTCGTGAATGCGATCGCGTGATGCGCGCTCGTCGATCGTGAGCGCTCTCCCGCCGAGCACGGCGGCGTTGCGCGCGTGCCGCGCGGTCTTCTCGCGGGCGTCCTGGAGATGCCGCACTCGGATGGGCGCGAGCAGCTCGGCCTCGGCCTTTGCAGCGGCGCCGCAAGCCCTGTGCACGGCCTCGACATCGCCCCGGCACGGCTTCGCGATCCGCCGGCACTCGCCGATGTATGCGCCGTTCCCGCGCCTAACGAATAAGGTCTCAGGCGCGAATGGATTGACGAAGGTCTCGTACGTCTCGCGATCGGCCAGGCGCAGCTCTTCGCCGTGCGGAGTTTTCGCCACTGCTTCGTATCGATGCACGCCGGGCCCGACTTCCTGATCGACAAATTCGAACCGGTTGCCGGAAACTTTGCGCGGAGCCGCCAAGTCATCGCCGAGAATCGCGCAGACGCCGTAGCCAGGGATCCGCACGAGCTCACGCGCGCCGGCCTGCCAGACCTCGCCCCTCGTCATCCGGCGCGGCCGCGTCTGCAACGTGCCGGCGTTAATTAGCTCAAGCGCGAGCTGCGATTGAGCCGCATCCCGCAAAAGCAAAGCCTGATCGATCCATTGGCCGCCGAGCAGAAGTTCCTGCGCCACGTGGCCGCATTCGATCCAGCCTTCCAGCTCGTGATCGGGATCATTGTCGATCGCGGAGTACAACTCGTGCGCGACCAGCATGAATTGATTGAGCTCGAGCAGCGTGAACTCCAGGAGCGCCGCGCGCTCGGGCGAAAGATATTTTCGGCAGGCCATCAGGTTCTCGTTGTTCCGCATCAGGGCCGCGTGTTCCTCCGGCTGGTGATCGCGATCCTTCCCGACCTGACCAGGCAGTGCGGCGAAAACGTTTTGCGTGAGATTGTTCCCACTTTCCAGGCTCGCTTTGAACCGGAAATTGCCGCGTGAAATGCCGGGGTATTGGCCCGCGTGCGCGGCGGCGCCGGTCATGCCGCTGTGCGAGACGCTGATCAGGCCACCGCTTATTTCATGCAGAGCGCGCTCGATCCCTTCACGCACCGCGGCGGTGCCGTGCTCGGCCACGATCACAGTGCCGCGCTCGGAATAGCCATCGAGATAAAGCGTGGCCGCCAGAATCATGCGGGTCATCCGCTCGGAGAGCTGATTGTGCGAGCCGTCGTCGCGCCGGGTGCGGACGCGGATGCCCCACCGGACTTTGCGCGCCGAGAAAAGATCGTGACTGAAAAGCTCGAGCGGCCGGCCCGCTTGTTTCTCGGCGAAGGAGTTGACCTCGAAGTTGTGCCACATGTCGTCGAGCATGTAGTGGCTGCCCACGTAGAGACCTTTGCGCGTGGTGTAGACGAGCGGGCGTTCGTTCGCGGCAGCGGAGCGGCCGATCCGGACGGATTTCAATTCGAACTTCGTAGGCGTGTAGCGATCGAGATTGCCCACGCTCCAGCCGCGCGGGAATCCGCTGCGCGGATCGATCGGCGTTTTTGTTTTTACCCGGCCATTGATGAAATCGCGCCGGAGCTGCTTGATGGCGCTGCGCGAGCTGCGCTGGTTTTTCCCGCAGTAAAGTTTGACGAGTTCCTTGTCGTCATCGCTGATCGCGGTCGATTGTCCGTTCTTATTCTGCCACCAACCTGGACCGGCCAGGCGGCGATCGACCAGGGCGACGAGGCCGCGCTTTTTCGCGTCGTAATATTTTCGCATCACGGTCTTGCGCGGGATGCCGGTCGTGGCGGCGACCGAAGCGATGGCGGCGCAGATGCCTTTTCTCAATGTGAGGATCGGCTCGATGCGCGCGCGCCAGAACTCGAAGTCGCTCCTGGCCGGCGATGGGAGACGCGCGATCTGGGAGTGGAGGATGGAGAGAGTTGAATTCATTTAGTTGAGAGAAAAGTGACCAGGCTGAAATCCGGAGCCTTCCCAGCCGAAGACGAGGACCATCATTCGGCCCTTCGGATGCTCGGGGAAGTGAGTCAGGGAGATGTCGATCAAGCCGTGCGCTACGATGAACTTGCCGACGCGGATCCCGGCCTGGAGCACTTCGTTAGAGGTGGCCATGATCGACCTCCTCTTTGACGACCGAGATCTTGCCCAAGGGCTTAGTACGGACGCGGATCTTGCCACCCTGAATGTGCGTGATGTAACCGATGATCTGCTTCGGTTGCTTTCCATCCAGAGCTACCTCTCGAATGAAGCCATCAGAGCAAGCGACGTTGACTGTTAGGCCGATGATATTCACTTCGCGTCCTCCAGGAGGTCTATCTTGGCCCGTTCGCGCTTCGGGATCTTCAGCCATGCGCTTGCTTGCCGAGCGAACTCGCGCGCCAGTTCGCTCGAGCATTCGAGCTGCGCGTCCGTGATCGACGGCGCTTTCCAGCTCTCGCTCTCGACGACGCGATCGAGCGCGCTGAACGCGCCGGTGAAATCGTTCTTCGCGTCCTCCAGGAACTTCGCGTGCTCTTGCGCCGGCGTGAGCTTCTTATGGGAACCGCTCGTGTCGCCGCCGCGATCGCCGGGGAAATCGAGCATGAGCTGGTACGCGCCGCGGCCTGCTACCCACTGCGCAATCTTGGCGACAACGGGGTGCGATAGATCGAGCGAACGCGCCCGGAGCGCTTGCAGTGATTCGGTGAGGCCCTGGGTGAGAGCTTTAAAAGCGACAGTACTGTCGCTTTTGCCGAATGCCTCCGCCAGGCGCTTGTAACGCTCGGCGGTCTTGGCGCTTTTCGGGAAGTTCTCTTTCAGCCAGTTGCGATAGTTTCCGTGGCCGAGTTTCACCTTCGCTTCGATCAGGATCAGCCCTTTGAGCGTGGCGCAGATGCCGCTCATGTTTTCGTATTCCTTCTCCAGGCGGCTGAGCCCATTGAAAGCGTCGGCTAACTGACCGACCGACATGTCGACCAGCGCGACGGCGCCGTTCGAAAGATTTTCCCGCACGATGGGGTGTTGGGGTTCTATCCGCCTAGCTCGGCCTGCGGCCTGTGCCTTCTGGCGGTCGTGCGGGAGAGTGTTCATGGGCGCGTCAAAATAAGAATCCACGCGAGCCCGGAACAGGCCGTTGCGCACCAAAGATAACGCCGCGTCTTTGCGACATGGCCGACCATCATGGCCTGCGTAGATAGAAGACCCAGGAGACATAGAGCCGCGCCAAACAAGGCGAAGATGACGTTGAAGATCATGCGGTCTCCAATCGATCGTCGGCAGGCGGACAAAGGCCTGGAGTGTCGCGTAGCGCGACCTCGGCGGCGATGAGCGGCCGCGCACAATCGATGCAGACGAACCCGCGCAAATCGTCGTCGCGGTGCGTGGTGGTATCGACGCGGGCGCACACGACGCACTCGCCGGTGTGCGGCATGCAAGGATTGACCCGGAGCGCGCTTTTCATGATGCGCCGGCCCCCGAAAATTCTCGCACGGAGGGCGCAACGGACACCAAGCCCTCCGTGACCTTTGCGGACTTTGTGAGAGGAACTCTGCCCTCAAACAAGAACGCCTGAATAGCTTCTCGGAGCGTCTGACTCCGCGTGGCGAGATGGACTTTCGCCTGCGGATTTATCGCTTCGCGCGCGGCGAGTTCGGAAATGAAATACGACCCGACCAGCGCCTGAAATTCATCCGCAGCAATCACCCGCCGCAGCTCGCGCCCATAGCGCTCAGCCTCTTCAGTGCTGGCGAACAGAGGGATGTGAGAAACCCTGTTCATGAGATTTTCCTGTCGCTCCGGCGCAGATCGACAAAGGCATCGAACTCGCCCACGGGGATGCGCCAATGTTCGCGCGACGATTTGTTGCCGCGCCCGGTGATCTCGATCGCACCGATCACGCCCTCGTTGATGAGGCTGATTAGATGTTTCTCATCGATCTCCAGAGCATTCGCGACCTCGGGCACCATTAACGTCATGCGGCCGGGGAAAAGCTTGTGCGCCCTCATGCAATCGAACGGCAGATAACCCTGCGTTTTTTTCCGATCCGGCATCGTCGCGATCATGAAAGGAGCGAGGGGTCGCGAGTCGATTCGTAGTAGCCGAGCCGCGTTGAGCGAGCTGGGCTTCTTTGCTCGAACAGAGCCGTGCGCAGCTCTTCCCACAGTGGGCGGTTGCGAAACATGAGGTAGTTCCGGACCTTCCTGAGCGCCAAGATCTCAATCACGTAAATGTTTTGTCGTGACCACCCGGTCCAGGCCGCGATGTCTTCTTGCGTGAGCGGCACGCCTGGAATCGCGACCAGCGAAAGCAACGCCAGCCCGAGATCACCGCGTTCTGATTTCTTGAGCAGATTTCCGCGGCCGTGAATTCTGTTGCCCGTTCTCATGATCGGAGCAGCTCCCGGAATTTCAGTTGGTGGAGCTCCGCCTTTTCCAGCATGAAGGCGAAGTGCTCGGCCTGGGCTTTGCCATCGTCGTCCAGAATCAGTTGCAGCCCGCGGAGCACATTCATCTTCTCCTCATAGGAGAGCTGTTGAAAATCCAACATCGCGCGATTGGCGATGAAATAGCGAAGCGCGCGCTCGTTCACTTTACGCCCACCTCCCGCAACACTTTTTTCAAGACCAGTGGAAAGCGGCCGTGGTTGATGGCCTGGCTCACCGCCGTGCGGGAGCGCTCAATTTTTCGGGCGACGGAAGCGATGGAACGTTCTTCCTCGAAGAGGGCGCGCTTAATCCGCCGCCTCTTTTTTTCGTGTTGACTTGTTGACTGAGCGGTATGCATACTCCCTTAACGAGCGTTAAGTTGTCGGGTTTCCAACAAGGTGTCAACAACGAAAACCAACATTTTCAACAAATTTTCGGAACGCGTGTTGGCTCTCCGAAAACGGCTCCGCATGACGCAGAGGCAGTTCGCTAAAGAGATGCGGATCAACCGGAGCTACCTCTCAGAAATAGAGAACGGGCGCGTCAAAGCATCGGACAAGATCATGGAGCGCATTGAGGTCTTGGAGCGCGGCGCCGATGTTGTAAAGTCAACACGAGTCGCCGAGGGGGCGCTCGAAATCCCGCATCATCCTCGCGGATTGTTGAAAAGCCGTCGCGAAGAACTCGGCATCACCCTGCCTGAGATGGCGCGCCGGACGCGTTTCAAGATTCCCTATATCCGCGACATTGAAGAAGGCCGATCGAACGCGAACGAGAGGTTCTTAAAAAAGGCGGCGACAATCCTGACTCTCAATTACGACGATCTGATTGCTGGCTCAGATCACCCGCACGTGGAAGGCGGCCACATCCAGACGTTCGGCTCGACTCCCAGGGTGAATCTAACGGACAAGCTGACCGCGAAAACGATCCCGCTCATCTCAATGGCGCAGGCCGGGGAGTTGCGCGAGTTCGAGGATGTCTACGATTACGAGGGCGTGATCGCTTATGCCGGTAAGGATCCGCGCGCGATCGCGGTCCGTATCCGCGGCGAGAGCATGTCTCCGGATTACGGGCCCGGCACGATCGCCATCCTCTACCCGAGCTTCCAGCCGAAGAACGACAACCTGGTTGTGGCAAAACTGCGCGACGGGAGCGTGCTCTTCAAACGTCTCCAGATTGCCGATGGTGAAGTGATCTTTCATTCGATCAATCCGAACTACAAACCGATGCGGTACCCCGAGCGCGATCTCGTTTGGATCTATCCCGTCGGCCTCACCCAGAAAGTCGAGCTATGAAAACAAAACTGTTCTCCCTCATGATCGCACTCGCATTGGCCGGTTGTGCGGAAATGCCCAGCGCGACCAAAAACGCGTCAGCGGATCACGGACCCTACCCGTCGAATTATGAGCAGGTCGTGCACGATTGGATCGCGCAGACATTTTTTGACCCGCACAGCATTCAGGATCTCACGATCGCTCAGCCTGCAAAGGGCTGGCATACTGGCGCGCCGATCTTAGGGGAGAAGGCTGTCTACTACGGATGGGAAGTGATTGTCAGCGTGAACGGCAAGAACCGACTTGGCGGCTACACTGGATTGCAAAAATACGATCTGTTGCTCCGCGACGGAAAGATCATTCGGGAAACGAACCTCACCAATCCCGGCCTATGAAAACAATCCTCCTCATTGTGGCCCTTTGCGCCCTTGGTGCGATCTCTCCCGCTTCGGCGCAGCAGCCGAGCACTGAATTCGTTCCATACGTGTCCGGCGTCTCGCAGACGCCGCTCCTGCCGATCGTGTCGATCCCGAAGCTGCTCCCGCCGCGTTATTGGGTGCCGGTCTATATCGGCGGTCCAGATCGGGTTTATGACATTGTGGGCACCGTCTACATTTATAGGGTTCCCGGCGTGGATGATCCACGGGAAGCATCGATCAAATCCGCCGCTGCCGCCGCGAAAGCCCATGGCGCCGATGCGCTGTTGCTGAATCCCTTGCCGCGCACCGGAATGGTCTACGGCTACATGTCGGCCCTGGCGGTGAAATGGGTCGACCGATAGGTCCGGCAGCTGCCGGATGAAAGCTCCCCGCAAATTTAGCGGAATGGAGCGGATGGAGGGGATGGGCCGGTAGACAGTTCTTTTTACGCCGTGTTTTCTACACGGCATGAAGAGCATACTCAGCTTCCTCTCCGGCAAAAAGACTTATCTCGTCGGCGTCGCCGGCCTCCTCTACGCGTTAGGCATTCACCAGCATTGGTGGACCAGCGACCCCGAAATTTGGGGCACCATCGGCGTGACCGGAGGAATGACAATCCGCGCCGCGATCAAGAATCTGCTCGTCGAAGTCTGCGGCGATCCCGCGCTCACCGAGCCGCCGATACCCGCCGCGAAGACGAGCATGATGCTTCCGCTCGTCGCGGCCTTCACGATCACGGCTCTTCTTTTCAATGGTTGCGCGACACAGTTGCCCGCAAACGCGACACCGCAGCAAAAGGCGCAGGCGGCCATCGACACCGCGACGAGCGGCGTCGAGTTCGTAGTCGGCCCGGCAATCACGGCCTGGCTGGTTCTCCAAAAGGATCCGGCGAAACAGCATCAGGACGCAGCCTATGTCTACGCCGGCGCGACGGCGTTGAATTCCGCGGCCACGGGTCAGGTGCCTACCCAGGCGGAATTGCAGGCGCTTATCGCCACATTCACGAAAGCGGATCCGAGCTCCCTCGAAATCGCGCAATTACTTTCCTCGGAATACGGCACGCTCTATCCGCTCTTTAAGGTCGCCGGCTCGAGCCCGGTGAAATTCCTAACTGAGGTCGCGGTGCAAGCTCAGAACGCCGCCAAGCCATTCCTCGCGCCGCCCACGCCGTAAATGGTCCAAGCCGCACTCATGTTTCTCAGTGGCATCACGACCGCCTGGAATCAGGCGCAGACGCTCTACAACGCGCCAGCGCAGATTCAGGCCAAGGTCGCCCAGGTCCACCAGGACCACAGCGATGCCGTGCGCAAGTTGAACGCGGTTCTCGCGAATCCCGACGCGTCGCCAGCCGAGCACGAATTCGCGCTGAACAAACTGCGGCTCGCACAATCATGAGAAGCTTCCTCGCTCTTCCTCTTTTCGCGCTCTGCGCCTGCGGTCACCTGACCGTTGCGCCGCCGCCCGTCGTTGCGCATCAGATCGCGTTCGATCTCAACGCGCAGAATGCCGGCGTGATCGATGCCGATAAAACCGGGGTCCTGGTGACTCCCGGCTGGATGGCGAAGTACGAGGCGCTCGAGAGTAAATACAAGTCGCCACTCCAGGCCGATAACGCCGTCAAGCCTGAAGGCCAGAACTTCCGTGTTCCCTACGAAGTGAGCGACCACTTCACGGATCTAAAGGCGACCCAACGCGCGGAGGTAGGACCGTAATGGAATACAAGGTGATTTTCGCTCCGAGCGTTCAGAATTTGGCCGCCATTGTTCAAGGCCGCGATCCGGAGCCGCAAACAGCGTGATGATCAGCCCGCTGCACGTCGTTACTTCGATTTTTAATCCGCGCCGGTTCCGGTCGCGGCCGCGCTTATATCGCGACTTCGAAAACTATGTGAAGCACAGCGGCGCCATCCTCCACACGGTCGAAATGGCGTTCGGGAATCGGCCGTTCGAAGTGACGCTGACGAACAACCCGCATCACCTGCAATTCCGCACGCATAGCGAGCTCTGGCATAAGGAGCGGCTGCTCAACCTGCTCGTCGCGCACGTGGTCCAGCAAAATCCGGACGCGAAATATTTCGCCTGGATCGATCCTGACGTCACCTTCGCAAACCCGAACTGGGTGCGGGAAACGATCGAGCATTTGCAGCACTATCACGTGCTCCAGCTTTTCGAGACCTGCCACAACTTGAGTCCGGACAGTCGGGTGATCTCTTCGCAACACGGCATCGTGGCCGGTTGGGAAGCGAACGGAACGATCGCATGGGATTGGCCGCCGAAACATCATTACGGGTTTTATTATCATCCTGGCTACGCCTGGGCTGCGACACGCTGGGCACTCGATGAGCTGGGCGGTCTCTTCGATATCTGCGTCGCGGGCAGTGGCGATACCCACATGGCGGGCGCGCTCTGTGGTAATTGGAAATTCGGATTTCCGGCTGAACTGGAAGGCACTTCCTACGGCCGCGCGCTGCAAGCATGGGCGCGCCGAGCCGATGCAAGCATCGAGCGCAACGTCGGGCATTTGCCTGGCAGCTTGTTTCATCGCTGGCACGGCCGCGCGGGGGACCGCGGCTACGATCTGCGGTGGCGAATCCTGATCGATCAGGATTTCGATCCGGTCTTCGACATCCAGAACGACATCGATGGATGCCTGGCCTGGACCGGAAACAACCCAGGGCTGCAGGCCGAGATCCGCGGATCACTCGCGAGGCGCAACGAAGATTCCACTGATTGCTCATGACCCTATGCTACTCACAGAAGGCAAGATCGTGCGGTTCAAAGGCAGCCGCGGGGAGGCGGAAGCGATGACTTTTGCAGCGGAATTGCAGGGCCGGTGCAAACGCGATGGCGCATCGATCCTCATCACCAAAGCCACTCGGCTAGTGCCATTTTTCTCGATCAATCCAGTGGTGTCCGTGACGCCGGAATTCTCGCAGAGCGGTCTCGGCAGCAACGGACATCAGGACGCGCACAGAGTATGAAGCTCAAAGCGACCCTTATCTGCGTCTGCGCCGGGCTCGTGCTCGCGGCGATCGAGATCATTCTGTTCACGCCGATTTTCTTCGGAGGTAACGAGCGATGATCCTGCGCGGCGATAGGACATGGCCTTTTGCCGTGAAGTTCACGGGAACGCTATTCGTGGACGATGTCGTCGCCACATGGTTCGGCGGCGATTCGGATCCGCAGGATGATGGACAGACCGCGTGCGGTTACCCAACGAAAGGGCACCCGGATTTACTTGGCTGTTCATTGCCGCTCGATCTCGATCGGACCGAGCGCGCTACGGAAGGGTCGCCCATTCCCAGGTTGCCGTGGGGACTGAATCACGACGGCACTCCTAATCCTGACGGAACGTTAGTGACGGTGTGGCCATTCGGCGCTCCGGAGAAAGCCATCACGGTTCCTCTCATTGATGACGGCCCTGGCAAGCAAGCAACTACAGATCCGAAAGATCCACACGCGATCGATCTAACCATGGCGGCGTTCGTGAAACTGGGCGGCAGCCTCCGCGCCGGAACAATGCGCGTGAGCTTCAAAATAGAGGCGGTCGCGACATGATCCCGGCAATTGGAGGCGCGTCGTGACTCTGAATTTCTTCGCGAGTACAGTCGCGGAAGCGCAAACGTTCGTAGACGCTGCGGGCAATGCGAGCCCGGCAGGGCTCTGGCTCTTGATGGCGATCGTCGTTATCGCCAGCCTTGCCGCGGGAGCGAATGCGATCTTCGGCATCCTGTTAAAGCGCAAACAGCTCAGCGCGCCGGTCGTCACGCAGCAGCAGATCGTGACCCAGCCATTCGTCGTGGCGATGGAGAAGGAGTTCACGAACAAGCGCGAGTTCGAAAAGTTTGAGAAGTACGTCCACGGCGCTCATCACGCGATCAACCAGGAGATCCATTCCGTGAAACTCGGAGGGGAAAATCGCGACGAACTGCTGTCCAAACTCGATGAGCGCACGCTGACGCACACCCGCGCGATCGACAACCTCTCGCTCAAGGCGGACCGCATCGTCGATCGCGTAGCGGACAAGGTTGAGGCGCTGCTCAGAAACGGAGGGCGCCAAACATGATGAGGAAAGCCCTTCTCCGCAGGAAAATTCGCGAAGTGCTGGCGATGGCGGCCACGCGCCGGTTCACCGAGCTAATGATTCTTGATGCGGTGAATCAGCTCATCCCGGAGCCCGCGAGCAAAGGGGAAATCGGCGACGAACTGCAATGGAACCACGAAAGCGGCTACGTCGATTTCAAGCACAATCGCGACATCAACCTGGATGAGTGGTTCCTGACCGAGCGCGGGAAACAGAAAGCGGCCAATGAATGAAGGCGCGTTCAGATTCGCCGCTCAAGAATCTCCCCGAGGAGAGGCAGGAGCAAATCGTCGAATGGTGCAACACGCTGAAGACGGCGGATTGCGCCGGCGGCTACAAATTCGCGAAGGAGCAGCTCGCGGCGGATGGGATAAAGGCTTCCGAGGGTGCGCTCTCGGAATTCTATTCCTGGTGGCATTTGCGCCGGGACTTTCAGCGCAACGATTCGTTGACGCGGGATTTCGAGGAGCTGCTCAAGAAGGAATTTCCGGCAGCCGCGCCGGGAAAGATTCAGGAATTCGGGCAGACGTTTTTCACGATGCAAGCCGCGGCCAAGCGCGACTCGAAAGAGTTCCGAGAGATGGAGTATTTGCGGCTCTCGAAAGAGACGGGAATCACCAAGGCAAGGCAGAAGGACCAGGAGCTGGCTCTTGCGACCAGGCGCGTCGAGTTGCTCGAGCGAAAAATCGCGGAAGCTACCGAGACAGTCGAGAGCAGCAAGCTGAGCGACGCGCAAAAGGCGGAGCGGCTGCGCGAGATCTTCAAGAAATGACGCCGCTCGATCTGTTGCTGCCCTACCAAAGAAAGTGGGTGGACGATCACGCCCGGTTCAAGATCGGCGTGCAATCGCGCCAGACGGGCAAGTCATTCGAGACCGCCTGCGAATCGGTGAGCGATTGCTTCACCGATCCCGGCACGAAATGGGTTTGCCTTAGCGCCGGCGAACGGCAGGCGCTCGAGTGGCTGGAGAAATGCAAGGATTGGGCGGAAGCGTTCAAGCTCGCGATCGCCAGCTATGCGGAAGACCGCGACCTGGGCGAGGCGCTCATGAAAGCAGCCGAGATCAGGTTTGCCGGCGGCTCGCGCATCATCGCCATCCCGGCCAACCCGAGCACGGCCCGCGGTTATTCGGCTAACGTCATCCTGGACGAGTTCGCCTATCACGAGAACCCGGAAAAAATCTGGGCGGCGATGTTCCCGAGCCTAACGAATCCACTCGCGGGCACGTTCATGCAGCGGGTGCGCGCGATGTATGCCGGGGAGAGCACCGACATCAAACGCGAGATGAAGATCCGCGTCGTCAGCACGTTCAACGGCCGCGAGAACAAGTTTTTCGATCTGTGGGAGAAACAAAAGGAAAACGGCTACAGCGGTCACAAGGTCACCATCTACGATGCGGTCCGAGACGGCCTGCCGCTCAACATCGAGGAGCTGCGCGCCGGCCTGGATGATCCCGATGCCTGGGCTCAGGAGTACGAATGCGAGCCGACCGACACCTCGAACGTCCTCCTGCCTTACGATTTAATCGCGCTCGCGGAAAGCGCCGATGCCAGCGAAGCGTGCGGTCCGGAGTTCTGGGTCACGTCGGGGAACTCAGTCTTTTGCGGGATCGATTACGGGCGCTCGAATGATCCCACGGTTTGCTGGAGCCTCGAAAAAGTGGGTGATACGCTTTGGACGCGCGAAGTGCTCGTGCTGCGGAATGTGTCCACGCCGGACCAGATCGATATTCTTCGATCGCGGTTGCGCCGGGCCACGCGCGCCAGTTGGGATTACACCGGGCCGGGCGTAGGCGGCGGGGATTATCTCAAGAAAGAGTTTCACGAGTACGATCCGAAGGCGCACCAATTCGGCAAGATCGAGCTCTGCACATTCACGGTGGGATTTAAGCGGGAGCTGTTTCCGAAGCTGCGCCGCAAGTTCGAGGCGCCCACCAGGATTCGGGTGCCGATCTCGCGCGCGGTGCGCGAAGACCTGCACGCCATGCAGCAGGTGGTCTTGAGCGGAGAATACAATTACTGGGCGCCGCGCACTCGCGAAGGCCACAGCGATCGTTGCACGGCCCTTGCATTAGCAGTGCGGGCGGCCGGCGAAGGCGGCTTGCCGTTCGACTTCGAGCCGCTGGCTACCGACGACTATGCGGTCAGCCGGATAGGCGAGGAATTTGAAACCGAGGGGAGATACGCGCTGTGAGGACCTCGCACAAAGTTCACAACGTCCCACAAAGCCCGCAGAATGCTTCTGTCCTTAGAGACCTTGGTGTCCTTCGCGTGAGCCAACTCGACCGTTTTGCAAGGGCTTTGCATAACGGGAAACGGGCAAATTTTCAGGGAGGCGAGAGCTAATCATGGCCCGCACCCAAACTGCGAAGGTAAACGGCAAGCGAACCAACGCCCCAGTCGGCGCTACCACTCTCGCTATTCCTAGTTCGCCGCTGCGCCCACAATCCAGGGGGCCCATCGGCGGCGGTTTCGATGCGTTCATCACCGCGGCGGAGACGAACGCGAACGTCGAACTCTTCAGCCCCGAGCAGCTGGAGATGCTCAGCTTTCGCCGGTTCAACCCGTTCGCCGCGTTCAACGCCGCTTCGCTCGCACACGCGCTCGACAGTTATCTCGGTGGCTACCTCGTCCCTGCCGCTCGCCTTTGGGAACGGCTCGCCAAGCAGCACAAGACCATTCGCAACGTCAAGGCAAAGCGCGAGGAAGCGGTCGCGCTGCGGCCGCGCGCGATCGAGCGCACCGACGATTCGCCGATGGCTTACGACCAGGCCTTCGTCCTGGAAAATTTCTACGCCAACGCCCGCGCCGGCCATGCGCTGAACCGCAACGTTCGCGGCGGCTTCTCCAAGATTGTGATGCAGATGATGGAAGCGAAGAGCTTCGGTACCTCCGCGCATCATTTAATCTGGAATCCCGACAGCTCACGCCAGATCAAGCTGCCGAGCGGCGCATCGGTCCCGAGCCTGACAGCGAAGTTTGAATATGTGCCGATGGAATTCTTCGAGAGCCGCACGGGCGAACTGCGCTTCCTCGGCATGTCGCAGGCTTACTCCGGCCAGCCGCTCGAGGACGCCGTGTGGCTGGTTACGAGCGAGGAATCGCCGCTCATGTTCGCCGCTGCCGTCCTAGCCTACTACGACAAGCTCGCCACGAGCGACATGATCAATTTCTCGGAGAAATTCGGGACGCCTGGCATCGTGATCCACACCACGGCGCAGCGCGGTACGCCGGAAGGCGATTCCGCTGTCGCGCTCGCGAAATCCATCGGCTCGAATTACCGCGGCACTCTCTTCGACGCAATCGAGAACAAGGTGGAGATCGTCTTTCCGACCGGGGGCGTTACGGGCACATCGCTGCCTATGAACACCCAGATGGAGGACATCAAGCGCGATTTGGCTTCGCTCTTTCTCGGGAGCGATCTCAGCTCGCAATCGCGCGGCGGCCAAGGGGAGAAAAGCGTGGGCGCCAGCTTGCAGCAGGAAGGTGAGGAACGCCGGGAACGCGCCGATTGCGCGTGGATCTCGGAGACGCTCAATGCTGGGATCGATGTCACGGTGCTGCGCTGGTATTTCGGCGATGCGCCGGTGCTGGCGCGGGTCTCGGTTGATGCGCCGAAGAACGAGGACCGGACCATCCTGGCAAACCTCGTTGGGGAAATGGTTGGCCTTGGCGCGCAAGTCCCGCAGGAGTCCGTGATGAAGCGGCTCAACGTGCCGCTGGCGAAGGCCGGCGAGAAGCTCATCTTCATCAAGCCCGCCCTGGCGGAGGCACCGATTCCTGGCGGCGCGATGATTGCGACGAATGTCGCGGAGGCGCGGGCTACGGGAAATACGGCTCTCGATAAAGTTCTAGGGGCCCTCGCGCCAGAGTTTCGCAAAGCTCTCGCTGGCGACATGCGGCCGCTCGCGAGCGCGATCGATGGCGTGCTCGCGGAAGATACGATCGGTTTCAATTCGAAGGTCGCGTGGCTGCAATCGCAGCTGCCTTCGCTCCTGAAGGAAATCAATCAATCGCCAAAGTCGGCCGATGCGCTCGCGGCCATTCTCAAGAAGTCGTTCGAGGACGGTTACACCCAGGCTGCCGATGCGCGCGCCGCTGCCTAACGAATCATGAACACACTCCGCAAAATCCTCGCGCTCGCTTTCAATTCCGCCGCGGAACGCTGCATCGCTTACTCAATCGCGACCAACATCGCGCCGATCACCGATGGCGAATCGGCGGACGAATACAAGCTGCTCGCTCCCTACGGCGACACCGATTACTGGCTCGACGACGGCAAGGGCGGCTTCAAGAAACTCATTCAACGTTTCACGCCACCGCAGGCCGCGAAGATTGTCGCCGCCTTTAACACGTATCGCGTGCGCCAGGGCAAGAGCTTCATCGGCATGCCGATCTACCGCGGCCATCCCGATGCCGACCCAGTGCGCTGGCCGGACGATCGCCGCTACGGCCATCTGCTCGATGTGCAGCAGCGCGAGGATGGCCTCTACGTGAAGCCGGCCTGGAACGATCTCGGGCTCGACAACAAGAAGAATCATTATCTGCCTTATCCCTCGATCGCGTGGCTCTACGACGAAGCCTCCGCAGCAAAGAGCGGCATCATCGAGCCGGATGAAATCCAAAGCGTCGGCCTGACGAATCAACCGCGGATGAAAAATGTCCCGGTGTGGACCAACGCGGACAGCCAGTTTTCAGCTAACAACCCACTTTCGCCAGCCGGCGGGAAGCAGCAGCAAACCAAATATATGAATCATAAAAAAATGTTAATCGACCTGTTGAATAAACATCACGGGGCCAAGCTCGCCGCGGACGCGTCCGAAACGGATGTGCAAACCGCGCACGATGCCGCCATGAATAAAAAGGTGGCCGCCTGCGTGGCCGTAACCGTCGGCGCGAAGACGTTCACCGTCGTGCCCGAAGAAGGGACTGACGGCGCGGAGCTCGCGACTAACGTCGCCACCGCCGCAACCGAACTGACGACGGCGCGCACGACCGCGACGAATGCAGTCGAGAGCGAGAAGAAATTCAAGCTCCTTGCGATCAACGCGCATCTCGATCGCGCGATCGACAAGGGCTTGATCACCGCCGCCGAACGGCCACAATTTGGGACTGAGTTCGAAGCCGACTTCGACGCCGCGCTCCTGAAATTGAACGCGAAGAAAACCGCGCTCAACACGAAGGAGCTCGATCCGCTTCGGCCACTCAATGGCGCGGATCTCTCCACGCCGCGCGGACGCACTCTCGCCTTCAATGTGCGCGTGGATGCCATCCAGGCGGAAGCCCGCAAGAACGGCGGACGCGAAATTTCCATCGACGACGCCATCAACCAGATGCGCGCCAACCCAGCGGACGCCGCGCTGCTCAAGGCGATGGAGCCAACCCCGGCGAGCTAAACCAAACCGCAGCCTAACCAGAGAACAAAACCAATGAGACACATCATGCTTGTAATCGGGTGCGCGCTGGCCGCGTTCGCTGACCGCCTTTGCGGTCGCGGGCTCGCGGTCAACGAAGCTCCCGGCGCCCCGGCCATTCCGGGAACGCTCCCGCCGGAGACGCCGGTCGTTACCGTCGGCCTCCCAAAAAATCTGAACCCGGAGAAGATCCTCGCCCGCAAGAAGGCGTTGATCGATGCCGGCACCGAACCGCTCCTGGCCGAGAAATTGGCCACCGATGCCGAGCAACAGCAATACCTGCGCGACCACCATCTTGGCCTCGAAGCCAAGGTCGAGAAACGAGTTGTCGAGGAGGACGTGCTCGTCGTCAAAACGAAGAAGGATGCCAAGTAAATTTCGGAATTCGGAACTCGGAATAAAAATCTAATGAAAACACTTCAACGCTTGTTTTTCCTCATCGGCTGCGTGTTCGCACGCACGGCCGATCAACTGTGCGGGCGCTCGCTCGCGATCAACGTCGTCTTCACTCCGCAGGAAACCAGCCATGGCACCGCGAGCTTGCTCCCGGATGTGGTAGTCGGTTTTGCGAATGCGGTCGTGGTACGCGGATCTGACGATCGCCACTTCAAACTGACCGTGGATGGCTCCGAAGTTCCTCTGGGTATTCTTCAGCGCGACTCGGTCGACACTGGCGAGACCAACGTGGTGGCAAAGGGAATCGCGCTCTTCGGATTGTATCCGGAATCGATCCCGGCCGTCGCCGCGGCGGCCATCGCGGTCGATGCCGAGTTGGTGATGGACATTGCCACACCGGGCCGCGTGAAAGCGCTGCCCACGACGCCTGGAGCTTATTTCGTTATTGGCCGTTCGCGTTTCACGGTCGCCGCTGCGGGCGATCCCGTCTCGATCGAGCATCAAACGCCGGTCTTGAAAAAGGTGGGCGCGGGCTACGTCGCAGGAGACGGCGGCGCGGTCACCCAAATCACCAGCTCGAGCACTGGAGTAACGCTCAACAAGCTGACCGGCCAAATCACAACCGTGGCGCTCACTACTGCGGCGGCCGCGGAAGAGCGTTTCACTGTGACCGATTCAGCGATTGCCGCCACCGACACGGTCGCGCTCGGCACCACTTACAACGGCGCCGGCACACCGATGCTGGGCGTGGTGAACGTAACCGCGGGCGCGTTCGACATCGTCGTCACCAACCTGCACGCCAGCGCGGCGCTGAACGCTCTCATGGTGATCAACTTCGCGATCGTAAAAGCCGTCGCCGCCTAACGAACTCAGCAACCAAGGAAAAAATTATTATGACCAACCTAAAGCCCGGCCCGCAAGCGCTGGCCTTCAACGCTATCGCGGCGATGCTCGGCATCGCTCCGCGCGAGTCGTTCGATGTCGCTCCGGCGGACGATAACTTCGCCCCCGGCCGCGTCCTCGCCTTCAACGCCTCGCAATTCACCGTCAACGCTCCGAGCGAGTTCCTCACGAACTACGCGGTCCGTTATTCCGATCCGAACCAGCAACTCCTGCAAGGTCTGCGTGAGCAGATCGCGCCGGAAGTGATGAGCAACAGCAGCGCGTTCGTGCAGTACCCGGTCTTCGGGTTCACGGATGCGTTCCTCGCGCTGGATAACCCGCTCGATGTGCGCCGTGGCATCGGGGCGGATTTCACCACCGTGGGCAACGTCACTCATAACCTCGCGACGCAGAAGATGCCGGAGATCGGCCTCGCAGTGGAAGTGGATGAAGAGGAGGAGCTCCTCGATCCCGACTGGCAGCAACGCAAGGTAGCGTGGCTCCTCGGCATCCTCGATCGCTCGGAACTGCGGCAGTGCCTGGCACTCCTCGTAGCTGGCGCGACGAACGTCGCCAAAACGTGGGACTCCAGCGCGGGCAAGGATCCCGACCAGGACATCGCCACGGAGCTCAACGCGATGCAGATCACGCCGAACAATGTCTGGATCGGGCCGGGCGCATGGATCAAGCGCCTGCTCTCCTTGCGTTCGCAAAACCTCGCCGGCCAGGGCGTCAGCTCCACCATGACGGCGGAGCAGCTCGGCGGGATGTGGAACGCGAACGTGCAAGTGCCGCGGCCCCGCTATGCGAGCGGCGCCGGAGTCACATCGCAGATCTTCGGCAGCGTGGTGATGATGTTCACCGCGTTTCCAGGAATGAGCCGGGATGACTTCAGCAATCTGAAGACGTTCACCGCTCCCGCGCGCAACGGTCAGCGCCGCGCCGTCTGGGTTCGCAAGGTGGGCGATGCGCGCTGGCGCATTGCGGTCAGCACCGGCAAACGCCTGGTCGCGCTCACTAGCGCCATCGGATTGGAAACGATCACCGTCTCGTAACCCGAGAAAACAAGAGTCCATCGCCTCACCCTGAGCACGTGCCAAAAGCGCGCCTCGGGGTTGAGGCAGTGAAAGGCGAAAAGCCACCAACCGAAAGGAAACATTATGTCCGAAGAAAAAAAAACCGAGACCACGACCACCGAAACGAACACGCCTGGGGAGGATGCGAAACCCGGTGAGAAGAAAACCGAAACGACAACCACCGAGACCACATCGGAGTCGTAGCCGGACGCTCAATTCAAACGCCGGTCCTTCGCGAGAGGGACCGGAATTGAGTTATGCAATGGGTCACCATCACAGTTGACGATCTGCGCGACACGAAAGCGTCCGCGCTGATCGACGCTTTTCAGTCGGCCGCGCTCGGCGCGGGCCAGACTGATCCCGTGCCGCGTACCATCGACAAGGTATGCGACCGCATTCTTGCGGAGATCCAGAGCTCAAAGCACTACGTCGTGAGCGCGACGCCTCACGCAATTCCGCCTTCGCTCGTGGAGCTGGCCGGGAATCTCATCGCCTGGCGGATGCAAGGCCGCCTCAACGTCCTTAACGCCCTTCCCGTTACCGACCAGGACAAGACCGATCACGCGGAGGACTTGAAATACCTGGCCCGCATCGCCGCGGGCACCGTCACGATCGAGGTACCGGACGATCCCGTCACTATCACGGACGTCCAAAGCGGCGCCTTCGTCGAGACCGCCCAGGAAGGAACTACCGGCAACAGCCGCGAAGACCTCAACCGACTATGAAAATAAAAATCCTGCTTTGCGTCATTAGCGTCTTTTGCGCGGGCTTCCCAGCGAAGGCGATCGAGCAATCGCCGCTGGTCGGCAGCTCCGTCTTGGAATCGTCGCGCGTCCTCAAGAGCACGCCCGGCGCCCTCATCTCCTTCCAGGCTTACAACAGTAGCGGCAGCCAGCAATTCATTTTGATTATCGACGCCGCGAGCGTGCCCTCGAACGGCGCCGTCACGCTTCTTTGTCCGCCGATCCCGGTTCCAGCGCTTACCACTGTCACCTTGCCCATCACTGTCGCCATCCGCGCCACGAACGGCATCGTAGTCGCGAACTCTTCCACCGGCTTCGTCAGTGGGTCCGCGGTGCTCACGATCGGCAGCGCGGATTGCTTCTTCAAAGCCCAAATCCTGTGAGACGCTTACTCCCCTTTTTATTCCTCTGCGTTAGCAGCTACGCGCGGGCGCAAAATTACTTCCCTCCACCTGGCGGCGGCGGCGTCGTGGACGACTCGCTTTACCTCCATACCACCGGCAATGAAGAGGCAAACGGGCAGAAGATATTTCTTCAGCCGATGGTTGTTCCTAGTTACACCTTCCCCTCAACCGCAATAGATCACAGCGATATCGATCTGCCGTCCGTTTCGGTGGGAAGTAATTGTGGCGCGTTCGGCACCACCTCGACGTGCACTTCGTACCTGCTGCCGGGACATACTTACACGGGAGTCATGCTGGCGCCTCGCACATTCGCATTCGGGCCCGTTATGGGTAGCCAGGATCCTACCGTCCTAGATCCTCCGACCGTGGTGCACGCTGTCATCTTTAACGGACCCTTTGTCTGCTCCATTCCGACTTCATATAGGTCTGCAGGAGTATCTTCAACCAATTCGCTTCCAGTAGACGCAACAGACGGGGACCACGAATTCTCCTGGGAGGCTGCTTTGAATGGCCATGTCGATCTGGTGGACGATTTTATCGACCCGCAGGCTGCCGGCAGTCTCTTTGGGAATCCCACTGGCTCGACCGCTCAGCCAACATATTTCACAGGTCCTATCCCGGCCTCGCAGGTGCCGAATCCATCTGCCTCGACGCTTGGCGGGATTGAATCGCTGGCGTCCACTTTGCATCAATGGATCAACGCCATTTCAACCAGCGGCGTTCCTTCTTCCACGCAGCCGGCGTTTACGGACATATCCGGATCTGTGGCGGCGTCACAAATGCCCGCTTTAACTGGCGACGTTACAACTTCCGCTGGTGCAGTCTCGACCACGCTCGCAAATACGGCGGTCACTGCCGCGAGCTACACAAACGCGAATATCACGGTCGATGCCAAAGGCCGTATCACAGCAGCTTCGAATGGCACCGGCGGAACAAGCTCGGGCCAGCTCCTAAACGTTCAATATCTAACCAGCGGCACCACCTACACGCCCACCAGTGGCACGAACACTATCATCATTCGGATGGTGGCGGCGGCGGCGGGACCGTCGCGGCAACGAGCAACATGGCTGTCGCGTCTGGCGGCGGCAGTGGCGGCTTCCTTCAAAAACTCGTCACATCTGTTAGTGGGACTTACTCCTACACGATCGGGGCTGGAGGAGCGGGTGGCGCTAACACGGGCGCGGTAGGATCAAATGGCGGTAACACCACCTTTGTAAACGGGGGAACCACTTACACCGCCTTCGGGGGAACTGGTGGAAATTTCTCAACCAGTGGCAACACGAACGCTATCTTCGCTGGTGCTGCCGGCGGCGTCATCTCTACTAATGGCGATATAAATGCCGGCGGATCTCCAAGCATCTTCGTCATTCGAATAAGTGGCACGGTCGGCACAAGCAATGGAGGAGCGTCATCTCAGTTTGGCGGGGGCGGGGCCGGGCTAATTAGCACGAGCAGCGACGGCAATCCCGGTCTTGGATTTGGCTCTGGTGGCGGCGGTTCGCAGAGCAATAGCGCTACTGGCAGAACTGGCGGCGCGGGCGCGGCCGGTCTCATCGTCGTGGAGGAATACCGATGAATATGAAATCTCACACAAAGTTCGCGAAGGCGCGCAACGGTAAATCCTGGATGAGCAAAACCATTCTTTGTGTCCTTTGCGGCCTTTGTGCGACCTCTTCGCTTCGCGCCACCACGCATACCGCCTACAGCCTTGCTCCCGGCGACATCAATGCTGTCATCAATGGGGGAACCGACAGCCACGGCGACACCTACACTGCCTTGACCGATGGCGATATCTGCATTCTGCCGGCAGGCACCGCGGTCTGGTCAGGCACTTCCACGACGACGCAAATTATCATCACCAAAGGAATCAAATTCCAGGGCAGCACTTCGGTGGCCGGTGATTATTCCACCGCGTTCACGCCTCCGGCCTATACCGGCATCATCGCCACGGATGCCACGATCATCGAGGACAACTTAACCACCGCGAATTCGAACGACACCCTCTTGGACGTACGTCTCACTGCCGGCCAGGACTTCTGGATGGATGGCGTAACTTTCCGAAAGCATACCGGAGGCAGAGTTACAGTGCCTAACAATGCCGCGGCGGTGAAGATAAGCGGCGTTGTCCGAGGATCGGGCTCGACCGGATCATGCCGAATCTCTCATTGCCACTTCGATCGGCTTTACCAGCTGCACATCCTCTTCGAGGGCTGGATAAGCTATGCCGTCGTCGATCACTGCAAGTTTGATGGGGACACTGCCGAGGGCGGCATCACTATAAACAACGGCAAGTCCTGGGGCGGGAGCGCCAACGATTACGGCGACGGTTCCTGGGCCGCTCCCACTAATTTTGGCACCGCTGACTTCGTCTTCGTGGAAGACTGCGATTTCGATAATCACGGCACCTCTCAGACGGGACTCGTTGTGGGCGGCCAGGACGGCGAGCGCTCGGTGGTTCGTTACTGCAGATTTCACAGCTCCGTTCTCCTCACAGGCCACGGCACCGAAAGCGGGGGGCGGGTCACTGGCCAGCGCGCGGTCGAATATTATAACGACACGGTTGATGGGATTCTGGGCAGCCTTGGAATCACGCGGAGCGGCGTAATAAGAATCTGGGGCGTCAATTTCAACGTCACGACGAGCGGCTCCCAGATCCCGCTGGTGGCCTATCGAGAGGACAACCCTTATCCGACCTATGGCGGAGCGACTGGCGGCCCAGAGGATGTGTGGGACGTGCCGGATACCGAAGGCAATGGCACCTATATTCCGGGGCACTCGCCTTACCTTTATTACGACGGGAGCTATGACGGGACGGTTGAGACTGAGAAGACCGGACCGACCGGAACGCTGACCATGGTGGCCGATCCCGGATGGGCGAACGACGCCTTCAAGGGAATGATGATCACCAACAACACGAAGGCGACCATTCCATCTGGCAAACACCCGAGCTCGATCATCACGACGAACACCCACAACTCGATCACGTTTACGCGGGTCACGCCTGATCCACCGAACCCATCCGACCTGAAGTCGTTCAGCCCTGGTGACGGCTTCTCGATCTATCAGTTACTTGTCTGTCTCGATCAACCTGGGCGTGGCCAGCGCGACTTAGTTTCCGGCTTCAATCCGATCGATACGATAACGGGTTCGGCGACGTGGCCGCATCAAAATCTCGAGCCCATCTACGGCTGGCTTAACCGGCTCAACGGTGCGCGCGTCGATCTGGCAAGCCAGGGTTACCCGACGATGAAGCTGAATCGCGATATCTACAATGAAGTCTCACCGTTCGACGGTACAGTGGGAATCGGCGTCGGCTTGCTCTCCGCGCGGCCATCGACCTGCATCAGTGGGATCGATATCACCGGGGTCACAGCCAACCCGTCCGGAGTAGGTTATTGGGCGACCGACACCTCAGTATTTTACGTCTGTAAAGCCGGCGCGTGGGTTGCCGACTCTGCCCCTTACGTCCATCCGCACCCCCTCGTTTCCGGCGCCCCGCAACCGACGCCGTCACCGACACCGACAGCGACGGCCGCAACGCCATCTCCGACGCCTACAGCTACCGCGACAGCCACTGCTACCGCGACCGCCACGCCCACAATCCCGCCTACGCCTACGCCGACGCCATCTGTTTCGCCGACCGCGTCACCGACCGCTTCACCGACGCTCTGCACGTTCACTCTCGGATCCGCGGTCACCACGGCGACGCCGCCGAACTTCACGACCGCGAATAGCTTCACTGTTTCCTGTCCTGGGATAACCGGTACGCTGACGGGGCAGATTGCGACTTGGGCTCCGGCATCACCAAAGGGTGTGATTGTTTTATTCTCAGGTGCCTCCGGCAATACCTGGTGGTCGGATAGCGCGCCTCTGACAACCGCGTTCCTGCAAAACCTGTTCAATCTCAACTATGAGCTGGTGCAGGTGAAATGGCCCTCCGGCTGGATCGCGGCGCCCTCCGGCGTTCAATCTGGCCAGGAACTGCTCGCGATGCGTCCCGCGACGGTGATTCGCTGGATCTACGATAACGTTTACGCCCCGCTCAATCTGCACCCGAGCTACGGCGCGGCCGGCTTCGCTATCACCGGCAACTCGATGGGCTCGTCGCAATGCGCCTACGACATGGCTCGCTACGCAGGAGATTCGTTCGTGAACGTCTGCGTCCTCTCGTCGGGACCGCCGACGTCGTCCATGCAAAAGGCGTGTCTGAATCAGACCGGCTACCAATACGACAACGGCAATCTGCATCTGCTCGACTTGTCCTTCGGCTACAGCGGGACTGGCCCGTGCCAGTTGCACGATCCCACGCCGACACCTAATCCGAGTTGGACGAGCGTCTGGACGGCCAACAGCGTCGACAGCGGCGGCACGGATTACGTCTATCCGATGACGCGGATGCACATTTTGCTTGGCGCGAACGACGACGCCACGATCCGCAACCACTCGGCCGATTATTCGAATGTCCTGCTCGCGGCCGGTCAGCCCGTGACAGTGCAGGTCGTCTCAGGCATGGCGCACACGATCCAGGTTTCTCAGCCTGGGCTCGACGCTTTGACCGCGGCGTTGACCTACGTTCCGCCCGTCGGAACGCCAACGCCCACCCCGACGCCCACCCCGAC
>QGNH01001425.1_pt1 | contig 26967 bp, 32 predicted proteins | sample 1735481 | NCBI WGS metagenome assembly QGNH01 (sample SAMN09239004, study PRJNA386568) | Viral metagenome, whole genome shotgun sequencing project.
CAGCGCAACAGCAACAAGGGCAGCCAGAGCCGTGAGACTCACCGGGGATCGCTGCCCAATGCCGGGAAGGCCGATTCTAGGCCCGCACTGGGGCCGTTCTAGCGGCGATCTGGCCTACCCCCTTGGTAGGGTAGCGGCCCCCCCTGCCCTAGCCTCGTCCGGGAGGGTTTTTGCGGGGTTCTATGGGCCAGCGCACACGCGGCGGGATCCGGCTTTGTTATGACCGATGAAATCCTCAACGTTGCCCAAGCAGCGGAATTGTTGCACCTGACCGAACCCACGGTGCGACAGATGGCAAGTCGCAATCAATTGCCCGGCCGGCGCCTCGGCAAGCTCTGGCGATTCTCACGGAAGAAACTGGTCGAATTCATCGAGGCAGGAAACCCATGTCCCTCTACAAACGCCGCGGCTCCCCACACTACTGGTGTCGATTCACGCTCGGCGGTCGACGCATTCAGCAATCTACCGGCACGGCCAACCGGAAGGAAGCCGAAGAGTACGAGCACCGGCTTTCGGGTCGTGTCTGGCGCGAAGTAGAACTCGGCCAGCGCAGCGGCACGTGGGCGCAGGCGGCCAAGAAATGGGCCGCGGAACCCACGGATAAGCGCGCAAGTACCCTGCACCGCGATCAAGAGATTATCGACTGGTTCAGTCAGGCGATGGCACGCCTGCCGCTCTCGGCCATCAATACCGAGGTGATTGAGGCCGCGCGCAAGAAACTTCTGGAATCGCGGGCGCCCGCGACCGTGAATCGCTATCTTGCGGTACTCAAAGCCGTCCTTCGCGCCGCGGTCACGTGGGGCTGGATTTCCTACGCCCCGAAAATCACGCTCCTGAAGCTTAAGGAGAGCGAGCCGCGCTTCATCACTCGCGAGCAGTTCGCGGTGCTATTGAGTCATCTGCCACCGCACATGAAGCCGATCGCAGAGTTTGCGGTGCTCACCGGCCTTCGGACGGCGAACATTCGCGAATTGGTTTGGGGCCGCGTCAGCCTGGAGCGGGCGCACGTGTGGATCGGCGCGCAGTCAATGAAGGGGCGCCGCGCCGTGGGAATTGCCCTGTCTGACGATGCGGTCCGGGTGCTCAAGGGGATCAAGCGCGTCCCCGACCAGGACCGGGTGTTCCTCTACGAGGGCAGGCCGCTCATGCAGTCCTTCGGCAAGCGCACGTGGCGCAAGGCGTGCAAAAAAGCGGGCCTGGTGGGCTTTCGGTTCCATGACCTTCGGCACACGTGGGCGAGCTGGATGATGCAGTCCGGCGTACCGCCCTACGCGATCCAAGCCTTGGGTGGCTGGGCGAGCGCCAAGATGGTCGACCGCTATGCCCATCTGAGCCCGGATCACCTGAAGCAATACGCGGCCTTGTCCAAGCTGCGGGCGTAAAGTGCCAGGACAAAAATGACTACAGTGATTTTTGAAACGCGCGTAAGTACTGGTGCCGCAAAGAGGATTCGAACCCCTGACCCACGCATTACGAATTCTAGGCGACGATATAGGGTACTTATAAATCAGTAAGTTGCAGCGGTTTTGACTTGTCATAAGGTGTCAAAAGCGCGCTTTATCGGCTTGTGCTGGTACAAAAATTACTACAGTGATTTCACCCTACCTCGGCCACTCCGCCGCCACCCTTAAAGGACCCGAATCCGGGCCCGGTGAGTCCGGATTCGGGGTAAGCTATTACTCACTGGTAATGGAGACGCTTTTTGAGCATTGACGACACTTTCGTGATCGAAATCCTGAAGAAGCTCCAGGCCGGCATGACCCGTCTCGAGCAAGGCCAGGAGGACATCAAATCGCGGCTGACCAATCTTGAAGTCGGGCAAGCCTCGATCCTGTCCCTACCGCGGCCACTCAGCCTCCACCCGCCGACAGTCCGCTAAGGCTGTTTCGTACTTGGCGCGGAAGGCCTCAAGGAGGGGTCGAATATCGCGTCCAGGTCCAGGGAGAACTGCCCCGGCGGGGGGAGGGGTGCTGTCAGTGCCGGCTCCGGGTAATGAGGGCACGCGGTCGGCACAAATCTCCCCTCCGTCGCGCAGCCAGAGAGGGCGAGTAATGACGCGGCCAGGGATTGAAGCAAGCTCGTTCGCATGGGTGGCCTCCGCGGGGGCGACTTCGGTGCTCTGGTAGCGGTTATAGATCGCCAAGGCGGTTGCCGCCGCGGCCGCTTTGGTTTCGGTGACTTTCGCCTCGCCAATCGCCTGCTCGGCTTTATCGTGATGCAGCCAGCCCAAGCACAATCCTAAGATCAAGATCCCCGCCCCGGCGAACTCTGCGAGGGTCCGATTGGCGAGGAGGAAGGCGATCATTTCGAAAAGGCGGCCCGGGCGACCGACTCAAACGTGGTGCCGCGCACGATGGGACCCAAGGTTAAGTTCGAGGTCACCCCGGGGCTCTCCGACCGATAGTAGCCCGCCTTCCAGTAGTGAAGGTAAGTCTCCCCGCGCCGAACATCGGAGTTTCGCGAGGCCGGGACGCTCGAGTTCCATTGCAGGGTGGGGCCGGTATGGGCGAGAACCTTCGTCCACTCGGCATCCCCGACATCTTTGCGAAAGACGTTCAAAAACCCTTCCGGTGAATAGGTCCACAACGCCTCGATCATGAACTCGACCCACTGCCCCTTTTGCAGGGCGCCATTGGAAAACGGCAGATCGGTAACGGGTGGCGCCGCGCCATTCACATGGGCCACATCCCCGGCATAGACACTCACGTGAAAGTCATCGAGCACCGACATGGCGAAGGCCGGGGAGATGCCCGCCTGGTTCGGGCAGTGCAATTGCAGGAAGATCCCCCAGCGCCATGAGGCATTGGGCGGCGTCCAGTCGGCATCTAATTTCACCGACACCCCGTAGAACTCATGCCCGTTCCCCGGGGTGACGGGGAAGTCTTTGCCGTTGGGGCCGATCATGTCGGAGACCTCGGCGCGCTCCCCTGAGTACCCGCAGGTATCCCCGGGCGCGACTTTGACCTTAAGCACCGTGCCGCCCTTGGGCGATGTCGGATCTTCTACGACCGAGAACGATTCCCCCGGGCCGTGCTCCTGCACCATGCGAAAGTGATTGGGCCCCTTGCCGCCGGCCCATTCGACTTCCGTGCCATCGACGTAGGTGACATCGTAGAGGCTGTCCAATCGGAACTCACTGCCGAAGTCCGACCAGTCGCAGAGGAAGGTGATCATGGGGTTTTTCTCAGGAGGGATAACAGCAGTCCGCCGCCGCCGATCACGATGGCGGATATCAAGCCGATGATGCTTTGAATGCTCATGGAGGTATTCTTGCCGCCGTTCTCTGAGCCTTCGAGTAGCAGGAGCCTTTCCTTCAAGTCATCGATCTTGTCGGAAAGCCCGTGCGCGGTGGTCGATAGCAACGCGGCGTGTTGATCCAGTTGCTTGGCGACCGAAAGCTCTGACTTCGCGATCGCCCGCTCCTGCGATTCAAAGGCGGCATCCACCGCCGTCTTAGCCTCGTGCGCAGCGACGACGACGCGACCGTCACGTTCCTCGATCTGAGTGCGAAGGCCGCGGATCTCCATCTGCATGGTGTCGCGGCCTTGCTTCGCGAGGGCATCGGCATGGCCGATCTCGCGCAGGATCATCGCCTGCGTCATCAGGGACGGATCTTCGGGGACCGGGCGCACATTCAAGGCGCGGTAGATTTTGTTCTCCATTACGGCTCGGTATTTAAGGTGTTGGCGAGCCCGATGATGAAGGCGGCGACCCCGAAGATGCCTAAGATCACGCCTTGCAGATGGGGATTTAAGAGATCCCCCAACTGCGCCAGATGGTTTTGCACATAGGCCACGAGGCACGCCAAGATGCCGAGCACCTTGGTTTTGTGCAGCCCCAACCACACGAACGCCGCCCTCAATTGAACGCGCACTGAAACCTCCCAGCGTCATTGCTGTGAATGATTCGTTATAGCGCAGCGCGTTCACGAGTGCGTCGCCTTGGATCACACATTGAAAGTCTGCGAGAGTGAACTCGGTACGGGGACATCGGCAAAGATTTGCGCGACGTAGTTTCTGGTCTCCACCGGCATCGTTTTCTCGCCCTTCAGCACCTCATCCATATACCCGCCGCCGCAGTTATAGGCGGCCACCGCGGTCTGCCAGTCATGAAAGCGGTGATAGAGATTGGCGAGGAGCTCGGCGGCGCTCTCAATGTCATCCAACGTGGATCGTCCGGCGTTCTTGAAGAACTCGGGCATCAATTGCATGAGGCCAATCGCCCCGACCGGGGAGCGCACGGTGCCATTGATGACTGCGCTACGAAAGGAGGATTCCTCAAAGGCGAGCCTTGCCAAGAGATTCGTCGGAATGCCGTGACGGATCTCCGCCGCGTGCAAGGACGGCAGCCACAAAGGCCCCTCGCCTTGATCCATCCAGTTCACAAGAGGTGCCCCAAGATCAAGCCGAAGGCGAGGCCCCCCGCGAGACACAGCCACGGCTCGTAGTGTGACCACACGGATTTAGCGGCAAGCTCAGCCCGCGCCTCGGCGCCCGCCAAGAGCAGCTTTAAGCGGGCAATCTCATTGGGCTCGCTCATAGCCGGCCAAACACGATCAAAAGGATGAGCACAAGCAAGAGCAGCCCTCCCCCGCCGTAGCCCCAAGTGGCCGGATAAAACCCGAGCCCAGGGCCGCCGCCGAACCGGCCGCCTGCCACCACGGCAATGATCAAGACGATAATCAGGATTGTCCAAAGGTTCATGTGCTACTCCTACGATCCGACCGCCACATACAGACAGGTGCCCGCGTTGCCGTTTTGAACTTGAAAGCCGGTTTTAGTCACCGAGCCCGGCACGACCCAGCCGGAATCGGGGCTCGGGTAATACCACTGGATGCTGACCGCGGTGCAGGTGTTCGGGAACGGCGTCGGGAAAGTCACCGAGACGATGCCGTTGGTACAGGAGAAGCTGCCGCCCTGAACGAGGGTGGTCGAAGTACCGGCCGTCACCGCCGCCTCGACGAAAGCGGTGGTCGCGAGTTGCGTGGTGTTCGTTCCGACGGCCGCGGTGGGCGCTGTCGGGGTTCCGGTCAGGGGCGGGCTTGCCAAGGGCGCTAAGAGCGCCATCGCGGTATTGACCGACCCAATGGCGGTGGTCAAGGCCGCGATGCTCGTCTGTAGCGCGGTCTGATCGATGAGTAACGCGGCAATGCTCGCCTGCACCGCCGTGATCGAGGCGCCCAAGGCCGTGGTGTCGACGTTGTTGACAGTCCAGATCAAATTGCCCAGCGCATCCTCTAAGGTCACGGTGTAGTTGCCGTTCCAGAAGATCACCGCCTCCCCGCGGGCGTCCAAGATCACCGGATTGGTGTTGGGGATCAAACCCGCCTCATCGCTCGTGGTTTGCAATAACGTCGTCGTGCCGGCGGCATAGGTCGTCAACTGCCCGCCGACCAGGGGGATGCCGTTGTTGTCGAAGTATTGCTGCTTGCCGGCGGGGAGGAGGTCTGCCATGGGTGTCCTACCGTGATGGGGATTTGAGCAGGCCGGCGCCTGGCTTCGTGGCATCGCGCGCAAAGGCGAGTTTCGCGTCCTTGATCGCCTGTTCCGCTTTCGCATCCTGAGATCGGGTTAGGATCGATCCGCCGATCTTCTTGACGATCGAGCCGCCCGGCACCAGGCTCGCGCCCATGTCCGCAGCGTGATTAGCAAGGTCCGATAGGGTGGTGGTCGACGGCGGCAGCGGCGCGCCGAAGCGCTGCAGGGTGAGTGCTGTGTTCGATCGATTGGTGGAGCTCGCCTTCGGCTCATCCGTGACGTAGCCCGAAACACGCTTCAACCTTTCGGATGCCTCGATGCTGTCGGGGCTCATCAAGACGTCGTATTTCGATGCCAGCGAATTCAACTGATTTCGGTAAGAGGCATTCCGGAACGAGCCGTTGCCAAACACATCGATGCCCGCCGCATCGCGCAGCTTGTTGAGCGTGGCGGCTTCGATCGTCTGCGATACGGAAGGATCGGTGAGAGTTGATTTGAGGCGCGCCACATACGCCTTTGAGGCATTGGTCCCGTTGCCGAGCACGTACCGATCCATGAAAGAATCGGCGAGCGGTGAGGGAGCGCCGGCCACATGCAGCCCGCCGCGCTTCGGCACGTTGTCATTGATCGCCGCCTCGTAGGCCGGGTTTTGGTCGATCGTGTCGAATCGCGCCTTTGCGGCAGATCTCGCGTCATTGGCGAGTGCCTTTAGCTTCTCGGCGCCCTCCGGCAATTGCATATTTTCGAGTGCATCACGCACGATGCCCGCAGCCGCTGCATCCGAGCCGCCCTGGCGCTGCACTTCGGCAAGCCGGGTTCGGGCGTTCTCAAATGACTCGAAGTCCATCGGCCGCCCGGACCTTAGATCATCCATGACCGATGACACGACGCCATTGTCGCGCGCGGTCTTGGTCAAGTACCCGCGCTGCAGTTTCGAGTCGATCCCGTCAATGGTCGCGCCGGTGTCGATCGGGATCGCCCCGCCATTGGCATCTGCCAGCGCCTTGTACTTCGCTCTGACGTCCAAAACCGTCTTGTTGTCCTGATCCTTGATCGCATCGACCAAGGCCTGGCCGTGCTCCTGGTTCGAGCGCTGGACGATGGTGGGCGTCGCCTGCCGGCGGATCTCGCCCTGCGCTGCCACGAGTTTCTGGTCCTGATCGGTGATCGAGTCGGTCAAGAGCCCTTGCGTGTCCTTATCGGCACGCATGTTCTTTTCGTCCGAGATCTGCTGCGCATCGTTCGTCGCCTGGCCCTTTCGCAGGCGCAGCGGCGTTGTGCCTTCAGGCAGCACGAGCTGTTCGGTGTCGACATGCCGCGCCAGGGCGTTTGGATCGATGTTCCCGCCGGTGTCGACGATAGCGCTTCGAAGTTCGGGGGATAGCAGGTTCGCGGGGACTACCGCGCCCGCGGCTCCCGTTGACTGGGCCCCTGCCTGCTGCGCGAGGATCTGTTCAGCCGTAAGGGTGGGTTTAGGAACAGCAGCAGCGACCGCGGGTTTGCCGATGAGGCGCAAAAGGCCCGGCGCGGCTCCCCCGACCGCACCGCCGATCGCCGCGCCGGTCCCCGCGTCGTTCGGGTCAATGAGGCCCGCGGACGCACCGCCCGCAATCGCACCGCCCGCCACGCGCGTGCCCAGATCAGCGAGCCGAGTTGCCCCGGCCGCGCGCGCCAAGTTGGTCGCCCCGCCCGCCTTGAACCCGGCCGAGCCGATCGCGTCAATCAGTGCGGGAGCGGCGCGCACAACGCCCGGTATCGCCGCGGCGCCACGCGCGACGGCCCCACCCGCGCCCAACGTGCCGGCCACCTCGGAGGTGAGCTTGCCGCCCTGGTAGGCGATGGAATTGGGATCCGCGCCCAAGCTGTGCAATCCCGCATCCATGGCTTCCCGTCGATCGCTGCGGCCGATGAAGTCATTTTGGACGCCCATCGCACGGGCTGCGGCATCGACCGGCGCCAGGAGCGTAGCCCCGATGCTGCCCGCGCCGCGGATGAGGCCCGCATCGATGTTGCCCACGCCACGCAGGAAGCCGGTGCCTAAGCTGTTGGCGGCCTTAAGGGCTTTGTCACCGAAGGATGAGGGGGCGGCGTCCTTCGCGTCGGATGCAAGCGGCGCGCTCATCCAGTTCGGCTGTTTCGGCTGAACGTCGGAGGCTAACGGTGCATCTTGCCAGCCCATTTTTACGGCTTCACTCTGTGCGAGCCATCGGGCGCGATGAAGGGCGTACCGGACGGGAGCGCCGCGTAGTCGGCTTCGGATTTGATCGGAACGACGGCGCCCGTAGGAGCGGCGCTCGGCGGAGCGGTTGTCGTGCCGCCCACGTGCGAGGCTTGGGCCGCCGCGCCCTTAGCAATATCCCCTTCGCTCTTGATGGCATCCACCAGCGCCTGCATGCCTTCTGGCCCGTTAGCCGAGGCAAACAGGTCATCCACGTGGTGACGCGCCGCGGCATCTGAACCGCCCCGCCCACCGACCACGTTGTAGGCGTTGTGCAGTTGAGTGAGGGCCGCCTTCAGTCGAATGAGGTTCGGGTCGGAGATCGATGAATCTGCCATCTGAATGAGCTTATTCGCGGGCACGAAATTGCCGCGTGGGACCAAGCTGGAATACTTCATGACCAAATCACCGGCAGGCCCCAGCTCGTTGACTGCCGTGGACAGTTTGCCCTCTTGTCCTGCGGCCACGGTGGCCGCCTTAGTATCCGATTTGAAATTGATCTGCCCGTTGCCGACCAGTTGCGCAATGTCATCGGGCGACTTGTCCGGGTTTGCATCTATGAGCGCCTGGACCGTACTTCGGATCTGCTCCTTGGACCGAAGCCCCGCGGGTAAGGAAATACCGTGCGCAGCGAGCGAGCCCAAGACATCGCCCTGAGCCTGTGAAAAGCCGTTAGCCGACAGTTTATTCGCCGCGACCGTGAGGTCCTTGCCGATCGTCGCCGCATTGTTGGCGCGCGAGGTGTTGGCCGACAGGACCGAATCGGGGCTCGCCGTCAGGGGGATCGGCGCCTCGCCGGTGGGCTGTCCCGTGGTCGAGTTGATCGGCGTCAAGGCGCCGCCCGTGTTCTGATACCGCGCCTTCGCCGCTTCGGCCTGAGCCTTGGCAAGCTCCGCCGCCTGCTGCGCGGTCTGGGTGTTGGCAATCGCGCTCTGTATGTATCCTTGGATCTGGTTCGGGTTTGCCGGGATGTTGCGCACGATCTGCGCGCCCGTGGCCGCATCGATGATCCCGCTGTCGACTGCGTTGTGGACCCGGTTGGTAATATCCTGCGCCGTCGCCGGCGTCCGCTGGCCGGTGTTCGGATCGACGCTGCCTTGGGCCAAGTCGTTCAAGGCGCCGGCCATGTGGCCAAGTTTATCGAGGTGCGTGTCGTAATCTGTTTTCGCCGCGGTCGCTTTCTCGCTGTCCCCTTTTGCCTTTGTCTCGTCGATGTCGGCCTGCGTCTTTTGATTCGCCAAAAACATCTGCTTGATCTTGACGACTTTGTCGCCCAAGCCCGCCGATAAGCCATCTCGCGTGAATTTGTCCTGATCGAGCTGCCCCGTGGTGGGATCGATGTTCCTGGCATAGATCGAGCGCAGTTGCTGACTGTCGTCATAGTCCTGCTGGGCTTGCTGGGTTTGCAGCCCCAATTGCTTGAGCTGCAGCCCCTTCGCGGCCGTGTCCAAGGGGTTATCGAGCTGGACTGGGCGCCCCTGTAAGGCAATGGAGGCATCGACTTCAGCCATCACCCAACACTCACGTTCTGACCGGCCAGAGGATTACTCGCCCACCCGGAGGTCGAGCCGTACGCGCTCGAGGCATTCGAGGGGGTCAGGGAGCTGGCGCCATAGCTTGATCCGGAGAGCGCCTGCTGCTGCTGATAGTAATTGGCGATGGTCGAGGCCCCTGAATTGATCGCATTCGCTTGGCCCACCGTCCCCGCCGCCGAGGCATTACCCGCCCCGATCTGCGCGCTCGAGATCTGATTGGCGGCGTTCTGCCCCGCGGACCCCGTCACTGCCGTCGCGTTCTGGCCTAGACCCGCAATCGAGTAAAGATTGTTGTAGCGGTTCTGCTGCTGGGTCGTGTAGCGGTTATAGGCGTTTTGGTACTCATTGCTCGCAAAGCCCTGGTTGTATTGATCGAGGGCGGAGAGCTGCGCGCCCGATAAGGTCATGCCGGTGGCCGAGCCTGAGTTCGCCACCCCCTTCGCGCCTTGCGCCAAGCGAAACTGATAGCCGGGATCGGAGGATAAATCCGCCCCGGTGTACTGCTGCGAGAACTGTCCCCCGGGGGCCGTGCCTGCGGTCAACTGCGACAAAGCGGTCTGCCCCGCCTGACGATACGGCGCCTCGTTCGCGTTCGTGGTGTTATACATCTGAAGCTGGGTATTCGCGGCGGTGTTGGCCGCGTTCTCCTGCGCGCTCGCCGCCTTGCCCGAGGCGGAGGCGGAAACCGCTGTCCCGACGAGCGCAGTCGCCCCAATGGTGATGGCTGAGGTCATGGGCTGATCCTTAATTGCTGCTCGAGCTCGGCCCCGCGCGCGATCACCTCGCTTGGGTTGCCGAACCATTTTGCTTCCAAGGCGTCGATGTCCCGGCAATCGTCCGGATTCGGATGCACGGTCCTTGCCACCACATCGGTCAGGGCGTAGACGACCGCATGAAAGCCGGGCTTGGTGTGTAGCGTTGCCGGTGCGCGGAACTCGAATTTACCTTCCGGCGCCGCGACGATCACAGCGCCCTCGAGGAGCTGCATCTCGTGGCCCAAGAGATGCTCATTGCCCGTGAGCAGGGCGCCTTTCGGGAGCTTTAATTCGCGGATGTAGTTGCCATTCTCAAACATGTGCGTTACCGGTGAGGTGATTTGCGGGCCTTTCAAGAGCAGGTGAGTCAGATAGCTCACCTTGTCCTTCCAGGGCATTTGCGGCAGTTGGTCCCACGCCGGGATCAGGGGCATCATGTTTGCTCGCGAGTAATTGAAAGCACAGCAGCTTCTCGATCGATCGGTTGAGCCTTTTGAGCTCCGATAAAATCTGCTCCTGGATGTTCACTGAATCGATACCCCGGAGGCATAAAGGACCAGCGCCCCGCCGGTGCTCGCGAAGGCTTGTAAGCTCGAGCCCGCCGGAATCACGAGGCCGGCGAGTTCGGGCGACACATAGGTCGATCCCGCCCCCACGACGAGGGCATCGATCAGGGCATTTGCCGCCCCCGGTGAGCCTGCCGTCGGGACGAGATAGGCGGTCACGGTCACGGCGCCCGGGGTGGGGTTCGAAAAACACGCCCGACCGATCCGATACGTCGTGTTCGCGGGCGCGGTGAGCACCGAGGCCACCGTCGCCGGGAGCGGTTTAGGGGCGATCAGTTGCACTTGGCTGATCAAAGCGCCTCGGCATGACCATTGAAGTGCTGGCCATTCGTGTGCGCGGGGTGCTCCTCGGCTTGCAGCAGCGCCGCCTGCACCGCCAAGTTCAAGCGCACTTCGGCCTCTTGGGCGAGCACCTGCAAGGCCGTGATGCCCATGCGCAAGGTCTGCAGGAGCTGCTGGTCGACGATGAGCGGGAACTGGGTGATCTGATTTGGCATGAATGCTCCTACAGCGGACCTAAAACGGGCGCGCCCAGCGTGACGAAGGGATTATTCGCATTGATCCCACCCGCCGCGATGTTGGTATTGCGCTGCGCGATGATCTTGTTGCAATCGGCAATCGCGGCGGCTTGCGCGAGTGCATCGGTCGCAAAGGCGTGCGCGCCAGTACCGATGACATAAGCGTAAGGGTAGGCCACCGGATTGATCGAGGCGGCTAACCCGAGCGCGGTAATCATGGCCGCATAGGTGGCATACCCCAAAGCGCTAATCGTGGGGTCGGGCGGCACGGGCGGGAAACCCACGGCCGTGCCTGAGGCATAAATCATCTGAATGAGATACCCCGTCGTGGTCGCAGCGCCGTTCACGTAGGTGAAGGGGACGACTTCGAAAGTGGGGTTGATTGCGACGGTCATGATTTGAATCTTTTGAGGGCGTCGATCTGCGCCTGTTGCTCTTTGACGGCTTCAACCAGCACGGCAATGATGCCGTTGTAATTGAGGCTTTTCATGTCGTTCAAGCCAGCCCCCACGAGTTCTGGCATGACGGCTTCGACATCTTGTGCAATGAGGCCCGCGCTTCTCTCGCCGGTTTCTTTCCAGTCGAAGCAAACGCCGTTCAGACTTTGGATAGCGTCGAGGGCGTGCGGGATGGGCGCGATGTTTTCTTTCAAGTTCACATCGGAACTGACCGCTACGCCATTGACGGTGAGTGCGCCCGTATTTGAGAGGTTCATTCGGGTTGTCAGGTAGGCAACAGCACCGGCTGTGCCGGAGGGCGAGTTTAGCCAAGCGAAGGCGCCACCATTCATAATAAAACTTGCGGAGTAATCCGATTTTTTATAACGATAATTGGAACCGTCATAGTATTCATTGGACTCCAGCCGAATATCGGTGTTGCTCCCAGTAGGGTACGAAGCCAACGCTCCATTACCGATATCAACGCTGATGAAATTACTCCACCCATACACAGCACTGTTAATACCGACCCCACCATTGCCAGCAATCGTCAAAAACGTGCTGCTGGCGGCGGCATTGCGTACCAGAAACGCCACATCAGAAGCGCTCGTTCCCGCCGTCACATAGAGTCCGTACGAATTGTTCGTTGTCGTGTTGCCGTTGATCTGCGCCGCGACTTGCCCTGAGTAACCATTCACGGTAATGCCAGACGCGGCTCCAGCGGGGGAAAATGTATGCGCCCCCGTCCACGTGGGACTAATACCCACATTGAGTGCAGGAGCACCATCCGAGCGCATAAACGTACTTGCGCTGCCATTAATGGCCGTGAGTCCTAACGACGCTGTGGGGTTGGCTGGCGTACCTGTCGCGAGCGCGGTTCCGTTGAGGTAGTAGCCGGTCGCGTTGATGGTGCCCACGCCCTTGGATGAACCCGTGGCGGCTCCGAGAATAAAGCCACCATCGCCCGCTACCTTCATAAAGGCAGTGCCCGAGGCGCTGTACACATTCATCGCGAAGTCGCTGGCGTTCGTGCCCGCGCCGATCGACAAGCCATAGGATTGCCCGGCAGTCGTTGACCCTTGCAAGACAATCGCGTTAGCCCCCGCAACTGAGGTAGCACTCAGCGGAGTACCACTCGTCGGAGAAAACGTGTGATTCCCCGTCCACGTCGGACTAATCGCCACATTCAAAGCCGGACTCCCGTCCGCCCGCATCCAATTGGCCGATGACCCATTGATCGCAGTCAGCCCCACGAGCGCGGTGGGGTTCGCCCCCACGGCAAGGCCTGAGATGTTCGCAGCGGTCAGGTCGGCCTTGCGCACCGCATTGTTGGCGCCTGCCGGGGCTAAGCCTAGAAGCGCGCGCGTCATCAGCCGTGCACCACGACGCGGTATTGATTGGTCGTGGGGGCGACCGCAAACCCTAAGGTCAAGGTATTGACGGTGGCATGATTGATATCGCAATCGACTTCGGCAAAAGGCGTCGTGGCCGAATAGACGCTCACCGTCACATCCTGGCCGTTCGCCGCGCCGCCCGTCCCTAAGCCGTGCGTGATGGTATAGCTCAACGTCGAGCCATCACCGACCGAGGTTGCATACTTGCGCACCCCCACCGTCGCATCGGTATACAGGCCACTCGCACCGACCAGAATCCCGCCGCCCGAGGCGACGATCACCGAGGCGACATTGCCCGACACCGACACGGAGGTGCTACCGGCCAGGGCGGTGGAGGAATTGAGCTGCGTAAAGACAACCGCCGTCGTGCCCACGGTAATGGAATTGGCCACATTGCAAAGCCAGAGGCTATTGGCGTTCGTCGTGCCGACATTCTCGACCGGGATAAACCCGCCGCCGAATTCCGTCGCCTGATCCATGTCGATATGGCGCATGAGAATGTAAGGCACGCTTGATGAGCCTAATTGCGTGACCGTGTACTCGCCATTATTCGCCTGCGTCGCCTCGTTTTTGATGAGCAAAATATCGTTCAAGGCCGGCGTGTAGCCATCGACGGTGAGCACGCCATTGGAGGTCGCGGTCAAGGTCGCCCCCACCCCGGCCGTGCCGTTCGCGTAAGTGTTGGCGGGAAGCGCCGCGGTGGTTGCCGCTCTTGCGGTCGGCTTCGCCGATAACCCTTGGGCGGTCGAATCGACGTAGCTCTTATTGGCCGCATCGTTCGGGGACAGCGGGGTCGCCAAATTGGTCAGGCGCTGCGAGTTGAAATTCACGAGCGCGACCGGGGCCGAGAAGGTATCGAGGGTGAGCGCCTGCGCGGCGGCGGCAAAGTTACTGATCGTCGCCGCCAACTGCGTGCCGGTGTGATTGGCACGGTTCAAGTAATAGGTGCCCACCTGGCCCTGTAGCGCATCTGAGTTCGTGGCGTAGTTCTCAAAGGCCGTATCGTTGGGGTTCCAAAAGTACGGGCGGTTCGAGGCGGTTGACCAGTACGCCTGCCCCGCCACCGGGGTGGATGGCGCGGAGCCTAAATTCTGCAGCGCGGCGTTCAGCAACTGATTTTGATTGAGATCAATGGGCGTTAGAAATTTGCGTGCCATGGTGGTCCTTAGTTTAAATACGCTTCGCCCGAAAATGCGGCGCTGAATGAGACGGTCAAGCGATTACCATCGATGTACTGCGGATCCCCCTCGCACACCGCCCCGGTGCTATCGAGCACCGTGATATCGGGATAGCGGCCCAGGTTATGCACGATCGTCCAGACGGCCGCCGGGGAGGACTGCAGATAGGTGTAGGTGCTGCCGATGTCGGCCGGTAGGCGGGCAATATCCAAAGTCCCCGAAGTAATGTTCGAGGCATCGGTGGTGTCGGTCGTGGCACTCGCCGCCAGGCCCGCAATGTCGCTCGCGGATAAAACGACAGCGCCTATGCGACCGGCAACGCTCGTGACTTCCCCGGTGCTGTAGTAGCCTAAGACGCTCCAGGTGCTCGTGCCGTCCCCGATCTTGATTTTAAGCGTGTCGGTTTCTAGCCCGAGTTCGCCTTGCGCAAGCACGGGATTTGCCGTCACCCACGAGGCGGCGAGCCCGCGCCTTAGTTGTATTTGCGTGCTCATTTAGTAATACGGAACCTTGGCGGCATAGCCTGAAACACCTAAGGAGAAATAGCCTTTGGGAAAGAGCGGGATCTGTCCCGCGCTGCCCAAGGCGGGCGCCGTCGTGGTGGTCGCGACCGAGGGGAGACTCACCGCCCCGTTGCCCGAGACCGCCAAGAGATCCGCGCTGCCCGCGGCGTTGAGCACTTGCAAGGCCAGATCGGTCGCGTTGGTGCCGCCCAACACGAGCAAGCCGAAGGAGGCCCCCGCGGCATTGGGCGCTGCCACGGTCAGGCCATAGCCGCCGACGCTGCTCGAGGTCGTCCCGGGTGCCGCCACCGTCCAATTACCCGCCGAGCTGATCGACCCGCGTAAGACGCCATTGCTCGAAACGCCTAAGTTATTCGCACTCGGCAGATACCAGCCGTTCGTGGGCAGCGCCGAGGGGAGTCCCGTCACAGTCACATCGCCCGTCCCGGAATCGACCCCCGTAAAGGCTAAGGTAATGCCGGCCCCGGCGAGCACCTTGGCAATGACCGCACTCGCCGCGATGGTCGTGTTCAGCTTCGAGCGGATGATGCAGCCGGGCGCGAGCCCATCACTTTGTATGAGCGTTTGCGCCACGTTCCGCCTGCCGTTTTTTGATGTTCTCAGCCGCACCCATCACCTCGGCCCGTTTCGGATCCTGTGCCTGCTTTAATTCCTCCAATTGCCCCTCCGTGACGCGAACGCGCTCCATCAAGGCCGCGTTCAATTCATCTTTGCGCCTGACGTCGACCAGCAGCTCCTGGATCTGCGCATTCGCAGAGTCCAGGAGCAGGTCCAAGGCAAAATTCGAGACCGCCTGCTGCCCGTACTCCCCCTGAAAACGCAGGATGAGCGCCGCACTCAAGGCCTCGGTCATTTGAATCTGCGCCATAAATCAATGCGTGTAATACGCCCTGAGCTTATCCCCCGTGGAGGGAACCAAGAGCATGGTCAAGGCATTGCCCGCGATCGTGTAGTCATTGCCAGAACCGGCCTCGAGGACCACGCCGTTTAAAAACAACTGCAAAAACTGCGGCGTGTTGGCGAGCGTAAAGGCGGCATTCGAGCCATTGACCGACCCGCCCGGGGATTCATTGGCGATGAACGCGGTGTATTTGACGAACCCCGCCCCTGAGATGTTATTGACCGTCGTCACCCCGGTGGGCCCGATCGTCACATCGCCCGAGAGCGCGGTCCAGGTGGGCGCATTGCTCGCGTTCCCTAAGATCACCTGCGCCGGTTGTGAGGCCGCCGTGATGCCGATCCCGCCGCCATTGATGCTGATCAAGGCGGCCGTATTGGCAATCGCGGCAACGCCCGAGCCCGTGACCGCAATGCCTGAATTGGGCGCGGGGTTCACCGAGAAGGACAACGCGGATAAGTTCAGGCCATTGCCGTTCGTGTAATTGACCCCGGACTGGTCCATGGTGAAGGTCAGGGCAGTGGTATCGACCACGATGGGGCCGGTGTTCGTCACCCACCACTTGGTGTTTTTGTAGGTCGTCCCATTGGCATCGATCAAAAAGTAATTGCCCTCAGGGATGCTCGAGGCAGACGCCCACCAGGAAGGCCTCGTCCAGGCACCCGCCGACACGACCCAGGGGCCCATTTGACTGCCCGTGGTTTGTCCGACCAAGAGCGCCACATTGCCCGCCGCCAAGGTCACCCCGTCGATGGTCGGCAGCCCTGAGAGCGTCGTGACATTGGCGACCGAGACCACTTCCGCGCCGTGAATGGTAAAGCCGTTGATCGTCGCATCGACGTAGGACTTCGTCGCCGCATCGGTCGCGTTCACCGGCGGGGCGAGGGACTGGATGTTATTGCTGCCCATGTTCAAGGGCGCGGTCATCGCGACCGAACCGCCCGACTGGATGAAGAGCGGCCCTTGAACCAGCGAGGCCGTGGGCACGATCGCGCCCGGGGCCATGGCCGCCCACGGGATCGAGCCCGATTTGATCTGCGAGGCGCCATTCAATTGTGTCTGCGACATAGAAATTCCTTCAAACGGTGGGGGTGTAATACTCGAACGAGATAAAATCGCCCGCGAGAACGGCGGACGGGAGCGTGAGCGAGGTACCGGAGACGGTATAGTCGCCGGAGTCCTGCCGCATCCCGTTGATGCACAGCAGATACCAGCCGGAACCCAAGGGGTATGGCAATGAGACCGTCTGCACGCCGTCGAGTGCCGCAAAGAACTCGAAGATCTGCAGGAAATTGGTGGCCGGAAGCCCAACCAATCCTTGCGGGCCCTGAACGCCCCGGATCGTCGCCCCCACACCGCCATTTAAATTGTTATCGGAGGCATCCAAGGGCTGTAAGCCCGCATAGTTCGTGAGCGGGCCGCCACCATCCAGGCCTAAGACGCCGCCATACACGGAGTCCGGTTCCCCGCCCCAAATGACGGGCGCCAAGCGCCAGCCCGTGGCATCGAAGTCAGCGCCCGGTGCTGCCGCCCAGCCGATGCCTAAGGCTTGGGTTGAATCGGCCGTGAGCACCGTCCCATCAAAGCCCACCGGGATGCGATTGGGCGCGGTGTCGAAGCCTAAGAGATCCCCCTTCGTCGTCAAGGGGCTGACCGTTCCGGCGGCAGCGCTCAAGTCGGTATCGAGCGTCAGGGTCTCGAGCGCGGTCAGGCGATTGAGGAAGGTTGCCCGGTCTACGCTCTCGATACTATCCAGGGCGAGAATTTGCGCATCGGCGCTGGGGTCATCGCTCGCCCCGCCGGTTTTGAGCCACAGCGCCTGAAAGAACAAAAACCACGTGCGCGAGAAGGTCATGAGCCCGGTATTGGGGTCCAAGTTCACGACCGGGGTACGCGCACCGGGGAGCGTATTACTCACGAGCCCACCGTAAAATCAATCCCGGCGCCGATGAAGATCCGCTTCACCGGATCGGTGAGGGTGGCCCGCCACACCCGATCGCGGGATTTGCCCAAACGGCGAAAGATGGCGCGGGAGGTGCGCTCACCCACTTTACCCAAGGGGACGGTCAAGCGATTGCCGAAGGACTGCCCGCCGTCATCGCTCCAGTCCAAGATGAGATTAGGATCTTGGGTGTTGAGGACCGGCGGGGCTTGCACGGGATTGGCAAAGGGAGCGGCGGGCGCGGTGAAGGCGCCCGTATAGATCGCGACATTGCTCACCCGAAGCTCATCGATCAAGGTGGGCGGCGTGCCATCGCTCAAAAACCACAAGGAGCCGATGAAGATCGCCGAGCCGGCGGTTTCGGTGTAGTTCGAAGGCCCCCACGAGCCTGAATTGCCGGCAATCCCATCCAAGTAGAGCGTGACCGTGCCACCCGAGCCGACTAAGGCCATGTGATGCCAGGTATTGGGGGCCATCAAGCCCGTGACCGAGAGAGGGGGAAAAGAGCCGCGGTTCGCATAGGCGTTGAGCGAGCCCGTCGCCCCATCGGCGCTCAAGTTCGCAACGATCACGCAATCGCTCGCCACAAAGACATTCTGCTTGCCGGCATAGTGCACGAGCGGCGCCTGCTCGCCGGTGCGATTTTGAACCAAAAAAAAGCACTCGATCGTCCAGGCGTTGGTGGCAAAGATGTCGAGCGCCGTGCCCTGGGTGATCGGCACGGTGACGGCATATTTTTGCAGCTGATCGGCGCCACTCAAGGCAAGCGCCGAGGCGCCGAACTTGGGGTTTGAGGTGCTCAGACTCGCCCCGTTGCTGAAGATCACCGGCCAGGCATTCAACGAGGAGTCAATCGTCGCCGTCTGCCCATTCGAGCCGTCAAAGTGCAGGAGCAATGCGGGAACGATCGCGGGCACGACCACGGGCGGGTTATGGCCCACCCCCGTCTGCATGTCGATCCAGAGCTTGGAGAAGAATTGCCACGCATTGCCTTGCGCTGCATGCGCACACTGTCTGATCGCAGGCAACAGGTTCCCGTTATCGGTGAAGGTGTCCAAGTCGAGCGAGTACAAATTGCCGTTCTGGTAATCCCCGACGATGTTCATGCCGGCAAAGGCCATGTGGCAGATCGAGCGGTGCTGGGAGAGCTGCCCCGATTTCGGATCCCGCCAGGCGCGCTCGTGCCAGAGCTCCGTGGCGGTGTCATACACCCACGTTCTTTGCGCCGTGGGGAAGGTGAGCACATAGAATAAATGCCCCTCCTGCTGGTAGCTGTAAGCCACCGCATCGCTGATCACGGGGTAGGAGGCAATCGCGAACTCCAAGGCGTGATTGGAAATCCGCTGCGGCGTATAACCCACGGCCTTTTGCACTGTCCCGTGTCCGCGGTCATCGGCGGTGAGCCACACCACGGTGTTGTCCAATTTCGCGACCGAGTACTTTGCCGCACAGCCCTGCTCGATCACTGCGCCCTGGATGCGCTGGAAGGGAAAGAGCGCCGCACCGACATTGGACCACACTTCCGTGTGTGCGCTCGAGAACAGCCACAGCTCATCGTGATCGACGATCAGGGTCAAAAGCGTATCGGGCAACGCCTCGGCGCTCGCGAAGTCCAGGGCGTCAAAGGTTTCGGCATAGAGCCCGGTGATCTGAAACTCTTTGGTGCCGGGCGTATTGAACACAAAGAACCCGTCGATGAAGTCGACCACATCGGCCCCTGAAAAGGCGGGATCGGTGATCGGGGTGAGGGCAAGCGTTGCAATCGTGACGAAGTAGCCATTCGCGCCCGTGACGATCATCACGTAGGTGCCATCGGAGGCCATCGAGACCGGCGTCTGCCCGGGGGCAATGGGGCCGATCAGCACATAGGCGCCCGTGGTATTGACGCTGTAGAGCGCAGCCCCGGCGGCGACGATGGCTTGGGCTGCCGAAACCCGAAGCTCGCCGCGAATCGGATAGGTCGGAAGCTGCGCAAAGAGCACGAGGCCTGGCGTTCCGACCAGCATCGCCACGGATTTCGAATTGCCGCTCCCCGATGTCTCCGGATACAGGTTCACCGTGCGCTGGGCATCAAAAGCCGCGCTTCGCGCCTCGTAGCTGCCGCCGATGAAGTTAAAAGGGGTCATCCGGTCTGCCAGACGCGGATCGGACTTTGCAGGAAGGCCGGATCGAAGCACGCCTCGCGCTTCTGCCTGTTCGCGCGCTTCAAATTGGCTTTGGCCCCTTGCGCGATCTGGGTGATCACGGCCGATGGGCTGATCCCATAGTCCGGGGCCAACATGATCGCAAGGGCATGCTTCATGGCGATGTAATACCCGGGCGGAAAGCCGATCACGGTCTGAAGCGTCGGGATTTGGGTCAAGAGCTGATCGAGCATGAGCACGATCGGCATCGCTTGGGCGGGCACCGGCCAGAATTTCAAGATTCCTAAGGGACTTGAATTGATGTAGCAGAGCTTCTCAGGGTAGCTCTGCCCCTGGGTTTTCAAGCTGATCGAGTTGTATTCATCCTCGCCAATGAGCTCGATCGGAAAATCCACCCCGAGCAAAGTCGAATAAGCCCCCGAGACCCGCACCGGGCGCACGGTGGCAAAGTTACCCAAGGGGCCAATCGTGTACAGCCCCTGATTCGCCACACTCGTGAAGGTCTGGTTATCGACGCCCCACACCGACAAGGATTCCAGGCTCCAGGTCTCGAGCAGGTCATTGAGCGTGTTCAAGCCGTCATTCGCCTCCTGCGCGGTCGGCGTCTCACCGGTGGCGATGGCCCCCAAGAGGCGCATCGCCCCGGTGATCAGCGCATAGGCGCTTTGGCTCGCCGGCACCCTAGTACTTCTTCGGCTTCAGTTTCGCCTCGTTGGCCTCCTTGCCCTGCTTCAAGTTGTCGTCGTGCGCCTCCTTGGCGGCGAGTTCCGCGTCTTTATCCGTCACCAGCACTTTGCCGACATCGGCGCTCAAGGTGAGCCATTTCGGGTATTCGGGGGTATCAGCCATGTCATTCTCCAAGTTAAGCTCTTACGGGGTCTGTGATTCGCCAGAGACATCGACCTGCCACCAGTCGATCTGCACCAAGGCGGTGGCGTTGGCATTGGTGGTGAAGGTGACGAAGCCGGCCGCGGGATTCACGAGCACGATGGCGGTGGCGGTGGCATCGGGCGCCGCGCCGACGAGGTAGGCTAAGAACTTGCACTCGGTGGTGAAGGACGGATTGGTGATCACCACCTGATTGGTGCCCGCCGCAACTGCGACGCGCCCCGCCACCTGATTGGTGGCGACGTTGCCCGCCGTCACCGGACCCGTGCTCTTGGTGCCGAAGCCCTGCGCGACCAAGGACTGCTCGATGACGGATTGGAACTGCACCACGGTGCCTGCCGCATAGCCGCCGTAATTCTTTGCTAACAAAATCATGAGATTCTCCTTCGAAGAAAATTACGTGGCATAGCCGACCGAGAGTTCCGGGTAAGTCGCCGCCCAGCCAAAGAGGACATCGAGGCGTATCACCGAATTATCGTTGATCCCGTCGTAGAACTCGGTGGCCTTGATCGACATGCCCTTGTAGCTCTGCGTCGCGACATCGATCACGCCCTTGCCGGAGGGCGGTGCCCACATCGGCACCATCGCCAAGGTGAAGGCATCCTCATGGAAGCCGATGTTCATGGTGAAAGCGCCATTGGCGAGCCCAAAGATCGTGTACGGCAAGCCCGTGGTCGGGGAATTGGAGACGTTCTGAAACGCGCCCAAGGTCACCAACGCGGGATTGATCGGCAGCACCGTGGCACCCACCGCGACATTCGCCGTGACCGTGAACTGGGCCAAGGAACCGGTGGACTGACGGGTCTGCGTGTTGACCGCATACACGCCGGGCAGCGTGATTTTATCGCCAATATTGATGGTGCCCGTTGTGGCGACGATGTTGATCGCATTGCCCGTTTGCCCCGCGCCTGCGATGTTGGTCCCGGTCACCGCTTGACTGCCATTGGTGATGGTCGAGACGTTCTGGTCCATCGCATACGCCAAACCTAAGGAATCGACCATCACGCCGCGGTCGAACTGCTTGTCCAAGGTCTTTTGGCTATTGAACATGCCGGCCATGCCGATCACGAGACTGGCGTTCAACGCGGGCCCCATGATGAGCGAGCGTCGGCCGTCACGCGGCGCGGACATCTCATCCAGGCGCTGATTGACCGCCATGATCGCGGCCAACGCTTGCGCCTGCGTGGTCGGCGGTGCGCCGGGGGTGCCCACGACGTTCCAGGTCGAGGCGGCGGCCAAGGCCAAGCCCTGCCGGTCGATCTCATTGGCCACGGGCGCCATCGCGGCGGTGATTTTCTTCTCGAGCTGCGTCAGGGAAAGCGTGCGCTCGAGGCCGTTGAAGTTCAAGTCACAGCCGCCCTGGTTCACGGTCAAGGGAATGGTGGTCTCAACCGTCGCCTGCGGCACGGCGACGCGCCCCGCGCGATAGACGTAGCGCGGCGGCTTTTTGATGTTGATGGTCTGCCCGGGCGCGTAGCCGCGGGCGAGATTCGATTTGAACTCATCCTCCCAGTCGCGATTGGCGGCGGTGGTGAAGCTCAGCATGTTGTCCAAAATCGCTAAGGCTTCCTTCGCGATGATGCTGCAGGTGGCTAATTGATTACTCATGGGTGCCTCGATAAGAAAATAAAAGGGGTGTAGTGATCGACATCGAGGCGTTCAAAAAGAACGGGGCCATTGCGCCAAAATCCACGAGTGGCAAGCTCGTGGGACGAATCAGAAAAGTGTGTCATCGCGCCCAACGTGCGCCCATGCCCTTGCGGGCCTTCACGTAGTCCTCCATGGAGGCTCGCTCGAGATTGGGCGCAGTCGCTCGGCCCGAGGTCAACGGTTTTGCCGGCGGCGGCGCGGCGCTCGTTTTACGGACCGGCGCGGGTTCGGGTTCGGGTTCAGCTTCCGTCTCGGCTTGAGGCTCGGGGGCTTTCGCGAGCTGCAATTCAATGCGCCCGATCTCGCGCGCCGCACCCAAGGGCGTCATCTGGTTCAGGCGCTGCGCGATGTCGGGATTCTTCGCCAAGTGATAGATCACCTGCGGGCCCATGTCGGAGTCATTGAGGGCCTCTTTGACATGATCCCGAACCTCGACATCGGAGGCGCTCACGACCTGCTCGTAGTCCTCATGCTTCGCCTTCGCCTCCGTGACCCGCTCGCCCCAGGACTTCGCGAAGGACTCGGCGCGGGCGCGGGCTTGCGCTTCGGTGTCGCGTTTGTCTAAAGTCGCCTGCACCTTCTCGCCGGCTTTGAACTCGGTCAGGGCCTCCACATACTCGTTGTAGTCGGTGAACTTATCCGGCGTGGGCTTTTGGGGTTTGGCGGCCTCGGCGTCCTTCGCCTCCTTGGCTTCCGCCCGCTGACGCCAATACGCGGCCTCGCGTTCATTCTCGCGCGCCTTTCGCGTGAGTTCATCAATGCGCGGCTGGACGGGCTTTCTGAACTTGCCGTTATCCTCGCGCTCTGGTTTTGATTCGGGTTTTACTTCGGGCTTGGCCTCAGTGCTCTCGACGGCAGGTTCCGCGGCTGGGGCTTCGGTTGTCGTCGCTTCGGTGGTTTCAGTCGTCATTGGCTACCCCCTTTCACGAGGCCGGCAAGCTCGCTCTTATCCGCCCCCGTCGCGGTCGGCGTGGGTGGGGTCGGGTTCATGATGGTGTGCACGACATCGGCCTTGAGTGCGTCATTGGCTTTGGCCTTGGCGACCAAGAGCTGCACCATGCCGTTGAGTTCCGCAATATCCAATTTCACCGAATTATCGCTCGCCGCCTTATTGGCCTCGGCGGAGACCCGGGCCGCCTCGCGCGCCTGCTCGGCCTGCACCCGTGCTGCTTCGCGCGCTTGCTCGGCTTGGATCGACATCTGCGCGATCTTCTCGGCGCTCTGGGTCTCGATCTGCGCCTTCGTGATGCCGGATTTCGCTTGGGTCAGCTCCTGGCTCATCTGCTGCATCTGCTGGTTCATCTGATCGAGCATCTGCCCCGCTTGCGAGGCGGGGATCGGCCCTCGCGGGGTCTGCACCATCGCCGGCTGCTCATCGCCATCCTCGGGCCCTAAGATATTCGGGGGAATGGTGCGCTTGATGCGCTCGGCGATCTCCTCAGCCCCCGGCCAGTCGAAGGCCTGCACGACTTTATCGCCGGCGATGTCCATGAGCTTCGGCCACGACTTGCCGAACTCGATCATCGCATCGGCCGCCTCTTGCCGAAGCGTCGAATACGCGGGCCCGGTCGCGACCGTGACATCGTAGTCCCCCACCGAGAGGTCATTCTCGATGGTGTGGATCGCGACCATCATCTGCCCCGTCTGTGGATCAGGCTGTGCCTGGGGCGGCGGCGGCTGACCTTCTGGCACCGGCTGCATTTGGACCTTCGGCGTGTTGACATTGGCACTGGCGAGGGTGCGATCCTCGCCCATGATCTTCATCACCCGCGCGGTGTCGATGTACTTCGGGATCATGGAGATCAGGCACCGATAGGACTGGCGCACCGCGCGATTCAAATTATCCGCGTAGTGAAAGTTCGCCACATCGCCTTGCCGCTGTTGGGCGCGCTCCTGGACGCCGGAGGTCGCATTGCCGCGATTGCCTAGGCTCGAATCGAATAACCCCGTCGTCGCTTTGATGTCATCGGCCGCATGCGCGGCCATAGTCAAGACGCCCTGCGGCACATCGGCCATGGGCTGCCTTGCGGGTGGCGGGGCTAAGTTGCCGTCCAACGTGACCGGTTTGTATTCCATGTACGGGAAGGAGCGGACATTCGCTTGGGCCCACTCATCCTCGTAGCCCTCGAACTGTCCCTCGGCACCGATCACGGGCGTGCGGTTGCGCATGCCGATCTCCTCGGTCGCACTGGTCATCCAGACGTTATACATCTGCGCGCTCGACTTCGAATGCCTGACGAGCCCGGACCTGATCACCTTGCCGTCGATGTCGAGCTCATCGCCATAGACCGGAAAGACCGGGATCCACTCGCACTGGATGATGGTGGTCTCTAAGACATCGTGCGTCGTCAACTTATACCACTCCACGCTTTTGGTGGAGGTTGGCCGGGAGCGTTTGATCTTGACGCCCTTCGGCATCGAGATGAGTTTTGATTTAAGACCGCTCTCGCCGTTGGTGAGCTCGACCAAGGTGTCCGGCGTCTCGACGATCCGGTAATACTCGCAGACCTTCACCGTATCGGGCGTGAGCCAGCGCGCACTGCTATCGCCCGCGCCCACATCGAAGGCCTCGTAGGATCCTTTGGCATCGGGGTACTCGGACTTGAACTCATACTTCGGGATATCGCTCGTGATGAGCCAGAACTTGGCGTCCGAGCCATCGGGCTCCTGAGAGGCCGGATCACAGTACACGGTGAAGGGATTGCGAATGCGCTTGTACTTGATGTCCTGATCCCAGGAGTCCGGTTTCGTGTACTCGGTGACCAGCCGAAAATACCCAAAGCCATTGGCGGCGGCCGAGCTGGCCGCGGTGTCATAGGCGACATCGGCATTACTCGCATACTCGATATGCCGAATGATGCCCTCGAGCGTGGTCGCGGTATCGACGTCCGCCCCATCGCTGACGCCTGAGACTTTCGCACCGGGGAGGTTTTGCCGAAGGTCATTGGTGACTTGATGCAGGAACGTCGGCAGCTTGTTGATCGTCAAACACGGCCGGCCGTCTAATTGCCGTTGCCGCTTGGCCGTGTCGTCCCACTGATCACCGGCCAGGAACTTGAGGTCCGCCAAGCCCTCCTCGTGGTTGTGGCCATCCGCTTCGATGCAGAGTTTTAAGCGCTTCTTGGCCTCCGCGATCACATCGGCATCGTCACTGGCTAAGCGGCCCTCCTCATCGCCAATCTCCTCGAACTCCTCCACCTGCGCGTTCATCGGCACACCATCAAGACGGGATCACGCTGGATCGCCTTGAACCCGAAGCGCTGATAGAACCCCTCGAGCGATGCCTCGGCAATCAGCATGAGCGTGGTGCGCGTGCGCCTGGCCTCCTTCACGGTGCGGGTCAAGAGCTCGCTCGCCAAGCCTTGATGGCGATTGGCCTCCGGGACATGCACTTGGATCAACTCACGCACCTGGCCTTGCATGCGTTCGGGCAATGCCTGCGGGATCGCGATGCTCAAAGTCGCCAGGCCGTAACGGCGCGGGCCCGGCTTCATGCCTGCCACGAGACACCGGCAAAGTTGCGCTCGCGCGATTTGCGTTCGGGTTTAGGTCCCGCGATGAGTGCGGGGAAGAGCTCCGATAATCCCCAGATCAAGGCGTCCGCGCGATTCGGCGAGCCCGTGCCCGTATAGCCCGTGCTCGACATCGCACAGAGCTCATCCTCGAGCTTGGGAAACAGGATCGCGTGCCTGACCTTGCCCTGCTCATACAAAGCCGAGAAAGGTTCTGCCCTGACCGCCTTGCCGCGGCTCGCGGTCACTTTTTTGAAGGGCGTTCGCGGCCGTGCGGTCTGAATGGTGGCCCTCACCATATCGCCGCCGAAGTTCACCTCGCCCACGATGGTATCGGCCTTGTGCCGATCGAAGGCATCCGTTGCCACTTTGCCCCACGTGCCGGGGCCCGCTTTTAAGGTCAGATCCTCGAGCACATAGGCGATGCCGTCAAACCCCAATCCCACGACCACGATGCCGATCTCATCGTTGTCCGCGTTGTCCTCATCGCCGGAGCCCGACGGATCGACAGCGACGACAATGCGCACGAGCTGCGGCAGCACGCCATCCGGCACGCGCCACTTGTCGATGTCGGCTTCATCGAACAGCGCATTGGGCGTGGCATCCGCAAACTCGCCCTCTTCGAACCTGCGGCGCATGCGGGCGGATAACCCGGCGAGCATCGCCAAGTAATCGGGCGACAAGTTCGCCAGGTTATCGCGCGGATTCATCTGCAGGCAGGCGTAGTCGGCGGGATTTGCGAGAGACAGCTTGGTCTCGGGGTCAACTTTTTGCTTGAACACCCGAAACGTCCAGTGCGCTTTGGATGACGGATTGCAGTCGTAATAGGCGCGCAGCCGGAGCGGCCGGGCGACTTGGCCCGCGATCTGCTGCTCGGCCTTTTGCGCAAGTCTCGTCATGATCATCTCGCGCGATGCCCAGCTGATCTGACTGCACTCGTTCAGGAACACGCTCGAGAACTCGAGCCCGAGCATTTTCTCGGTGCGCTCCTTGTCGTCCAAGCCGCCAAACCACACTTCCGATTTGTTCGGCAAGCTGGCGAACCAATCGGTTTTCGAGACCTGGTGCTTCACGCCGGGGAAGCACAACGACATCACGCGCGGGAACGTGTCCAAGACGATGGACGATTTGATGTGGTTGAAGCGAAACCTGAATATGCCGTGGCGCGAACCTGGGGCTTTCAGTGCCCGCATGACGGTGTTTCGCACGTGCAGCAGCGTCTTGCCGGACCGGCCGCCGCCGAACAGCATGACGTGCTGAGCGGCGCCAGAGCACACGGCCTGGGCCTCGACTTGCTTCGGGGTGAGTTCAAAGCTCATCGTCGGCTTTGT
>QGNH01001399.1_pt1 | contig 26934 bp, 33 predicted proteins | sample 1735481 | NCBI WGS metagenome assembly QGNH01 (sample SAMN09239004, study PRJNA386568) | Viral metagenome, whole genome shotgun sequencing project.
AGTTTACCCTCCAACTGCGCGATGCGGGCGCTTAAGTCCTTCACGATGATCGAATCGAGGCGCTGGGTTTCGACAAGGCGGGCGGCCAGGGCGTCGTAGTCGTCGGCAGCAACCACTTCGACCGTAGGCACTCCCGATTGGATGCGGCCAATAACTGGCGGCACATACAAGCGCTTCACGTCACTCACGTCGGCTCCTTCGGTGCGAAAGTTTTTGAATCCTCTTCCGCCAAAATTCTTATCCCGAAAGAATCCAACGACGGGTGCATAGGCGCACCGCATTGTGCGCAGGGCTTTCTGCGCATCGTGCGAGTAATAGTCATGGATCGATACCCGCACTTCACACACAACAAAACAAGTCCCGAAGAGCTATTATCTGCCATTGAGTTCTCCCTGGATATGTGACAGTTAAGCAAAACCCTTAAGGTTAATTCATCCACCGTAAGCGTATACACTCGTTATGATCTAATGGTCGATTCTCCAAAAAAGGGACTACAGCTATGCGACAAACCCATCAGATTGTGAATCCTCTTGCCAAGCTCTCGCCTTCCGCAGACCCCCGAGTGGATATCCAACTGGATTTCCCTCTATACCGCAAACTGGTCAACTCCGACAACTGGCGCAAGGACATTACCTTGACGCGCATCGACCAGGATGGCAAATCTGTTTCGCTGCGATATTTGCGCAGCACAGCGTATGAACAAGAAACGGTCGAGTTCTCGAAAGGCCATACGGCTATTGATACCGGGATCTTGGACTACACACGCGGCGTGGGGGAATATGCCTGCTCTCAAGAAGAGTTCGTGGCGCTGTTGACCTTGGGCGCTAAGCTCCTGACAGAAGTCACTCAGGAATTGGATGGCACGTTGCCAACGGCAACCATCGAACCGTTGTATGAAGCGGTGGCGAACTTGCGGCAGTCGAACGGTCATCGGGAAAGTGAACGCTCTCATCGCAGCACATTGCGGGCTACTGTTTAGCCTACTTTGCCAAATTGTTTGCCCACTTTGCCAAATTGTTTGCCCACTTTACAAAGTGGGCTAAAAAGTGGGCTAAACAGTAGGCAAACAATTGCGCGCCGCGAGGCTTAATTATTTCCTGCTTCCAGACCAGGGACGCGGGCTTGCCGCCCGCGTCCCTTGGTTCCTAACTCTGCTAGGGTCGCTTGCGCGACCTCTAGCCTATCCCTCTTCAAACATTGGCGACTTCGGAGAACTCATGGGCTTCTGGAATGTGAAATTCCGGGGAGAAGCTGGGAGCAACCGGTTCTTGGGTTGTCGATTCCATGTGTCCCAATCCTTCGGTTTGTTCGCCAAAGTTCTCGGGTATCTCCACAATGGCCGGTACATCGGCAGTGTAAACGACAACTTTTTCCTGACCGCGCCGATCTGTTCCGGTGATACTGTCAAGCACGTCCTGGATATGTGATAGAACCGACTCCAGGATTTCACGGGCCTGACCCGGATTAGTCATGGCAAGTTTGCGGCACACTTTCTCGATCTTGGAACGATGGGCTTCCACCGCCTGTTCCCAGGTGGGAATGCCCAAGGTTTCGTTCACCCACTTGCGCAGCCCGCCCTTCGATGTGGTGGCTACATCCAGCGTTCGGATATCCCCGCCCGCGTCGATAAATGACGCAAGAGTACTCTTCGCACTCCTGGCAAACGTCGCCCGCCGAAGCTGTTCAACGCGCCGACGTTTGTTTTCTTCTTCGTCGCCGCCTTCGATGATCACGATATCGTCCGTGGTTACACCGCGCAGCACCGCGTCGTAGTAGCCTGCATGGGTTTTGTCCAAGGCCGCGGTGGAGACTTCCTTCAAGTTCGGCAGTTTCTTTTTGCCTTTGCCCATGGCGACTTGGGTACCTGCAAGTAAAATCTTCAGGTACGATCCATCGGCGGCATTCTGAGTATTAGATACATCGGTGTGCAGGGCGGCCAATCGTTCGATTTCGGCCTCCGTGACAAGATAATTCGATTCTTTGATCTGATCAAAAACACTATTCATGTATTACCCTCTTGACGAATCCGGTGAAATTTTGTACAGCCCCTAAATCGTTTGCCTACAAGGCAATGTACGGCAACTAACGCAAGTAGAGTAAACCACTACCTATCGATAAGGCAATACCTGACATGAAAAAATACCGTACACCTGTAATGCCCACGTTGCAAAAAGTCATGGAAGACAACCGAGATTTGGCTTTTGCAGACGAAGTTCTTCAATCGCAAGACTATATCGATCCGCCTACGCCCGCATCGCGGGGGAGTGAATCCGCACTCCTTCCTGAAGCGGTATGTGCGTTGCTGGTCCTGTACAATGCCCGCGTCCAGTGGAACTGGAACTACTGGATCTTGCGTACCCAAGACGGGCGGCAGATGAATGTGGCGACGCACACAGCCTTTGAAGACTGGCGTAATATGATAATCGGGCCATAATGTCTCCATGGCACGTACCCCCATTGGTGAGCGTATCCGCATCAACTGTTATTTTGATGCCGAGATATTACAGGCAATGCGGCAGATTGCGGCTTTGAAAAACTCGACGTACTCGGAAATGCTAAGGATCGCGGCCCGAGAATTTGTGGTGCGCGAAGCCCATAACGCGATGGCGTCCAAGACAGCGATTCAAACTTTGCAGCCCTCTTCTACATCAGTTCCCGCGGGAACTTACGGAGTTTAAATGCCTCTTTCTTATTTGGTTGGTGGTTCAGACACTCCCGTACCGCCGCAAGCCGCCGCGGTGGGCTATAACACGAAGACGTTCGATTCGACCACGCTGTCGAATCAGCCGGGCGACGTGTACTACCCCGCGGGCTTTTATGGATATCCTGGCATCCCCGCGACGCAGAATGCCGATGGATCTTTCACGGCGCCCGGTTCGGAAGGGTTTGCGTGTACGGCGGGCCTGAACAGGACCGGACCTAATCAATTCAGCGGCGTGGCGTTTGGCGGTGGTGCGTACTTTGAAACCATCGCATCGTGGCAACCGGGCACGGGCGCGGCGGGCGCGTCGTGGCCTGCCATCTGGTTCAATGATGCGGAAACCATGGCCTATAACAAAGTCACCGGGTCCAATATCTGGCCAGGGTTGACAGCGGTGGCTAAGGCGGGCAACGCGGATATCGTGCTGAACTTTCCCTCGACGGGTAATTACGCGGTGGGAAACCGGATTGTATTTGGCGGCTCGATGGGTTCCGTCACAGGTTTACAGGTTGGGACCACGTATTACATCGTACAAACCACGCCGACCAGTATCCGAGTCGCCGCCGAGGCTGGTGCGTGTCCGATCATTCCGAGTGGCAGTGGCAGCGCAACCTTGGTGGTTCAGTTTGGAACCTGGATCGAAGTCGATTGTGAATACGATGCAGGATCTACTTCCGAGCTGGGCTACACGCTACATTCTTGGAATGGGTTTGTTGGTGATGGACACCAAGCCCATGAAACGTGGGGTGCGTATCAAGCCATCACGGGCGCGAACACGTTTGCAAACCCCAACAAATTTGGCATGTTGTGGGTGCCAGCAACGGCCACGTCCCAAGGATACGTGAGTTTTTATTTTAATGACCAGATTGCCGATACGGCCAAGTGGAATTTGTACAATCCTTCGACCCCACCGCCGCCGCTCATGGGGTCGAGTGCATTTAGTATCATCGATCAGCGGCATCTGATCCCGATCATCAGTACCAGTACGGTGTATCCGATGACCGTTAGCTCGTGGAAAGTATGGCAGGGAGGCGTGGGCAACAACATTGTCAATCCGTGATCATTATTTTATCCAGAAAGCGGCGCGGGATCCGATAGGGATCCCGACTGAGCCGTGGGTCGTTGCTGTGGCCGAAAAAGCCTTGTGTGTGATATCTCTCGGCCATAACTGTTATATCTTGACCAATGTCTATGGCGATGAAGTCGAAGTGCCCTATGGGGCACTGCAACCTGAATGGGAGCGACTGGCGTATGGGTTACTCGATAAAGCATTGAGGCAGACACCATGACCGACAAGGTAGGACCGACAGGAAATTATCCGGACGGAAAATTAAACGAACACGACGAGGGTGAATTGTCCATGGCTGTCGGAATTGAAGAAGGGGTTATCGTGATTAAATTCGGTGCCGCCGTTACGTGGCTGGGGTTATCACCCGACGCTGCGGTGGACTTGGCTAAAGCGCTGCTTGCGCGGGCAAGTCAGTTGGCAACCATGCGGCGCTGCGATGGATGAGCTTGAACTGTTTGCCGTCGAACCTATCTCCGCGCAAGGCGCTGACAGCGTCAACAGCGTAGACGCCCGGTTGATCTGGGACTTGGTATCCAACATGCGGCCCGCTGCGGAGATTTTAAAAAACTACGGGCTTCAGCCAGGGGATCTTGCGGTAAAAGCCCAAAACGAATTGTTTGCGAGTGCTTATCGAGAAGCCCAGCGTCTGTGGAAATCCGACATGAACATCCAACAGAGGATACGGCTGAAAGCCGCGTTCTTGTTGGAAGACTCACTCCCGACGTTGTTTAAAATAGTCATGACCGAACACTCCACGCCGAGTGCCAAGTTAGCCGCTATCGAACAAATGCAGAAAATCGCCATCGTCAACACGGACAATAAAAAAGGCGAGGCTACCGAAAAGCACAACATCACTATCAACATCGGCGCCACGACTCCGCCCATCAACGTCGTCGCGGAGGTTCCTCATGGATCCACAACCCCCTTCACCCCCTGATTTTCCGCACGGCCCGCCGAAACTCGGGAACGTCTATGTCATGGACATGCCGGATAAAGTCCGGGTCATCGTCATGCTGGAACAAACCTGGGTAGACTTTGGGACACGTCAAACAACTATGATACAACTCTTGGGTGAGCAAGACGCCCGCATCAAAGAACTCTTGGCGGAAACCGCGGTGGCCCGACAAATGGCCTCCGATGCCATGACGCGCTTGGAGAATATCCGTCATGCGCGCAGACAGGAAATCCGCTCGCGGGTGGAACCGGAACTCAAGGAATTGTTGCTGCCGGATGATGCGGACTTCTTAGCACCCCGAAAAAATTGAGCGATCTTAACTACACCGCGCCGCCGACACTGGCCAAGTTTATGTCGAGCGATCAGCGTATCCGGGTGATACGCGGGCCGGTGGGTAGCGGCAAGTCGTCGGGCATGGTCATGGAGCTACTGCGCCGGGGCTTACAACAAGCACCAGACCCTAATGACGGCATCCGTCGCACGCGCTTTGCCATCGTGCGCAACACGTTTCCTCAACTCAAAACGACTTCCGCCAAGACCATTTCGGAGTTACTCCGCGGCGTCGCCAACTATAAAGCCCAAGACCACGTCTTTGAAATAAAGTTTGGAGACGTTTATAGCGAGTGGATTTTATTGGCGTTGGATACTCCGGAGAACGTGCAGAGATTGTTGTCGCTGGATTTGACGGGTGGTTGGTTGAGTGAACTGCGCGAGTTGCCCCCGCAAATTCTACTGGATGTGCTATCAAGGTGTGGCCGTTACCCTTCAATGAGAAACGGCGGCCCGTCCTGGTATGGCGTCATTGCCGAGAGCAATAGTTGGAATGCGGACAGCCCCTGGAACCGGATCCTCGAAGAAAAAGATTTGATGGGAAAACCGTTGCCGCCGACCTGGGGTTATTGGGTTCAGCCGGGCGCGCGGGATCCGTATGCCGAAAACCGGGAACATTTAGTGCCGGGGTACTACGAGGATTTGTTGGAGTCGAACAGCAAAGAGTGGTGCGAGCAGTATATCGACAACATGATCACCCCGAGCTTGTCGGGCGAAGCGGTATTTCGCGCCAGTTTCAAAACCGAATTTCATGTCGCTAAACAAGAACTTGTTCCCATTGTCGGCAGTATGCTGATCATTGGAATGGACTTTGGTCGCAACCCCGCGTGTGTGATTCTTCAATTGGATCCTCGCGGGCGTTTAGTTGTCTTGGACGAACTGATGGAACAAGGCATGGGGTGTGAGCAATTCATCGGTACCAAGCTGCGTCCTTTGCTTGCACAGCCAAAATACAACCGATTACCGGCAGGCGTGGTGGGCGACCCTTCCGGAGTGTCGCGCGGACAAATTGGGGAAGAATCCGTGTTTCAAATGATGAAGCGGCTGGGATTATCTGCCCAGCCCGCGCAGACCAATAACATTGAACCCCGCCTGCGCGCGGTCGAGAAGTGGTTGTTGTCGCAACGCGATGGGGGCGCGGCGATTTTGTTTAGTCCCAACTGCCGTACTTTGATCTTGTCCATGCAGAGCCGATATCGCTACGCGAGAACCAAGGCAGGCACGTTACAGCCGGTTCCGGAAAAACTGCATCCCTATTCGGATATTTGTGATGCACTGCAATATGGTGTATTAGGCTGTTCGGGGACGGTTTTGGGTCGGCTGATCAAGGTCAAACGCCCGCCCGAAAAAGCACCAAGTAGCTTGGGCTGGACTTAGCGTAGACTCCGGGTGATTCTTCGGGCTAACACGCCCACTTCTCACATAAGGTCTTTTTCCCATGTCTACTTCCTTGATTCAAGTAACCATTGCACTGACTTTTTTAGACTCCGAAAACACGCCGTCCGGTGTGGCATACGCCAATACCAGCGTGGTCGTGACCGATAGTACGGGGGTTGCGCAACCTGCGGTGTTGCTGACGCCTGCCAATCCGTCGTTTACTGCATCGGTTGCAGTGGGTGCGGGTACCGTGGTCGCCACGGACTTGGATACCGCGGGTACGGTGTTGTCTACGATTTCGCAGTCCTTCACGGAAGTCGGTTCGCCGCCTGCGTATACGCCGGTCGGCACGATCACCGTGACCCCGGTGGGTGCGCCGGTTGCTACGTCGGCGCTTGCGCACGTTTAACGCCTATGGGTGAGCGGAAACGCGAACGCGAAGAGTTGGAGGATCTCGATGAGATCCTCCACGTGGTACGGCGCATCGACAAACGAGTTGAAGAGGCGCTCGCGTTGTTGCGACAGAAGCCCCCACCAACCTACCGTCCGGTGGGGGCTATTAGTATTGTTTCTCAATCCAGGAGGATATCTCATGACAAATCACGTTGAGATCAAGGTGGCGTTGGCGTATGGTCCGCCGGTCCCGAATGCGACCGCGGGCAAATACAGCCATACAACGGTCGTGGTCACGGATGCTTCGGGCAAGCCGCAGACGCCCGTGACGTTGACGGGCGGCAAAGGCGATCTTACCGCCATTGTGCAAGAAGGGGCTGGTGGCAACATCGTCGCCACTGACTACGACACGGACGGCAAAGTGCTGAATACCGTCACACAAGAATTTTTTGCGTGGGGTACTGCGAACGATTATAAGCCCACGACGACGATCAGCGTCGTGACGGGCGCGGTCGTTAAGCCGGGCATCAAGCCGATTTATGCCGATGATTCGGGCGCCGTTGCAGACCGGAAGATGGCCAACAATAAACAAACGGGGGTAGCGACCGCGCCGATTTCGCCCACGCCGCAGACGCACGCTGGGTAACGCTCGCGCCGTCGTTTGATAAATCCTCCAGTGCGCCACTTGAACCGACTCATCAAACTCATTCCAGCGCGCCGACTTCTGCGTTGCCGTAGAAAGCGAGCATAGGTAAGTGGGTGCGATCCCGATGGGGGGTCAGGACTCCCCAGGAAAATACCTGGGGGCTGGCACGTCCAATTATGCCCAAGGGGCATCGCCCGGCATGTCGGGTCGGGAAGTCAGCGCGATTCCGGGTGTGTTCGATGGCGGTGGGCCGCCTTCCAAAAAGAAAGCTGACAAGAGCTTGGAGCCAATGAAACACCAAGGGCGCGGGCTGCTGCGCGTGGTGGGTAACGACGAGCTATTTGCCGCCGAGAAAAAATCGGTGGACTTGTCCAAGGTCAGTGAAGAAGTCGCGTCGGATTTGGCTAATTATATCCGCGAGCGGTTTGAGAAAGCAGTCCGTAACCGGCGCGTGATTTCCGTAGACGATGAATTGATTCGGGATATGCGGGCGTACCAAGGGCAATACTCGCCCACCCAACTCCAGGAAATTGAGGCGTTTGGCGGCTCGGCGGTCTATTCCCGCCTCATGGGGATGAAATGTCGGGGGGCAACCGCGCTGCTGCGCAACGTCTACATGAACTCTGATCGTCCTTGGACCCTGGAACCCACTGCCGACCCCGTGGTACCAGACTCCATCGACCAGCATGTGGCGACTTTGGTTCATCAAGAAGTCCTCTCTGCGAACCAACAAGGGGCAACGGTTCCACAAGATCAGATTCAGGAGAGACTACACAATTTGTATGAGGCTGTGAAGCTCGCGGAACGTCGCCGGGCCGTGGACGATGCCAAAGATGCCGAGAAGAAAATCGATGAAATCCTCGAAGAAGGGGAGTTCTATCAGGCACTCTCGGAGTTTCTGTCCGACTTGCCGGTCTACAAGTATGCGGTGATTAAAGGCCCCATCACGCGGCGCACGACCCAATTGAAGTGGGATCGTAAGCGTAAAATGGAGGCCCACGAAGAGGCGAAATTTTTCTGGAATCGGGTAAGTCCATGGGATGTGTGGTTCAGTCCGGGTGCCACGCAGATTGAAAATACGGAAGTGTTTGAACGCGAGCGGCTGTCGGTCATGGATTTGTATAATCTGATCGGTTTGCCGGGTTATCGAGAAGACGATATCCGGGCCATCATCGAAGCCTACGAAGGCCGCGGCTTCAAAGAGTGGGTTCAAATCTTCGATACGGAACGTGCGCAGATGGAGGGTCGGAACAACGTCTTGGACGACACGTATATCAACGCAATCGAGTTCCACGGCTTTGTGCTGGGTAGGTATTTGCTGGAGTATCACGTTCCGGGTATCAAGGATCCGTACAAACCCTATTTCATTACTGCCTGGATGGTGGACCGACGCATTTTCAAAGTGATGTTAAACCCCTCTCCGCGCATGAGAGTACCGTATTACATCACCAGCTTCGACAAGATGCCAGGGACGTTGTATGGAAACGGCATTCCCGCGCTTGCCAATGATTTGACCGATGTGATCAATGCGACCTTGCGTGCGTTGGTCAACAACGTGGCCATGAGTTCGGGTCCACAAGTAGTGTATGACGACGAACTGATCTCTCCGAACCAGCAACGGGGGATGCGACCTTGGAAAGAATGGAGCTATACGGGGGATCCCGCCAATCCCAATCGCGTACCTGTGAGTTTTTTCCAGCCGCAGAGCAATGCGCAGGAGTTGATGGCCGTTATCGACAAATTCTCGACCATGCTAGATGATGTTTCTACCATTCCCAGATATCTTACGGGGGGTGGAGCGAGCGGCGGCGCAGGCAGGACCGCGTCCGGGCTGTCGATGCTGATCAACAACGCCAACAAGACCCTGATGAACGTGGCTGATAACGTGGACAACGATATCTTTGAGCCACTGCTGCAAAATTTATACGATTTTATTATGTTGACCGATTCGACGGGCATGTTACGGGGCGACGAAAGCATTATCGTGGACGGCGTGAGGCAAGCGTCTAGGCAGGAACAAGATTTGACTCGCCAGATGGATTTTCTGAATACCGTGAACAACCCGAACTACCAGGCAATCGTTGGTCAGGGCGAAATGGCGAGGATTTTGCAGAAGATCGCTGACAATACCGGCTTGGAAGTCAAAATTAAGCAGCCAGATGACCTACCAGGGGCGCAGCCGCCTGGCATCTTTGTGCCACCCCCACCCCCCTCCCCTCCCGCTCCCCCACCCCCTCGGGTCAATGTGAACCTTGCCGGGCAGTTACCCAGCCCGGCGCTCAACCCGCTGGCCGGTTTACCCCCCGGAGCGGGCGGTGGACCGAATCCGACAGGCAATCAAACCCCGCGCCCGTCCGATGCTGCCGCTCCGGGGGCCGGTGGAGTGCCTGGATTGACGCCCGCGCCGCAGGCAACGCCCTTAAATACCGTCAGTCCCCATCAGCACGGCTAGTGTAGACTTATAAAATCCATGTCCTGGAGTCATTGATATGTCTAAGTTGCGCATTCCGAAACCGATTTCTCCTGCTGTGGGTCCGGTATTCACAGTGAATGATCCCCTGAAGTTTTCTACTGGAGGCGGTCGAAAAATGAAAGCGGCAAAACCCGACGTGGATAATTCGAGCGGTGGCTTGCGTCCCAACAAAACCTTGATCCCGACCATGAATGCGGACAAACCGCCCAAAACGTCCAAGGTCATGGGGACCAAGAAGTGGTTTGATCCCGCGGACGATTACTCAGGAACCAATGCGTCTGAAGGGCATATGGTCGATCAGGACAGTTGCCTCAAAGACTCCTACGAGAAGTAAGGAATTTTTATGGTTTACCCTGGAACTCAAGACCCCCGGACTCCGCGCGCCAAAGACGGTCAGGAAAGCTCTTTGAAGCGCACGCCCGGCAGCAAGTGCATCGACCATGAAAACCTGTCGATTACGGCAGTTGCCGCCAAAGTGGGACCAGCGCCGACCTCGCGGGTGTACACGCGCGATTATTCGAAGAAAGGCCGTGATCCCGACCAGACTGATTTGATTACGAGCGTGCTGGGGAATCCATTCCGGCTGTGAGCCTTGATCGCAAGGAGCTTGCTGAGAACCTGTTGCGATTGAACAGCAATGCGTACTGGCGGCACTACGTTATATTTTTAGAAACCAAGTACGAGTCCGTGGTCGAAGCCTTACTCAACTCTGAGCATCCCGATGAGGCGCTGCGGGGTGAGTGCCGGGCTTACGCCAAACTCTTGAAACAGATCCACTCCAACAATGGGACACCGACATGAGCGATGCGCCGCCGACCCCAGCCCCCGAAGCTCGTAACAACATGCCGCCCGCCGTGCGCGCCCAAGTCGCTGCGGCCAATGCGCTGATTGAGCAAATCAAGCAAGACCCTACTCAAGTTCCCGTGGGAACTTCAGGGCAAGTCATGCCCGACAATGTGGTGCCGGGTACGAACGAAGTCGGCAACCGCGTGCAATGGACCCCGCCTGCCAGCGCCGCGGCACCGGCTGCGGCGCCAGAACATGAACCCTCCGAAGACTTCCGCCAAAAGTACTTGACCCTGCAAGGCAAGTACAACGCCGAAACCAAATCGATGCGCGAAATTTTGGCGGCTCAACAGCAGACCATGGACAAGCTGATTGAGTCCAGGCCGTCCACTGTTGCACCGCAACCGACCCCGCAACAGTCCCCTGAAGAATACTTGAAGTCGCTGGGCGTATCCGACAAAGAGATTGAAGACTACGGAGAATTGCTACCGATCATCGTCAAAATGGCGCAAAACATGCTGCGCCCGACCGCGGCAAAGCTCGAAGCGGAGTTGGCTAAAACTCAAGCCGCGGCGGGTACCGTGGCCCAGCATCAGATGCGATCCGCCCGCGACAATCTGTTTGCCTACATGGATCAAAAGGTTCCGAACTGGCGAGTCATCAACGAACATGAATCTTTTCTTGCATGGTTGGATAACAATGATCTATTCTCGGGAACAAGCCGTAGGCAATCCCTGATGGCAGCTTTTCAAGCCTTGGACTCGGCTCGGGTTGCGGGGATTTTTGAAAAGTTTATAGAGGAAGACTACGCCAATCGTTCAGCCTCCGGGCCGACTGTAGACCCGCAGACACTGATAGCTCCCGGAGTACCGAGGGGCGGCGCTGGCGAAGCTCCCAATGGAAGCCAAGGTAGAAGGGTTCTCACCGAAGGGGAGATCAAAGACTTCTACACACGAGTCAGACGGAAGCAAGTCTCGCCTGAACAGTATGCACAGTTCAGTGCGGAGATAGCAGCCGCAGTCGCAGAAGGTCGTGTCAGACCTGACCGGACGGATCACCACACTAATCGGTAATTCGTCGGGAGGGCCTTCCCCTTCCGGGAGGCTTTCATCATGACGACTGGTCCTTTTCCGATTGGCGTCCCGTATCTGGGTGCCAATCAGACTCCTGCGTACTCCGGCATTTTCATCCCCACGATTTGGAGTGGGAAGTTTGTTGAGAAGTTCTACGATGCGACCGTGTTGGGCGCCATCGCATCCACCGACTACGAAGGTGATATCAAGAGCTTCGGTGATACGGTCAATATCCGTACCCACGCGACCATCACGATCAACACCTATGCAGCGAACCAAGCACTGACCGTGCAACGCCCGTCTGCGCCGTTGGTCACGTTGCAGATTAACCAGGGCGCGTATTTCAATACCGTGCTGGACGATGTGATGGAGATTCAATCTGACGTAGACTTGCTCAGTAACTGGGCAGACAACGCCTCTGAACAAATGAAGGTGTACGTTGACACCAATATTTTGTCGATTACCAGTATCGCCAACAACGTGGACCCCACGAACTCGGGCACTGCGGCGGGCAGGCTTTCTCAGAGTATCAATCTGGGGTATTCCGCGAACACGCTGACTGCGGCGGCGACGCCGGGTGTCCCGCTGTCCATTGGTTCCGTCGCCGCGGGGACGGGATCGGGATCGACCAATGCGAATGCTCGCAAGATCATTGACTTCATCATTGATACGGGCTTGGTGTTGGACGAAAACCGCGTTCCCGAAACGGGCCGATGGATCGTGCTGCCGCCGTGGGCCGCGGCCATGATCAAGCGTTCTGCTTTCCAGCAGGCGTATTTGACCGGAGATGCAGTCTCTATCGCGCGTAACGGGCGCTTGGGGATGATCGACCGGTACACGATCTATGTCAGCAATTTGTTGCCGATTGGCAATGCGGGCAATGCGGCGGCCACGGGCACGGTGTATCCGGAGCTTCCGACGACGGGACTTGCTGCGGGCGAATGGGGTTGTTACTTCGGTCATTCGATGGGGCTGACGTTTGCTAGTCAGCTAACCAAGGTCGAAACCCTCCGATCTGAATCAACTTTTGGTACCCTCATGAGGGGGCTTCAATGTTGGGGATTTGGGGTCATAAATCCCTTATTGGTCGGGTTCGCAGTTTTGAAGAATTCAGGGCTGTAATAAGTCAATTTGGCTCCAAGTGTGGGGGTATCTATGCGAACGTATAGACCCTTGCAACTCGATCACTGTCATTACGGTATGCAGTTTCGAGGTTGGCTTTGCGCAGCATGCAATCTCGGTATCGGAAAGCTCGGGGATACTTTGGAATCGGTGAAGCGAGCGGTCGCCTACTTGGAGTGCGCAGAACTTGAGTGGCTTCACAGTCAAGACGATAGACCAGTGCATTCTGGAGGCGCGACAGTTAGTCAATGATAGCCTGCCGCCGTATCGGAACACTGACGAAACTCTGATTGGCTATTTGAACAGCGGCCTTCTCCTGACGTATAGCCTACGTCCTGACTGCGCGATAGGAAATTTCACGCAAGGTATTTTGACTGATAATCAAATCACTCAGTACACGGTATCGGATCTTCAGATGATAGATGGGGTGGCTAACCCCACTCCACCGGTTCCTGCCACGCCCTTTCCTTTCGACCAACGGCAGTTCTTCAATCCGATGGTCGCATATATTACGGGGCGGATAGAGGCGAGTGACGACGAATATACCGACACTAGCCGGTCGCAGCAGTTTCTAGCTGCCTTCTCTGCCCAACTCACGGGGCACTGATGGCACAAGTCACTCTGGATGGAGGCGCTAGTTCTGCCGCGTTGGGCGGGCAGACCGTCACTTATGTCGCACAGATGGTCGCCCAACAAGTGGCGGGCTGTCCCGACACGTTGATACAGTCGCATCTGACCAGGGTTTTAAACGACTTCTATACGCGCAGTACTGCATGGCGTGACACGGTCGGGCCTTACACGGTCAATCAGGGGGCATCGCTGTTGGAGCTAAATCCAGTCGGCCAAGACCGGCGTTTGCAGTTCGTGTTAGCCGCGTACTTACTGCCGAACAATGTCCAGTGTCCGCAGTATCTGCCCCCGTCCACGCGCATGTTCGTGGGAGGATCGCCAGGACCGCCGTGCCGGTATTACATGCGCCGGTACGATCAACTGCTGCTGTATCCGGTGCCGGATCAAAACTATGGTAATACGTTGTTTGTCTACGCATCCTTAGTGCCCACGACGTTGTCGGCCAAGTTGCCGGACATGAGCTATACCCATCATGTAGACGGCCTGATCGCGGGCGTGTTGGCAAGACTCTATAAGATACCCAAGCGCCCCTGGAGTGACAAAGAACTCGCCGCGGATAACGAGAAAATCTTCCGGCGTGAGATCGCGCTGTACAGAGATCAAGCCAATCGCGGGTACGGGCCGATGGACTCTCCCACGTGGTTCCCACCGTTTGCGGGCCGCGCGGGTTCGCAGATTTTGCCGAGAGCGGGATGACCACAGATTTTAATTCCACCGTTTATTTCACCAGTCAGTTGTATCCGCTCAACATCACGGATCAGATGGTACCGAGTGTTGCCATGAAACAATCGGCGGCTTATACGATGTACGACAGCATCGTCTCGTCGCCTAGTTTCATAGCGGGTGAGTTGTTGCTGGGACTGACCAGCTACGAAAATTGGATCCCGGAAAATTTAATTGTCGCTACGGGTTTTACTGGGGGGAGTTTGAACGAGGGCTTGGCAAGCTATGCAGGCTACCTACCCGAAAGCCTCAGCGTGGAAACCAGCGTCTTGTGCGGATTTTTGGTCACAGGGTTACAGACCTACAGCCGGTATGTGCCTGAAAACCTCACCGTCAGCGCGCGATTCACTAGCGGAACTTTGTCGTGATTCATACACAATTGCGAGGCATGTATCGAATCGAAGCCGTTCGATTAGACGGATCCAAGCGAGTGCTTGCGGATTGGTTTCCGAATCTGATCACGAACAACGGACTTGATTTGATCGGGTACAACAGCAACCTGTTTAACAATTGTTATATAGGATCTGGTAACACCCCGCCATCGGTGTTGGATACGGCGCTGAATGCTCTCGTAGGCTCTGCGGGCCAAACCGGAAATGTAAGGTCTGCGCAAAGCTCGCCGCCTTATTATGGCTCTTTCACGCTGACTTATCAGTTTGCCATGGGAGTCGCGGCGGGGAATCTGTCTGAGGTCGGCATTGGGCCTTCGGCAACGAGCTTGTTCAGCCGCGCGCTGATCTTGGATGGTGGCGGCAGTCCTACTACCATCACAGTATTGCCGAGTGAGGCCCTGAATGTTACCTACCAAATTCAGTTATATGTCCCTACGACGGATACAACGGGTACGGTCAATATTTCGGGGGTAACATATAACTATGTGTGCCGTGCGGCGACTGCCACTGATGCGGGTAGCTGGTCGCCGGTCGGGGCGACGACATTCCAAGCACTGACGGTTGGGTTTGCTGCTACGACCCTTCCGGCTATCACGGATCAAATTCAGTGGACGGGTGGCTTTGATACGCTGTATGGGGGTGGCCAGCCTTATGTGGGTGGCGCTTATGCGGTGCAAGGTATTTTTAATATGGGGTTGGGAGACGCCAATTTTGGCGGTGGCATCAATGCGTTCGATTTGATGATGAGTGCGGGTTTTGGTCGGTTCTCTTTTGTGATTACCCCGGCAATCATGAAGACGGGTTCGCAAACCTTGAGTTTGAATTTCCAAACGAGTTGGAGCGTCTATGCTCCCTAATCAGGTGCTGTCCAGTATTGCGCTGTCGGCGCCATTTTTATCCCCCAAGACCGGCGTGTCTAAGGCGGCGTTGCTGGATATCACAGCGGGACCGGTGGCGATTGCTGATGCGAGCTTAGGGAATTCTTATCAGACGTGGGGGGTTTCGACCGATCTTAGTTTTGATATTGTTTTCACGCCCTACACGACGCGCGCTCCCGTCGTCGTGTATACCGCGGCGGCGAAAATTACGTGGCTTGCGGGTACGTTCGATCAGGGTGCAAGACCCCAAGCGGCTTTCATGCTGGGTAATATATCGTACTTGTGGTGGTATGACACCATCAATGACACCTATCAATTAACGGCGTTACCCGCCAACACTCTCAATCCGTTTATTTCTTTGGACGATGCACGATCCAGAGATTCAACCACGTCGGATGTGATCGTGTCATATACCAATTCAGTCACGAACCATTTGTATTTTAGGGCGCAGCGAGATCGCTACGCCATTGAATACGACTTAGGATTCGTGGGTGCCGGGGCGCTCATGACTCAAGTGGGCATGAATTTAAAGTATCGGTTCCAGTTTGAATTCCAATCCTTGGGTGCATTCGGCAGGCATATTTATCGCCCTCAAACCCAAGTTGTTATTAACTAATCATGACCACGCTGTCGGCACGGTTCATTCAAAGCCCCGCGGAAAACTTACGCTATGTACTTGACTACACGAAATTTATGGCACCCGGCGAGGGACTGAGCAGCTTAATCTCGAACGTGACTCAGTTACAAGGCGTTTCCGTACCCGCATTCAGTATCAACAGCGTGGCGATCATTGCGGGGGTGTCGGGATCAGCGCCGTTATTGGCGGCGTTCTTTGCGTCAGGCGGGGTCAATCAAGGTGTCTACGAAGTGCAGTTTTTGGCAACTACGTCGTTGGGTCAGATCCTGGAAGACGTGATTGAGTACACGTTGATCGAAAAGGTATAGAACCAGTGAGCATTTTTGTATTCAGCAACAACGCCTCATCGCTACTGGCGTCCTCGATTGGTGTGAGTGATACGGAATTGTCCGTACAATCCGGCCAGGGAATTTTATTTCCCGCGATTTTGGCAGGCCAAGTTGCGCCGATTACGTTAGAAGACGTGAATGGTAACGTCGAAGTAGTTTATGCCACGGCCCGTACCGGCGATACCTTGGTGGTGAGTCGTGCCCAAGAAAACACGGTATCTCCAAGCGCGGGGTTTGCGTCGGGATCCCGAGTGGAACAGCGCGTTACCGCGGGGGCCTTGAGTGCTTTTTTACAAAAAGACGGGGGCGATACCTTATCGGGCACGACCGATATCACGGGCATTTTAGACTTAGGCAGCGGGGGGTCTATTCAAGGGGGCGAGATTGCGGGCACGCCGATGCGCTCGCAGCCCGGAGACACCAGTAACCAGATCGATGTGCCGGTTGGATTACCGGCGACCGCAGGCGGCAGCATCTTGTTGACAGCGGCAAATTTAATAAACAACTTGCCCCCGAGTACCGGCTTTGTCGTGCCGTACATGATCGTCATCTGGTACGGCACGACCTTGACGGTGCCTTCGGGCTGGGCGTTGTGCGACGGCACCAACAACACGCCCGACTTGCGCGACAAATTTATTGTCGGCGGCGGCGGATCGCTGCCCGTAACCGGAGAGTTTCCGTTCACGACCGGCCCCACCAGCGCGGGTACTCCCGTCATGGGCAGTTCGGGTGTGCTGACAGCCGCTAACTTGCCGCCGCACAGTCATGGCAATGTGATCTATGCAGGCAATTTGGGGGCTAAAGTCGGGCCTACGGGCACGGCAGCAGGGGGCGATTATTTTACTGCGGGGTCTGGTGCGGGGTTGCCCATTAACTGGAATACGGATTTGGGGCCGGGTACGTCTGCGCCCTTGAGCTTTGTGGGTACTGCGTTGGCCGAGCATACGCATACGGCGGCTGCGCCGCCCTACACGGCGGTATTTTTTATTATGAAGCTACCATGAAGACGACGGGGACGACGGCACTTCGGGCACCGACGCCGGATGTGGCGAATCACCAGATTTTGCTGACGCAGCTTAAAGAAACCACGGAGGTTGCGCAGCGTCAGCGGGGCAATACTGATGACAGCTTTGTCAAACTGGGCGAATTGATTGCGGCGGGGATCATCAATTACATCGGCGGCGTCGTGTCGGCCAATCGAATTACGGTCGGCAATGCGTCCGCGGGCGCGGGACCGCAAGGACAGACGGGCCTCACTGGACCTGTGGGCCTGACGGGACTCACGGGATCCGTGGGCGATCCGGGGCCTGTCGGGGCGACGGGAGCAACCGGTCCTCAAGGCGTGCCGGGCGTTGATATCAGCGATACCGAGATCAATTGGAATTTATTTCCTGCCGTGTGGGGCGGACAACCGGGCGATGTGTATGGCGGGGTGCCAGTCTTGGACGGGGGAGATCCCATGGCATTGTATGCAGGCTTGCAAAGTTTCGACGCCATGGACAACCGGAGCGGCGTTTAATGAGTACCCAGATCCAATTGCGGCGTGGCTTGGCGGCTCTGTGGACCGCGATCAATCCCACCTTGGCGCAAGGCGAGGTCGGGTTGGAACTCGACACGGCGCAAATTAAAATTGGCGACGGGGAAACGCCGTGGATGACGTTGCCTTATTTCAGTACCGGCATCGTGGCCAGTGTCGCGGGGCGCATTGGTAATGTCGTGTTGTCTGCCAGTGACATTGCGGGGTTAGCGTCAAGCGCCACGATTGATACCACGAATGCAAGCAACATCACCAGTGGAATATTAAACGCGGCCCGCTTGCCGCCGTCCTCCATGTTCCCCTATGTATGGACGCAGTCCATGGCGTCTGCGACGTGGACGATTGCCCACAATTTAGGGCGGTTTCCGAGTGTCACCGTGGTCGATTCGAGTAACCAAGAATGCGAAGGGGCCGTGGATTACTTGGATAGCAATAACATCGTGCTGTCTTTTAGTGCGCCGTTCTCTGGCGAAGCCTTTTTAAACTAAGGAATTCTCATGTCAAAGTTAATTTTAACGCCCTATAATTTTGCTGGTAATCAGCTACAGAATGCGGTCATCCAGAATTTGGCCTCTGCGCCGACGACGGGTTTGACCAATGGATTGATTTATTGGGATACGACGTTACAGCAGTTGCTCACGTATAACGCGACGGCCACGGCATGGCAAAACCTCGCCACGAATTCGTTGCTCTTGCAGGGCCAGAATGGTGCTTACTATTTGGCAAGAGCCAATCAGTCGGGTACGCAACTAGCGGCGACGATTTCGAATTTGTCTGCCACCGTGCTGGGCTATACGCTCGATACCTTTGCCTCGCCCGTCGCGCCCCTCAATATGAACGGGCAGCGCGTGTCCAATGTGGGTACTCCCACGGTGAGTACCGACGCAGCGACCAAGTCGTATGTAGATAGCAACATTATCGGATTGAGTCCCAAGCCGACTGCCCGCGCGGCGACGACCGCGGCCCTGCCTGCCAACGTCTATGCGAACGGCACGGCGGGCGTGGGTGCGACTTTAACCGCCACGGCCAATGGGGTGTTGGTCATTGACACGTATACGCCCGCTTTGAATGACGTGTTGTTAATTAAAAACGAAGCGGCGCCTGCCAACAACGGCCTTTATAACATTACGACGTTGGGATCTGTAAGTGTCCCTTATGTATTGACCCGCAATGCGGACATGAACCAGTCAACGACGTTTGGCGGTGCGTTGATTGCTGTTGAGAATGTGGGCAGTGTCAATGCCAATAGTCTATGGATGTGCAACATCCCGAACAGCATTACGGTGGGCACGACGGCAGTCACGCTGACTCAACTGAATTCTGCGGTCACGATTTCAGGGTCCACGTCGATTTTGATTTCCGGCAATGTGGCATCAGCCATTGTGGCCCCGTCCGGCGGTGTTGTCATTGGCGCGTTGGGTTTGAGCGCGGATCGCACGCAAGTAGCAAATAAATATGCCCAGACGTTTGGTGATGGCAGCACGTTAAGCTACGTGATTACCCATGGGCTGGGCACCTTGGGTGTAACCAACGGTCAAGACGTGACGGTTCAGGTCTACCAAGCCGCTTCCCCCTTCAATGAAATAGAGTGCGACGTGGGACATACCACGGTCAATACCGTGACACTCGGCTTTGCCGTGGCACCGACGTTTAACCAATATCGCGTTGTGGTGCATGGCTAGACCGCAACTCGGCGCGACGCCGTCGCATCCGACCGACGCGGTGCGGGTGCAAGACGTGCCCGTGTCGGCTAACTGTTCTGCGTTGATCGGCATGACGGCTATCAACGGCAGTGCGCTGACGTGGATGACCTCGGATTCGTGTCCCGCGATCAATCCGGCGATTACGCCTACGTGGAGTGCGAACCACCAATTTGTCAATATGTCCGGTACGGGTCTGACGGTTAATAATTATACGGCTTCTCCGGGTATGACGGCGACGACGGCAAACAGTACAGGGGCCGCGATTTCGGCCACGACCTACGGATCGGGGCCTGCTTTGACGGCGACGACGGGGGGTGTGGGCAACGCCATCGTGGCGAGTTCTACCGGTTCGGGGGTTGCGATCTGGGCCACGGCCAATTCCACTGGAGCGGCTATTTACGTGGCGGCAGGCACGACGGCGGTGCAAGCCTTGACGGTGTATGGCGCGTTTACGTCGTTAGGGATTACCGATGGTGCGAGCGCCACGGTACTCACTTTGGCGGCGGGCGCGCAGATTGGCGCTCCGACCGGGGGAGACAAAGGCGCGGGATGCTTGAATGTGTCCGGGGCGGTGTATGTCAATGGCGTGGCGATGACCGGGGCGGGTACCGGCACTGCGTCCAATGTCCAAATCTTTACCGCAAACGGTACCTGGACCAAGCCCGCCGGGGCAGCGTCGTTCGTGCATGTCATGATCATCGGTGGCGGCGGGGGTGGCGGTGGGGGCATCACGACCGCCTCGGGGACTGCAAGCTCCGGGGGTTCCGGGGGTGGCGGCGCTGGGGCATGGTACGCAGACTTGCTGCCAAGCCAATTGACCGCGACCGTGGCCGTGACGGTGGGAGCCGCGGGAACTGCGGGCGCGGTAGGGGCGTCTGGTGGCAATGGCGGGGCGTCCAATTTTGGCAGCTATTTGATTGCGCAAGGCGGCGGCGGGGGGTTTCACGGACAAAGCGCATTGAACTCCGGCGGCGGTGGCGGCGGATCGAATCGCACGGCGGGCGGTATCGGTACGGGAACCGCGGGCGGTGGCGGCGGCAGTGTGAATGGCGGGACCGGGGGGTTTGGAGCGACGGGCGGTACGGCGGCGTACTCTGCCGCAGGGTCAGGCGGTGGCGGGGGTTTAAACGGTGGCGTCGGAACCAACTCGGGGTTCGGGACGTTGTGGAGCGGGGGAACCGGCGGGGCGTCAGGCGGTGGTGTGTCGGCCACGCCCGCGGCGTTTGCAGGGGGAATTGTATCTTATAATAATTCGTCGGGTAGTTTGGCAGGCGGCGCGGCAGGCACGGCAGCAAATGCGGGTAATGGCCTAGCGGGAACGGCCTCGCCCATCCTGGTGAGCATGTTATCAGGCATCGGGGGTTCTGGTGGAGGGTCTGCCATTAGCACGTACACCGCGGGCGCGGGCGGTGCGGGATCCACGGGCGGCGGTGGGGGCGGCGGTGGGTCCGCGTTGACGACGGGCGCCGCTGGCGCAGGCGGCGCAGGCGGCGCAGGCTTGGTGGTCGTGATTACTTATTTCTAGGAGTAGGTCATGGTAGAAGTCAACGAGATCGACGTGCGTTTGGATGTGGCCATGCTGGAAACGATTCGGCATGGTTTGAAGCAGTTGCATTTGGCGGCTAACAGTGTCGAGATTCATTTAAACCAAGCGGTGCAAACGGCGATTGATGCGGCGAATCCTCCCCGGATTGATCCGGGATCCAACGGCAAGAGCAGGCATGTAGTTGATATGCAGTGACCACGATCAAGATCGATAATTTTTCCGGGATTGCGCCCCGCATGTCGGCGCGTTTGTTGCCGTACAACCAAGCCGTCACGGCAGCGAATGCCAAACTCTTGTCGGGAGAATTGCGGGGGCTTCGAGAATCTCAATTGGTACACGATTTTGGGGTCACGGTCCTGCCGCCGATTCTGCGTGCATACCGATTGCCCGCGACGGTCGAAGCGCCTTTGATCATTAGCCCGCAAGATTTTTGGGTGGGCTTTACCAGCGATGACGTAGACTTTGTTCGCACGCCGGTTCTTGAAGATAGCTTTGAGCGGTATTACTGGACGCAAGACTTTACGAATCATGCCGGTGCGCCGCAGTACAATACGCGCGCCCGCATCCAAAGCGGGTCGCCCGCTTACTTGTTAGGGATCCCGACCCCGGTTAATGCGATTGTCGCGGAGCCTGCCGCGGGCACGGATTTTATTAGATCCTATGTGTATACGTTCGTGTCAGGATACGGCGAGGAAGGGCCGCCGAGTCCACCGACCGAAGTGGAAGGCAACGCCGGAATTTGGATCTTGAGTAATTTCGATACCACGATTCCGAGTCCGTCAAATTACAATATTTCGCATATCAATATTTATCGCACCGTGGCGGATTCGACCAGCACGACGGCGCAGTATTTTTTCGTGACCAGCATTGCCTTGGGCACGATTGTATATTCGGATGGCGCGCTCGATGAGATCGTGGCCTTGAATTATATCCTACCGAGTTTGACGTGGTTGCCGCCGCCCGCGGGCCTCACCGGATTGGTCAGTCATCCGGGTGGATTTTTAGTGGGCTTCCAAGGCCGCGATTTGTACATGAGCGATCCTTATCATCCTCATGCGTGGCCCGTGCAGAACATCCAAACTTGCAAGACGGAGATCGTGGGGCTGGCGATTTACAACAACATTATCATCATCACGACCACGTCGAATCCGTACTATGCCGAAGGCATGTCGCCCGCTGCCGTGACGCTGCAAAAAATTTCGTCCATCGATCCGTGTGTGAATCGGCGTAGCATGGCCACGACCTTGTCGGGCGTGTACTACGCAAGTCCCCAAGGGATCTTGGTTGCCACGGCGGGGGCCACGCAGTTGGCGACGCAAAGTTTGTTTACTCGGGAAGAATGGCAGGAGTATTTTTCGCCCACCGATATCCATGCCGTCCCGTATGGCTTGCAGTACATTGCCTTTGATAGCACGGATACCGGGTTTATTTTCTCGCCCGCCGAAACTTTGGCTCCGCTCACGACCTTGGATCGATTTACATCTATCAGCAGCATCCAGATAGACGATTATTCGGGCGACGTGTACGTGATTACTAACAACCAAGTGCGTTTGTGGGATCCGCCCGGATCGACGCCTTATGCGTATTCGTGGCTGTCCAAGGAATTCGATCTGCCTAAACCGGTAAACATGGGCGCTTTCAAGATCAAATTTAACGGCGGCGGATACCAAGTGCCTGTTAGTTTGCTGGCGGACTACGTGAGCTTTAACCAGCAACGAATCACCCAGAGTTTAAATTCTGTGAATCTTGCGCCACTGAACGGCGTGCGAACCATGACGGGAATTACGGGCGCGGGAGCGGCGTGTGCGCAGATTAAAAACCCGCTAGGCGGCAGCCCATTGTTTAATATGGGAGAGCTTGGCAACATCGTCGGCGCGGTGCAAGTGACTATCTATGCCCGCACGCCGGTTTCACAACAATGGTTTACGGCATTTAGCTGGACGTGTGTTGACGAACGGACGTACCGGCTTCCCGCGGGGTACAAAGCCGATGGGTACCAAATCCAGTTGGTGGGTAACGTGCCCATCTATAGCGTGGCCATGGCCGAAACCGGGGCTGAATTGAAGACTGCTTGAACCTCTGCGTCAAGCGAGGTTCTATTGAATTTCACCGATGCGTTTGACTTTGTTGTAGGGCAAGAAGGCGGGTTGTCTTTGACCGCTTCCGACCCTGGCAATTGGACCGGGGGCAGGCCGGGCTTGGGAAAGCTCAAGGGCACGAAGTTTGGCATCAGTGCCAAGGAATACCCCACCGTGGACATCGCGAATCTTGACCTGGATCAGGCGCGAGTTTTTGCCAAGAACGATTATTGGGACACGTTTGCGGGCGATACGCTGCCTTATGGCGTGGCCTTGCTGATGTTTGATACCAGCTATAACACCGGGCTGCATGAAGCGGTCCTGTGCGCGCAGCGTGCGCTAGGACTGATGGTGGACGGGGTGCTTGGGGTTGCCACTCGCGCGGCGTTGGGAGCGATCACGCCCGAGACGCTACCGGCGTTTGCCAAAGCCTTTACCGCCCGCCGGATTGCTGCCTATACGCAGATGCCGGGCTGGGGGGTGAATGGCCCCGGCTGGACGCATCGGGCCATGGCGACCATGGAAAGCGCGGTGTTGGCGTGAACTTCTTTACCCTGTATGCGAAATACTTGTGGGCAGGGCTTGCGGTCGTCGTGATCGGTGCGGGAGTATTGTTCGCGCATCACTTGAAGCAGACAGGTGTTGCGCAGCAACAAGAAGCCGACGCCCGCGTCGAGGCGGTGCAGGCGAACCATGTGAGTGAGGTCGAGAATGCCGCAGCCAACGCCGATGCTCAGAACTCCATTAAGCTGGAAACGGCTTTGGTGGCTCCCGCCGTTCCTGCTGCTAGGTTTGTGCTGCGCGTGTGCCCAAGCCCCGTTGATCGCGGCAACCAGTTGCCCGCAGATGGTGGCACCGGACGCGCAAGCCCTGGTCCCGGAGGACTATCAAGCGGAGTGGGAAGCGAAGATGCTGGCTCTGGGGGTACAGACGTGGCTCCAGATACCGAAGCCCTCCTTGCCCGAGCCAACGCCAAACTGAAATACTGGCAAGGGTATTACCAAGAATGCAGGGTCGAAGGGGCGTGCCGCTAGATTGTAATTCCGACATACAGACGTGGCTCCATGCCCGTTCAGGACTTCCGTTGCAGCGCGATTTTTATGGGATTGCGCGTCGCAATAGCGACGGGGATATCATCGCGGCCTTTGGGTTCGACAGCTTCCAGCCGCACGGATGCCAGTTGCATCTATCGACCGAACCGCACGGAATGACGCGCGGACTGCTCGAAGCGGTGTTTCAAACGGCCTTCGTACAATGGAACTACCGGTATTTAGCCGCCATCATTCAGATCGAGAATGCCAAGTCTTTACGGATCGCGCGGCGTCTTGGATTCACCGAAGTAGGCAAAATCCCCGGTGAACTCTTCTTTGGCGTACTCTATTCGGACCAGTGTCGTTGGGTTTATCCTAAGAGGTTCCGAGCATGTCCGGTGGCGCTAAGATCCCTTCCGCACCCAACCTGTCTGGAAACGTAGCGCAGGCTAATCAGACCGCGGCGACGGCGACCTCGGATGCGTCGCAGCAGTTAAACACGGCGAAGCAGTACAACGAAAACGCCCAATCGAATCTTGCCAACGTCACGGGCACCAGCAATCACATGGCCAATCAGATTGGCCAGCAAGCCAGCAACAATATTCAACAGTACGGTTCGACGTTCGCGCCGCTGCAAGCCCAGCAAGCGAGCCAAGCTCAAGCCTATGGGGGTTCTGCGAATGTGCAGCGGTTGCAGGGCATGGCGGTGGCCGGGGCCAACTCGGCAGACCAAGCCGCACGATCCAACAGTGCTGCGGCGCTGGCGGGCGAAGGCGTGGACCCGGCGAGTATTCATGGGGCTGCGCTAGACCGTCAGAACTCGGTCACGGGCGCAGGGCAAGTCGCAGCGGCAGGCACACAGTCAGCCGTTAATACCATGAACACCAGCAATCAATTGGTGAATCAGGCGAACCAACTGGGGATGCAAGTCGGCCAGCAGGGCACGCAAGGCGCCGCGACGGCGGCGGGTGTATCGGCTGGGGGCCAGCAATCTTTGAATCAAACCAATGCGACCGGGATCGGGAATTTGGGGGCTGCGAATAGTTATTTGAACACCGCCAACAATGCCAATGCGGGTGCGGTCAGTGCGGCCAACACCGGGTTTGGTGAGCAAGAGCAACAGTATCAGAATCAGCAACAGCAGCAAAACTCCACGATGGCGGGCATCGGCGCCATTGCGGGGGGTGCCATGAGCTTCATGGCAGGCGGCGGCATGGTCAAGCCAATTGGCGGCATTGGACCCGCAGGCCACATGGCCATACCGATGGCGCATTCAGGCTTGCCCGTCGTGAAAGGATCCGTGCGTCCGCGCCAGGCGATTCCAATGAGCTTCGAACCGATGGATGCAGGTGGCCCCGTCACCCAGAAAGGCGCGTTGCCTCCGGGCACGTTTGGTAATACGACGGATCGTAAGCCCGCCATGCTGACACCGGGAGAATTTGTAATGCCCAAAGATATCGTTCAACATTTGGGTACAGAAAAGCTGCATAAGATGATTGATTCAACCAGGGAAAAGGCCAATCAGAGAAGGGCAATCCCCATACCGTATGCCCCTCACGTCAGCAACCCCGGATAAATTGATATGAGTTTAAGCGGACTTGGCGCACTCGGCGGCGCACTGGCGCCCGGCATGGTCGCAGCAGGCCAGAACTATCAACAAGGCACGCGCGATCAACGCTTGGCCCAAGGCATGTTGCCGGGTACCAATGCGTCTGCAAACCAAGCCGCGGACAGTCTCGGCAATTCGCCACTCACGGATGCGGATCATCCGATTTGGAATGTCCTTGGAAATTTAACCAATGCACAAGGAACGTATTCCAACGATGCTGGCAACACAGTTCCCACGGGAACTGGTGGACTGCAATCCGCGCTGGCGAATCAGGCTATTCCAACTGGAATGTCAGGGATGCAAGCGGGCGGAATTGTAACCGGTAACTTTGGGATCCCGACCCGGCGACCCGACTTTGTACAAGGTCCAATGCAAGGCATCATGCCCGCGTCCACGGAGGGACAGATTTTAACCATGGCCGATGGCGGCTATGTGTCCGATGGATTTCATGAGCAACCCGGTATCACGGGCGTCCCTATGTCGGGACGGGGTGCGTCCTTGATTGAAGGCGTGCAAGCGGGCCAAAACTTAGGGCATAACTTTAAGCAACTCTGGAGTCAAAATCAAAAAGAAGACCTCCAGGCACAACAAGCAGGCGTGCTGGAGTCGTTACGTCCGGGGAACCCCAATCAAGGCTATGCGCCGGGTACGGATGCAACGCATCCTTATGATCAGACGACGCTGACCGGCCAAGCTCAAAACGCATTTCATGACTTGTTCCAACACATTCATGACAATACGCTGCATGAGAGTGGTCAGCCGAATAACGTCGTTGGAATTCCGGATCCTGCTGCCGCTGCTGCGGCACAAGGGCCACCGAAGCCGGGAGCGGATCCGTCTGCACCACAAGCCGGATCGACCTTAAACGCTGCCGCAACCACGGGGGCATTGCCCGCTGGTTCGGGAGCGGGCTTGC